>Ga0247834_1001659_pt1 | contig 36851 bp, 44 predicted proteins | sample LaCruzMarch2015__8_FD_187118 | JGI IMG/M metagenome (GOLD analysis project Ga0247834, IMG submission 187118) | Freshwater microbial communities from meromictic Lake La Cruz, Castile-La Mancha, Spain - LaCruzMarch2015_12m | ecosystem: Environmental > Aquatic > Freshwater > Lake | place: Spain... | reverse complement strand
AGATCCGCGCGGCTGAGGATCCTGAGTTCGAAACCTTCTATACGAAGAACATTCTTCTGAACGAAGGTCTGCGTGCCTGGATGGCACCGGCTGACCAGCCCCATGAAAACTTCGTCTTCCCTGAGGAGGTCCTGCCCCGTGGTAACGCTCTCTAATCCCTCCCTTGTCGCCGTTGGTGGCAAGGATCTCGACTCCACCGGTTATGCCTGGTGGGCAGGCAATGCCCGCCTGATCAACCTCTCCGGCCGTCTGCTTGGGGCCCACGTGGCCCATGCCGGCCTGATGGTGTTCTGGGCCGGGGCGATGATGCTGTTCGAAGTGAGTCATTTCAGCTTCGACAAGCCGATGTACGAACAGGGCCTGATCCTGTTCCCCCACGTCGCCACCCTTGGCTATGGCGTCGGCCCCGGCGGCGAGGTCACCAGCCTCTACCCCTTCTTTGTGGTGGGGGTGCTTCACCTGATCAGTTCAGCTGTGCTTGGCCTCGGTGGCCTGTATCACGCTCTGCGTGGCCCGGAGATCCTGGAGAACTACTCCTCCTTCTTCTCCCAGGACTGGCGTGACAAGAACCAGATGACCAACATCATTGGCTATCACCTGATCCTGCTTGGGGTCGGTGCGCTGCTGCTGGTGTTCAAGGCGATGTTCTTCGGCGGTGTCTACGACACCTGGGCCCCCGGTGGTGGCGACGTGCGGATGATCACCAACCCCACCCTCAGCCCGGCAGTGATCTTCGGTTATCTGTTCCGCGCCCCCTTCGGTGGCGAAGGCTGGATCATCGGGGTGAACTCCATGGAAGACATCATCGGTGGCCACATCTGGGTTGGCATGATCTGCATCTTCGGTGGCATCTGGCACGTGATCACCAAGCCATTCGGCTGGGTGCGCCGCGCCTTCATCTGGAATGGTGAGGCCTACCTGAGCTACAGCCTCGGTGCCCTGAGCCTGATGAGCTTCATCGCCAGCACCTACATCTGGTTCAACAACACCGCCTATCCCTCTGAGTTCTACGGCCCCACCAACGCCGAGTCCTCCCAGGCCCAGAGCTTCACCTTCCTGGTCCGCGACCAGCGCCTGGGCGCCAACATCGGTTCGGCCATGGGTCCCACCGGCCTTGGCAAATACCTGATGCGCTCCCCCACCGGTGAGATCATCTTCGGTGGTGAAACGATGCGCTTCTGGGATTTCCGTGGCCCCTGGCTGGAGCCCCTGCGTGGCCCGAATGGCCTCAGCCTCGACAAACTCCAGAACGACATTCAGCCCTGGCAGGTGCGTCGGGCCGCTGAATACATGACCCACGCGCCCAACGCCTCGATCAACTCGGTGGGCGGCATCATCACCGAACCCAACTCGGTGAACTTCGTGAACGTGCGTCAGTGGCTCTCAGCCACCCAGTTCGTTCTGGCTTTCTTCTTCCTGGTGGGTCACCTCTGGCATGCGGGCCGTGCCCGTGCCGCCGCCGCCGGTTTTGAGAAAGGGATCGACCGCAAGGCAGAGCCCACCCTGGCCATGCCTGATCTCGACTGAGCCTCCGGGCTGCAGCCGCTCCCAATGGGGAAGCCACCACCCCCCGCCGATGCGGGGGGTTTTTCATGGTCGAAACATCTGGTTGCGAAGGAGCGCAGGTTGGAGGAACTCTGGTTGCATCCCCTGCTTACAACCTGGCTACGGTTCAAAAGAAGGGCCTGGTCAATCAGCACACCATTCCAACCACCTCTCCAACCACCTCACCCCGTGACAACTCCCATGACAGAGAAAAGCACCGCTGCTCATCTTCAGAAGCAGGCGCTCGGCTGGCTGGCTGCCCTGTCCCTGGTGGGGGCCCAGGCGGTGACCACGCCAACGGCGGCAAGCGCCAAGACCCAATCCCTTGACTTTCCCCGCAGCGGCGTGATCTGCGATCCGGCGGTTCGGATCTGCTACGACAGCAATGGCGCTTCCGTGTCGTTGACCCGGCGCTACTTTGACCGCAACGCTGAGCAGGCCCTCAAGCGGCTGCTCAGCGGGCGGCAGATGCCCAGGGAATTCCAGTTCAGCGGTGGCGAGGTGTGTGATGTGCGGCGCCGGCTCTGCTGGGACAACGGCTGGAAAAAAACGAATGTGAGCAACCGGCTGAGCCGTCAGCTGTTTGGCAGCGTTGACAACACAGGGAATCAGTGGGGAAACAACAACTCCAACAACAACATCTGGAACAACAGCACCAACAACTGGAACCAGAACCAGCAGACCAGCTTCTGCGATCTCTCTCAGCTCGGGCGGAGACTTTTCAACGGCAGCTGCAATCTCAGGCAGCGAAACACATCCAACGGAACCGCCTATTCCGTGGAGCTACAGGACGGACGGCAATTCGCCTTCTACAACCGGCAGGGAGAACTGGTGCTTCGAGACAACAATGGAACATGGCCAGTGCGTTACACCAGGCGCGGCAATGAAGTGCTCTTCAACTGGGCCAACATGCGGCTGAACACCCGCGCGGGGGATCCGCAGTTCGACCAGCAATTTGGTCAACAGGGAAATCCACAGACCTATCCTCCCTCGCTGAATCCAACCAACCAGTTTCTGCAGGGTCTGTTCAACAGCCTGTTCCGCTGATCGCACTGTCCTCCTGCAGCCAGCGCCGCAGCAAGGGAAGGCTCAGACCGATCACATTGCTGAAGCAGCCTTCAATGCGCTCCACCATCAGGCCACCCCTGCCCTCAAGGGCAAAGCCACCGGCGCAGTGCAAGGGTTCACCGGTCTCGACATAGGCGTTGATTTCCGCCTCCGTCAGGGCGGCGAACAACACCCGGGTGGTCACCGTGGCGAGCAGGGGGGACGCCCCGCAGGGCTCTCCGCGCAGGAGGCAATGGCCGGTGTGAAGCTCCCCCCACCGACCCGCCATCCGCCGCCAGCGCCGGCCCGCCTGGCCTGCGTCGCCAGGCTTTCCGAACACCTCCCCCTCAAACTCCAGCACTGAATCGCAGCCCAGAACCCCTGGCTTCCCGCCAGGTGCAGCGGCCACCTGGGCCAGCACGGCCTCCGCCTTGGCCTGGGCAAGCCGTTGCACCAGGGGCTGGGGGCCGAGGGGACCGGCCAGCCCCGTCATCGCCTGCTCATCGACACCACTCACCTGGACGCGGTGGGGGATGGCGGCCTGCTCCAGCAGGCGGCGGCGGGCCGGCGAGGCGGAGGCGAGCAGCAACGGCTTCATCAAAGAGTGGCAACGGCCCCCATCGTCGCGGCGGCGGGCGTCGTGGCGGCGGCGGCCGTTAATCCGGGAGAATCATCGGCATGGATCCCGCTGTCTGCCCCAAGCCGGGGCGCTCCTTCAGCCGTGCCGCCAGTGCCCTGCGCTGCCTGCCCTTCCGGAGGGCGTTCTACGCGCTGGTGGAGCAGGAAGCGATCGGCAGCGGGGCCCTCTGCGACCGCCGCGACTGGCCGGTCTTCTGCTTTCTGACGATGGGCCCGCAACGGGTCGAGGACCACTTCATCTGGTTGATCCGGCTGGGGGTACTGCGCCGCGAGGTGGACGGCCAGGGGCTGACCGACCGGGTGCGGCTGACGCCGATGGGACGCCGGCTGCTGGCCGGATTCCCCGGGGAGATCCCCCGGGCGGGGCTGGCTGAGCGCATTCACCAGAACCTGCGCCGCCACCGGCCCCGCCTGTGAGCAGCGAACATCTGGGCCATCTCCCCGCCCTGATGGTGCTCGGCACCAGCAGTGGAGCCGGAAAATCGCTGATGGCGGCCGCCCTCTGCCGGGTGTTGCGGCGGCGGGGGGAATACCCGCTGCCCTTCAAGGGGCAGAACATGAGCCTCAATGCCTGGGTGGACCAGGGCGGCGGTGAGATGGCCTACAGCCAGGCCCTGCAGGCCTGGGCCGCCGGACTGGAGCCGGAGGTGGCGATGAATCCGGTGCTGCTCAAGCCCCAGGGGGACAGCAGCAGCGAGGTGATCCACCTGGGCCGCTCGGTGGGGATGGCCCGCGCCGAGCACTACTACCGCGACTGGTTCCGGCCCGGCTGGGCGGCGATCCGCACGGGGCTGAGCAGCCTGCGAAGCTCCCATCCCGGCGGACGGCTGGTGCTGGAAGGGGCCGGCAGCCCGGTGGAGGTGAATCTGCAGAGCCGCGATCTCACCAACCTGCGCCTCGCCCAGTATCTGCGGGCCCGCTGCCTGCTGGTGGCGGACATCGAGCGCGGCGGGGTGTTTGCCCAGATCGTCGGCACCCTGGCCCTGCTGCGGCCCCTGGAGCGGCCCTTGATCCGGGGCATTTTGATCAACCGCTTCCGTGGCCGGCGGGAGCTCTTCGATGAAGGCCGCCTCTGGCTGGAACGGCAGACGGGGATACCTGTGCTGGGGGTGATGCCCTGGCTCGATGAGCTGTTCCCCCCGGAGGATTCGCTCGATCTGCTGGAGCGGCGCGCCCGAAAGCCGGATGCCGAGCTGGAGATCGCCGTGGTGCGGCTGCCTTCGATCAGCAACTTCTCGGACTTTGATCCGCTCGAAGCGGAGCCCTCGGTGCGGCTTCGCTGGATCCGGCCGGGCGAGCCCCTCGGCCAACCGGCCGCCGTGATCCTGCCGGGCAGCAAGCAGACCCTGCGGGACCTGGCGGCACTCCGCTCCAGCCCGATGGCCGAGGAGTTGGAGCGCTTCGTGGCCGGCGGTGGCCATCTGTTCGGACTCTGCGGCGGCCTGCAGATGCTGGGAACCAGCCTGGAAGACCCGCTGCAACTGGAGGGCGGTGGCACGGCGGCTGGCCTGGGCTTTCTGCCCCTGGTCACCCGCTTCGGCCCGATCAAGGCCCTGCGCCAGCGCAGCAGCCAGGCGCTCTGGCCCTCCCCTGGCGGCATCCGCCTGGAGGGGTTCGAGCTGCACCGGGGCCAGTCGGATTGCCTGGAGCCCCAGCACTGCCTGCCGCTCGGCTCCGAGCCCCAGCTGGGCTGGTGGCAGCAGCATGCGACGGGCGGCTGCGTGGCCGGCACCTACCTGCACGGCGTGTTCGAGAGCGGCCCCTGGCGGCGGCGCTGGCTGAACCAGCTGCGCCGCCAGCGGGGCCTCGCCAGCCTCAGTGAGGACCTACCCCACCACAGTCGCCAGCGGGACGCCCTGCTCGACCGCCTTGCCGATGCCTTCGAGAGCCACGTCAACCTGGAGCCGCTGCTGCGCTGAGGGAGCCCAGGCCAGCGGGGCGGACCGCCTCCACTGCTTCCGGTCCTGCTGCTTCCGTTCCTGCTTCAGACTTGGCCTGATGCCTCCGCCATGCCATGGCCCCTGTCTTGGTGAAAATCACCTGGCCGAATGGCAGCACCAGCCTTGAGGCTGTCGGCTCCAGCTGGCTGGCGGTGGCGGCGAAAGCTGGCCTGCTGATCCCCACCGGCTGCCTGGGCGGCAGTTGCGGCGCCTGCGAAATCGAGGTGAACGGCCAGGTGGTGCGCGCCTGCATCGCCACCGTGCCAGCGGCCCGCAGTGGCCAGCTGGCGGTGGAACTGGCCAGCGATCCCTATTGGTGAGCCAGCGGCAGCGCTGGGCCAGCGCAAGCGTCCTGCTGGATCAGCCCGCCCCCCAGCAACACCTCGCCGGCATAGAAGACGGCCGCCTGGCCAGGGGTGATCGAGAACTGGTCCTGCTCGAAATCCAGGCGGCCGCGATGGGGCCGTCCAGCAGCCCGGTCGGACGACGTGGCAGGCAGCGGTGTGAACCGGGCCCTTACCGGCCCACTGCGGTAGCGCACCTGCACCTCCAAGGCCAGCGGAGCGGTGGGCGCCTCGATCGACACCCAGTTGATCGCTCCCACCAGACAGCAGGAACGGGCCGCCTCGGCGCGGGGGGCCACCACCACCCGGTTCATGGCGGCATCGAGCCGCACCACGTGCAGGGGCTCACGCCAGGCCACCCCCAGCCCCTTGCGCTGGCCGATCGTGAAGTGCTCGATGCCATCGTGCTGGCCGATCACTGACCCGTCCGCCAGCACGATCTCCCCCTGGCGGGGAGGGAGGTAGGCATCGAGAAAGGCCCGCATCGAGCCGTGGTGATCGGCCAGGCAGAGGTCCTGGCTTTCCGGCTTCCGGGCCGTGCGCAGCCCGAAGCGCTCGGCTTCAAGGCGGGTGTCCGTCTTGCTGATTTCACCGAGTGGAAAGACCAGCCGCTCAAGCACGTTCTGGGGAAGGTCGTAGAGGAAGTAGCTCTGATCCTTGGAGGCATCGAGGCCACGCAGCAGCTGGATGCGGACGGTTAGGGCCTGGCCGGCTGCGGGGGAGGCTGCCGGCCGCAGCCGCGCGTAGTGCCCCGTGGCGATCCGGCTGATGCCGAGCTCGCGCTGCGCCCAATCGAGCATCGGGGTGAACTTCACCTCCCGGTTGCAGCGGGAACAGGGCAGCGGCGTGACGCCGCCGGAGTAGCCCTCCACCAGGAAATCAACGATCTGGGCCTGGAAGTTGGCACGGGAGTCGACGACATGGTGGGGAATCCCCAACTGGTCGCAGAGGCCGGCCGCATCCACCAGACCTTCGGCGCAGCAACTGCCTTTGCCGCTCATCAGCCAGAGGGTGAGCCCTTCCACCTGCCAGCCCGCTTCCACCAGAAGAGCGGCGCTGAGGGAGCTGTCGACCCCGCCGGAGAGGCCAACGGCCACCCGATGCTCGCCCGGCCAGGCCCGCAACCGCTCGATGGCAGCGGCGCCAGAGGGTGTGGCGACAGAAGCAGCAGTTGCAGACAGGGTCACACCGAACACCCTCGATGCTGAATCGTGGGGCAAAAACATTCTTGCTCCCATCATGGGACCAGCCCGTGCCGCCGTTGCCTTGCCCCCCTGGCCCGCCCGTGATGCTGCCCATCTGCTGGTGCGCTCCGCCCAGATGGCGGAGATGGAGGCGGAGCTGTTCGCCAGTGGGTTGCCGGTGGAGGCGTTGATGGAGAAGGCCGCCCTGCGGATCAGTCAACGCCTGCTCGGGCAGCCGGATCTGCTGGGCAGTGGTGTGCTCGTGCTGGTGGGGCCCGGCCACAACGGCGGCGATGGGCTGGTGGTGGCCAGGGAGCTGCATCTGGCCGGCATCGATGTGGCGCTCTGGACCCCTTTCGAGCGCCGCAAGCCCCTTACCGAGGCCCACTGGCGCCACGCCCTCTGGCTGGGTCTGGAGTGCTGCACCGGCGGCCCCGACCCGGCCGATCCCCGCCTCTGGATCGATGCCCTGTTCGGCATCGGCCAGCAGCGGCCACCCAGCGAGGCGATCGAGCGGCTGCTGGCGGCCAGACAATCGCAGCGGCCCGGCCGGCTGGTGGCGATCGATGCGCCCACCGGCCTCTGCGCCGACACGGGCCGGCTGCTGGGGGAGGTGGCCGCCTGTGCCAGCCACACCTTGAGCCTGGGGCTGCTCAAGCAGGGGCTGGTGCAGGACGGCGCCCTGGCCTGGGTGGGGAAGCTGGAGCGGCTCGACCTGGGCCTGCCGAAGGCGCTGCTCGGTGCCCTGCCGGCGGAGCAGCCCCTGGGGCTGACGGCGGCGGATCTGGCCTCTGCCCCCTGGCCGGCTCCTGCTCCAGCAGAGGCGAAGTATGGGCGGGGCCGGTTGCTGGTGGTGGCCGGCAGCCCCAGCTACCGCGGCGCCGCCCTGCTCAGCCTGCTGGGGGCCAGCGCCAGCGGATGCGGCAGCCTGCGCGCTGCGCTGCCACTGCCACTGGCCGAAGGTCTCTGGGCGGTGCAGCCCCACGTGGTGGTGCACCGTGCCCTGGCCAGCACAGGCTCGGGGGGCCTCTGCCTGGCGGCGCTGGGGGAAACGGGCGCCCTCGATCGTCTCGACGCGCTGCTGCTCGGCCCCGGCATCGGTACCGCCAACCCAGCTGATCAGCCGGGCGAGGTGGATCAGGCACCGGCCTGGCGGGCGCTGCAGGATTTCACCGGCCTCCTGGTGCTGGATGCCGACGGACTCAACCGTCTGGCCGCTGGCGCGGCGGGCAGAGCCGGCGAGGACTGGCTGCGGGGACGCCAGGGTGCCACCTGGCTGACGCCCCATGCCGGCGAATTCGCCCGGCTGTTCCCGGATCTGGCGGCGGAGCCGCCCCTGCTGGCCGCCGCCGCCGCCGCTAGCCGCTGTGGCGTCAGCCTGCTGCTCAAGGGGGCCCGCAGCGTGGTGGCCGCGGCCGACGGCCGCCGCTGGCAGTTGCTGGAGGCGGCCGCCCCGGCCGCCCGTGCCGGGCTTGGCGACGTGCTGGCTGGCTACGCCGCCGGCCGGGGAGCGATGGCCGGGCAAGCGGGTCCCTGGGGTCCTGCCGATGGCGCCCTGCTGGCGGCCGCCGCCCTGGAGCATGCCCAGGCCGGTCTGCAGTGCTGCCGGATCTCCGGCGCCTCTGCGGCCACCCCGCAGGCCATCGCCGCCCAGCTGGCCCACCACCATCTGCTCTGATCTGCCAAGGCAAGGGGAGGTGCCAGTGGGGCCAAGGCCTGTGTCGTTTTGGAAGCATGGCGGCGAAACGTAATTGAAAACACTCCTGATCCAGCCAATTGCCTGGAAATTGATCAAACTTTTGCGTTCTTTCATGGCTGTCAACAGCCTTCAGGCCCGAGACACCAACTCCCGGCGAAGAACGGATTCGATCCACTGGTATCTGGCCACGATCGGCAGGGAACCCCTGCTCACCGCAGCCGAGGAGATCGAACTGGGCAACCAGGTGCAAGCGATGATGCGCCTGCTGGAAGCCAGCGAGCCCACTGGAACCAGCGAAGCCAGCAAGCAGCCCAACCAGGTGCTGCGGATCGGGCGGCGCGCCAAGCAGCGCATGATCAAAGCCAACCTGCGACTGGTGGTCAGCGTGGCCAAGAAATACCAGGGCAAGGGCATGGAGCTGCTCGACCTCGTCCAGGAAGGCTCTCTGGGGCTGGAGCGGGCTGTGGAGAAATTCGACCCCACCCGTGGCTACAAGTTCTCCACCTACGCCTTCTGGTGGATCCGCCAAGGCATGACCCGCGGAATCGCCTGCCAGTCGCGCACGATCAGGCTGCCCGTTCACCTCAGTGAGCGGCTGGGAGCTGTGCGCAGGGTCAGCCTGGAACTGGCCCACAAGCTCGGCGCGATGCCCAGCCGCCAGGAGATCGCCGAGGCGATGGCCATCCCGATCGAGGAACTCGATGGGCTGTTGCGTCAGTCGCTGACCACCTCAAGCCTCGATGCTCCGGTGAATGGCGAAGACGGCCGCAGCCCCCTCGGCGATCTGATCGCCAGCCCCTCCTGCCAGGAACCGCTGGAGCGCATGGAGCAGACCATGGTCCACGACCGGCTGCAGCACTGGCTCAGCCAGCTTTCGGCCCAGGAACGTCTGGTGCTCGACCTGCGCTTCGGCACCAACGGGGCCGAGCGCAGCACCCTGGCCGAGATCGGCCGGCTGATGGATGTGTCCCGTGAGCGGGTGCGGCAGGTGGAACTCAAGGCCCTGCGCAAGCTGCGCAGCCTGTCCGAGCTGGGGGCAACGGCCCAGTGAAGGACCCAGTGATGACCCCTGTGTTGGGCCGCGTGCGGCTCAGTCTTCCGCCCAGATGTAGCGGGTGAGCTCGGCGGGATCGGGCTCGGGGGCAGCGATGGCAAAGCTCACCGAATCGGCCACCTCGGCATCGATCTCCGTTTCGATCGCCTTGAGCTCCTCGGCGGTGGCCAGCTCAGCGGCGATCAGTTGGGAGGCAAGGCCCTTGATCGGATCCCGCTGGGCCCAGAAGGCCTTCTCGGCCTCACTGCGCAATTCGTCGGGATCGGCGAGCGAATGGCCGCGGAACCGGTAGGTGAGGCATTCCAGCACCGTGGGGCCATCGCCGGCCCTGGCCCGCTCGACCGCCCGCTGGGCGGCGGCGCGCACCGCCAGCACGTCCATGCCGTCGACCTCCTCACCCGCCATGCCGAAGGCGGCGGCTTTGCGCCAGATCTCCGGCTCGCTGGTGGCCCGTTCGTGGGCCATGCCGATCGCCCACTTGTTGTTCTCCACCACGAACAGGATCGGCAGCTTCCAGAGCGCCGCCATGTTCAGGCATTCAAAGAACTGGCCGTTGTTGCAGGTGCCATCGCCGAAGAAAGCAGCGGTGACCGCATCACTGCTGGCATCGCCCAGGGCGTCTCGCTTGTAACGGCTGGTGAAGGCCGCGCCGAGGGCCACCGGGATGCCCTCACCGATGAAGGCGTAGCCGCCCAGCAGGTGGTGTTCGCGGGAAAACAGGTGCATGGAACCGCCGCGGCCCTTGCTGCAGCCGGTGGCCTTGCCGAACAGTTCGCTCATCACCTCGCGCGCCGGCACGCCACAGCTGAGGGCGTGGACGTGGTCGCGGTAGGTGCTGCAGAACCAGTCGTGCTGGGCCTTCATCGCCTTGATCACACCGGTGGCTACCGCCTCCTGACCGTTGTAGAGGTGCACGAACCCGAACATTTTGCCCCGGTAGTACATCTCGGCGCACCTGTCTTCGAAGCGTCGACCCAGGGTCATGTCCCGATAGAGCATCAGGCCCTCGTCCCGGCTCACCGTGAGCGGGGTGGAAGCAAAAGCCGCCAGCCGCAGGGCGTGGCTGCCAGCCGCCTCGGCAGCGGCATCCGCTGTGGCAGCTGGGGGGGCAGCTGGAACTGCGGGGGGGGATTTGAGCGCAAACTCCTGGGTCATGGCGGGAGCGGCGTGGTCTTCAGGGGCCGACTGTACGGGGTCTCACAAAGGCAAGGCGTCAAAACCGATGCCTCTGCCTACACTCACCTCCTATTCGCCCGAGACGGGTCTGGGAGTCGCAGCGGTTGGAACTGCCGATCGACCATTACCGGCTGCTCGGAGTCAGTCCTTCCTGCGATTGCCAGAGCGTGCTTCGCAGCCTGCAGCACCGCCTTGATCACCCGCCTGAGCAGGGATTCAGCCAGGAGGCGCTCCAGGCCAGGGCGGCGTTGCTGCGGTCCAGCGCCGAGCTGCTCAGCGACGAGCCACGGCGGAGCGCCTACGAGGCCGATCTGATCGCCTTTGAGGACAGCGGCAGCGCCGGCGCCCCCGGCCTCGAGATCCCCAGCTCGAAAATGGTGGGTGGGTTGGTGCTGCTGCTGGAGGCCGGCCAGCCCCTGGAGGCCTTCGAAGCCGCTCGCCACAGCCTCCAGCCACCCCAGACCCCCGCCCTTGGCAGCAGCCGTGAAGCCGACCTCAGCCTGCTGGTGGGGCTGTCCTGCCGCCAGGCGGCCGCCGATCTGCGGCGCGAGCGGCACTTCGAGGCGGCCGCCTCGCTGCTGCTGCAGGGCAGACAGCTGCTGCAACGCATGGGCCAGGCCCCGGAGCAACGGCACCGGCTCGATGACGAGCTCGATGGCCTGCTGCCCTTCCGGGTGCTCGACCTGCTCAGCCGTGAGCTCACCGCCACCACCGAACGGCAGGAGGGCCTCCGCTGGCTTGACCTGCTCGTCAAGAGGCGCGGCGGCCTGGAGGGGGACGGAGACCCAACGCTTCCCCAGAAGGAGTTCCAGGCCTTCTTCAAGCAGATCCGCCAGTTCCTCACCGTGCAGGAACAGGTGGATCTGTTCAGCCGCTGGGCCAGCGAGGGCTCTCCAACGGCCGCATTCCTGGCCAGCTATGCCCTGACCGCATCGGGCTTCGCCCAGCGCAAACCGGAGCGGATCGCCGCCGCCCACCAGCGCCTGGTCCACAGCGGCCAGCCCGGTGTCGGGCCGTTCCTCGCCTGCCAACAGCTGTTGCTCGGCCGGATCGAAGCCGCCGAGGCCGGCTTCCAGGGCGGATCCGATCCCGCTCTGCACCGCTGGGCCGCGCAACAGAGCGACGACCCCCTGGCCCAGATCTGCGCCTACTGCCGGGACTGGCTGTCCCGGGAGGTGCTGCCGGGTTACCGCGACATCGAAACCGACGCCGATCTGGATGCCTACTTCGCTGACCGCGATATTCAGGCCTATGTGGAGGCCCAGGACCAGCCCTCCGGCGGCGCCTGGGGCGCATCACAGCCGGGTGCCGTCCCCGACGCTCTGAGGCCGGCAGGGCTGACGCCGGCTGGATTCACACCGATCGGCCAGGCCTTCGGCGAGGCGCCCGATCCCTACGCCACGCCGACCCCTGCCCAGTCCCAGGCGGCCCCGAGACGGCGGGGCGGTCAGAGGCGGGGCTGGCTGCCCCCGGTCGCGCTCGGCCTTGCCGCCACCGCCGTCGCAGGCGGCGCCTGGTTCGCTTTCAAGCCGCTCAACTCAACGCCCCAGCCACCCAGGGCCGTCGCGGAGCGCCCGGAGCTCACGCCCCCGCCCGCCGGCAAGCCGGCCCCGAAGCCCCTGGCAGCGCTGCCCCTCCAGGTGGAGGCCCCAAGCGACAGAGAGATCAAGGCCCTGCTCGAAGCCTGGCTGCAAGCGAAGGCCGAGGTGCTGGCCGGCAACCCCCCCGGCCGCCCCCTCGATGAGCTCGCCAGGCCGGCGATGGTGGCAAGCCTGCTGGCGGAGGCACGCCAGAACACCAACCGCCAGCAGAAGCAAACGGTGAACGCCGCTGTGGAGCAGCTCGCGGTGACCAGCAGCACCCCGAAGCGGATCGAGACCCGGGCACGGCTGCGCTACAGCGAGCAGACCACCAACAGAGCCGGCACGGTGATCGAGCGCACCCCGTCGATTGAGCTCCGCAACAGCTATGTGTTCGCCCGCGATGGCGAAACCTGGAAGCTGGCCGCCTGGCGGGCCCGCCGTTGAGCGGGCCGGAGCCACCGGCCTTGATGGGGTAGGCGGCTTTTTAGGATCAGCAGGCGGCAGCCCTGGTCTCCTCCATGTTCGACGAGCTTTCCCAGCGTTTTGAAGACGCCGTCAAGAGCCTGAGGGGACAGGACAAGATCACCGAAGCCAACGTCGACGGGGCGCTCAAGCAGGTGCGTCGCGCCCTGCTTGAGGCCGACGTGAGCCTGGAGGTGATCAAGGTCTTCATCGCCGACGTGCGCCAGAAGGCGATCGGCGCCGAGGTGGTGCGGGGGGTGAGCCCGGATCAGCAGTTCATCCAGCTGGTGCACCAGGCCCTGGTTGAGGTGATGGGCGGTGCCAACGCCCCACTGGCAGCGGCGGAGACCGCCCCCACCGTGATCCTGATGGCGGGCCTGCAGGGGGCGGGCAAAACCACCGCCACCGCCAAGCTCGGCCTGCATCTCAAGGAAAAGGGACGCCGGGCCCTGCTGGTGGCCGCCGACGTCTATCGCCCAGCCGCCATCGACCAGCTGCGCACCCTCGGTGCCCAGATCGGTGTGGAGGTGTTCAGCCTGGGGGCCGACGCCAGACCGGAAGACATCGCCGCCGCCGGGGTGGCGAAGGCCCGCGCCGAGGGGTTCGACACCGTGTTGGTGGACACCGCCGGCCGGCTGCAGATCGACACCGGGATGATGGAGGAGATGGTGCGGATCCGCGCTGCCACCGCGCCCGATGAGGTGCTGCTGGTGGTGGATTCGATGATCGGCCAGGAAGCGGCCGAGCTCACCCGCGCCTTTCACGCACAGGTGGGCATCACCGGGGCGGTGCTCACCAAGCTTGATGGCGACAGCCGCGGCGGCGCTGCCCTCTCGATCCGCCAGGTGAGCGGTGCTCCGATCAAGTTCATCGGCACCGGCGAGAAGGTGGAGGCACTGCAGCCGTTCCACCCGGAACGGATGGCCAGCCGCATCCTCGGCATGGGGGACGTTCTCACGTTGGTGGAAAAAGCCAGCAAGGAGGTGGAGCTCGCCGATGTGGAGAAGATGCAGCAGAAACTGCAGGAAGCCTCCTTCGACTTTTCCGATTTCGTCCAGCAGATGCGGATGATCAAGCGCATGGGTTCCCTGGGCGGGCTGATCAAGCTGATCCCTGGGATGAACAAGATCGACGACGGCATGCTCAAGCAGGGCGAAGCCCAGCTGAAGCGGATCGAAGCGATGATCGGCTCCATGACCGAAGCGGAACGCCAGCAACCCCAGCTGCTCGCCGCCCAACCCTCCCGCCGCCGGCGCATCGCCGCCGGCAGTGGCCACACCCCGGCGGACGTGGACAAGGTGCTGGCTGATTTCCAGAAGATGCGCGGCTTCATGCAGCAGATGACCCGGGGTGGCGGCCTGCCGGGAATGGGCGGGATGCCGGGAATGGCCGGGATGCCCGGGATACCTGGAATGCCCGGAATGGGTGGGATGCCCGGAATGCCTGGTGCCGGCCCCGGGATGGCGGGAGCGGCTGGCCGGGGCGGCAACGCCCGCAAACCGGCTCGACCGGCCAAGAAGCGCAAGGGTTTCGGCCAGCTCTGAGGTTCGGGACGGCCAGCGCGGCACCCCAGGCGGTAAGGTGAGATTTGGCGTGTGAAGTCACCGCCTACCCAAGGTTCTCCCAGTCAGCAAGGCAACGATGATCAAGCTCCGCCTGAAGCGGTTCGGCAAAAAGCGGGAAGCAAGCTTCCGTCTGGTCGTCACCAACAGCACCTCCCGTCGCGATGGCCGCCCGCTTGAGGAGCTCGGTTTTTACAACCCCCGCACCAAGGAAACCCGCCTCGACACCGAGGCGATCCGGGTGCGCCTGAGCCAGGGCGCCCAACCCACCGACACCGTTCGCTCCCTGCTCGAGAAAGGTGGGTTGATCGAGAAAACGATCCGGCCGGGCGAAACCGTCGGCAAAGCCAAACAGGCCGCGGCCCGCGAAGCCCTGATCAAGCAGGCAGCCAAGGAAGCCGCTGCCGCCAAGGCTGCTGAAGAAGCGGCTGCCGCCAAAGCTGCAGAGGAAGCGGCAGCGGCCAAGACTGCTGAAAAAGCAGCTGCTTCTTCAGCAGCCGCTGAAGCCGCTGCGGCTCAAGTGGCGGAACCGGAACCTGAACCGGTCAGCGCCGAAGCTTGAGCTCCCGGCCCATGGCCGGACTTGAGCGGGCGTCCTTCTTTGCGATTGATCTCCCCGACCCATCCGCCGCCCTCTCCCTGGCCGGCCCAGGGGAAGCCAACCTGAGGCAGCTGGAGGCCCTCACCAGCACATCGGTTGTGTTGCGCGGTCTGCAACTGGTCATCCAGGGGCAGCCAGCCCAACTGGAGCGGGCCGCAGCCCTGGTGGAACTGGTGCGGCCGCTCTGGCTGGAGGGCCAGGCGGTGGGCGTGGCCGATCTGCAGACGGCCCTCGATGCCCTCGATGGCGGCCGCGGTGAAGCCCACCGCCGCCTCACCGGCAAGGTGCTGGTGCGCAGCTCCAGCGGCAAGCTGCTGCGGCCGCGCACGGAAGGGCAGAAGGCCTATGTCGAGGCGATCGAGCAGCACGACCTGACCCTGGCCCTCGGCCCGGCCGGCACCGGCAAAACCCTGCTGGCCGCAGTGCTGGCGGTGCGGATGCTGCAGGAACGGCGGGTGGAGCGGCTGATCCTGACCAGGCCCGCCGTGGAAGCCGGCGAACGGCTCGGCTTCCTGCCCGGCGACCTGCAACAGAAAGTTGATCCCTACCTGCGCCCCCTGTACGACGCCCTGCATACCCTGCTGGGGGCGGAGCGCACCGCCGGCCTGCTGGAGCGTGGCGTGATCGAGGTGGCGCCCCTGGCCTATATGCGCGGCCGCACCCTGGCCGACGCCTTCGTGATCGTCGATGAGGCCCAGAACACCACCGCGGCCCAGATGCGCATGGTGCTCACCAGGCTGGGGGAGAACTCCCGCATGGTGGTCAGCGGCGATCCCAGCCAGGTGGATCTGCCCCGGCACCAGACCAGTGGCCTGGCCGAAGCCGCCCGGGTGCTGGCCGGCGTGGAGGGGGTGGCGATCTGCACCCTCACCGATGCCGACGTTGTGCGCCACCCGGTTGTGCAGCGGGTCGTGCAGGCCTACGCCCGCCATGACCAGGTGCAGCGGGGGGAAGGGATCAGATAGGGAGATCCACACTCCACTGCTCCAGCAACGCTGTCAGGATGGTGAAGTTCGACACCAGAGCCATGCCGGCCAGCAGCAATTTTCAGGACGCGATCCGCGAGGCCCAGCAGGGTGCCCTCGTCGGCCCGAACGTGGTCAACAAGGCGCTTCCCTACGTGGGCGGCGGCATGGTCCTCACGGCGGCCGGCGTGGTCGGCGGCCTGTCGATGATCGGCAGCCCGATCTTCATGCCCCTGTTCTGGGTGTCGCTGATCGGCAACTTCATTCTGTTCTTCGTCGCCCAGAACGCGGCGATGAAGGGCAACAACAGCACCGCCCTGCCGATTCTGGCGGTCTACAGCCTGATCACCGGCTTCACCCTGAGCGGCATCGTGGCCCTGGCGATCGGCACGGCCGGCATCGGCGCGATCGGCACCGCTGCCCTGGCCACCGGCATCACCTTCGTGATCGCCTCGGTGGTGGGCCGCAACATGAGCGACAGCATCGGCCAGGCGCTGAGCGGTGTGGTTGGCCTCGGCATCGTCGGGCTGCTGATCGCCATGGTGGTGCAGATCATCGGCGGGATCTTCATTCCCGGCTTCGGCGGCAACGGCTTCGAGCTGCTGATTGCCGGCTTCGGCACGGTGCTGTTCGTGGGTGCGGCCTTCGTCGACTTCTACACGATGCCCCGCACCTACAACGACGACCAATACCTGGCCGGTGCGCTGGGGATGTATCTCACCTACATCAACCTCTTTATCTTCATCCTGCGCCTGATCATCGCCCTCAACGGCGGCAGCCGCAGGGATTGAGCCTGGCTCCAGGGCCCAGGCTTCCAAACCAGGCCAGGAGTTCCAAACCCAACTTGAGCCAGGGGGTTTCCCCTGGCTTTTTCATGTTGGAATGCCATCTACCTCAACCGTCCAGGCGTTCCTGGCCCAGATCCAGCCCATGAGCAAAATCGCCCTGATCACTGGCATCACTGGCCAGGATGGCAGCTACCTCACCGAATTGCTGCTGGAGAAGGGCTACGAGGTGCACGGGATCAAACGGCGCGCCAGCAGCTTCAACACCAGCCGGATTGACCATCTGTACCAGGATCCCCACGAGAGCGATCCCCGCCTGGTGCTCCACTACGGCGATCTCACCGATTCCACCAACCTGATCCGCATCGTGCAGCAGGTGCAGCCCGATGAGATCTACAACCTCGGCGCCCAGAGCCATGTGGCGGTCAGTTTCGAGAGCCCGGAATACACCGCCAACGGAGATGCCCTCGGCACCCTGCGCATCCTCGAAGCGGTGCGCATCCTCGGCCTCACCCAGAAAACAAGGATCTATCAGGCCAGCACCAGCGAACTCTATGGCCTGGTGCAGGAGATTCCCCAGAAGGAAACAACGCCGTTCTATCCACGCAGCCCCTACGGGGTGGCCAAGCTCTACGCCTACTGGATCACGGTGAACTACCGGGAGGCCTACGGGATGTACGCCTGCAACGGCATCCTGTTCAACCACGAAAGCCCGCGGCGCGGCGAAACCTTCGTGACCCGCAAGATCAGCCGCGGCCTGGCCCGCATCGACGCCAACCTTGACCAGGCCCTGTTCATGGGCAACCTCGATTCGCTGCGGGACTGGGGCCACGCCCGGGATTACGTGGAAATGCAGTGGCGCATGCTGCAGCAGGAGACACCGGAGGATTACGTGATCGCCACCGGCCGCCAGGAGAGCGTGCGGCGCTTCATCGAGCTCTGCGCCCTGGAGCTGGGCTGGGGGGGGATCGACTGGAGCGGCGAGGGCCTGGCCGAAACCGGCAAGCGGGCCGACACCGGTGCCACGGTGGTACGGATCGATCCGCGCTACTTCCGTCCAGCGGAGGTGGAAACCCTGCTGGGGGATCCCACCAAGGCGCGCGAGAAGCTGGGCTGGACCCCGACCACCACGCTTGAGGAGCTGGTGGCCGAGATGGTGGCCGCCGACGTGCAGGAGGCCGCCAAGGAAGCCACCCTGCGCCGCGAAGGCTTCACGGTGGTGGGATCGATGGAGAATCCACCGGCCTTGCTGTTGAGCGCACCTTCGGGCGGTGAACCAGCGAAGCTCGGATGAGCCTCTTCAATCGGCAGGCTGAAGATGGTCAGGCTTAGCATGTGTTGAGCATGCACAGGAGGCACCATGGCGGAGCGCGCCACCGAACGGGTCGCGGTGTTGATGACACCGAAGGAAAAATCCACCTACGTCGATCGCGCCAGCAGCATGGGGCTTTCGCTGGGTCAGTTTTTCCGGGAGGCTGGCGCCGCCTATGCCAGCCGGAGTGCCGATTCCCGGGCAGAGGAGGAAGCCCTGGACGCCGCCCTGACCCAGCTGGAACGCAGCACCCGCCGCGCCGAACGGGCACTGGATGGGGCGTTGGCCGAGGTGCGGGCGGCTCTGCAGGCCGAGCCATGAGTGTCACCGATCGCATCCTCACGGCGCTCACCACCGTGATCCGCATGAACGACAAGGTGGAGGAGATGGCTGGCTTGATGAAGGAGCAGCAGCGCCGCTTGGACGCTCTGACCGGTCGGGTGATCCGGCTGGAAACGGTGCTTGAGCTTGCCCTGAGCCGCATCCCTGGGGCTGGCGCCCGATTGCTGGATGGGGGCCCTGCTCATTTCGGTCCCCCAACAGGATGTACCCTTCCGGAACACCCATGCCGATGCCGCCACTGATCACGCCCACAGACAGGGTCTTCGTCGCCGGCCATCGCGGCATGGCCGGCAGCGCCATCTGCCGGGCCCTGGAGGCCAGGGGTTACGGCAACGTGCTCACCGCCAGCCGGCAGGAGCTCGATCTGCTCGATCCGGTGGCGGTGGCGGCCTGGTTCGCGGCCCAGCGGCCCGAGGTGGTGGTGCTGGCGGCGGCCAAGGTGGGCGGCATCCTCGCCAACGCCACCTACCCGGCCGACTTCCTGCTGGAGAACATCAAGATCCAGAACCATGTGATCGAGAACGCCTGGAGGCAAGGGGCGCGGCGGCTGCTGTTCCTGGGCAGCAGTTGCATCTACCCCAAGTTCGCCGAGCAGCCGATCCGGGAGGAGGCCCTTCTAACCGGCGCCCTGGAGCCCACCAACGCCTGGTACGCGGTCGCCAAGATCACCGGCATCCAGCTCTGCCGCGCCCTGCGGCAGCAGCACGGCTTCGATGCGATCAGCCTGATGCCCACCAACCTCTACGGGCCCGGCGACAACTACCACCCCACCAACAGCCATGTGCTGCCCGCCCTGATCCGCCGCTTCCACGAAGCCAGGGAGTCCGGCGCCCCCAGCGTCACCTGCTGGGGAACCGGCTCGCCGCTGCGGGAGTTCTTGCACGTGGATGACCTGGCCGATGCGGCGCTGTTCTGCCTGGAGCACTGGCAACCCGCCATCACCCCGGAGGATCCCGATCCGCTCCAGTTCCTCAACGTGGGCACCGGCGTCGATCTGCCGATCCGGGAGCTGGCCGCCCTGGTGGCGGACGCCGTGGGCTACCGGGGCGAGATCCACTGGGACCGCAGCAAACCGGATGGCACCCCCAAGAAGCAACTCGACGTGAGCCGCCTGGCCGCCCTGGGCTGGACGGCCCGGATCCCCCTGGCTGAAGGGTTGCGCCGCACCGCCGAGGCCTACGGCCAGGACTCCGAACAGGCAAGCCTGCAGCGGCGATGAGGGTGCTGGTCACCGGCGGGGCCGGCTACATCGGCAGCCACGCGGTGCGGGCCCTGCAGCGGGCCGGCCACCAGCCGGTGGTGATCGACAACCTGGTGTATGGCCATCGCGAGGTAGTGGAGCAGGTGCTGCGGGGCCGCTGGTGGTGGGCCAGGTGGGGGACCGGGCCCTGCTCGATCAGGTGCTCAGTGGGACCCATCCGGCCCAGGCGGAAGGGGCCGGCACCGGGGGGGCCATCGAGGCGGTGCTGCATTTCGCCGCCTACGCCTACGTGGGGGAATCGGTGCTCGCCCCCGCCCGCTACTACCGCAACAACCTGGGGGACACCCTCACCCTGCTGGAAGCCCTGATCGCCCCAGGCCCGGGCAGCGATTCCGCCGAGAGGGCGGCCCCGATCCCGATCGTGTTCTCCTCAACCTGCGCCACCTATGGAGTGCCGGACCAGGTGCCGATCACCGAGGACACCCCCCAGCGGCCGATCAATCCCTACGGCCGCAGCAAGTGGATGGTGGAGCAGCTCCTGGCCGACTTCGGCCGCGCCTACGGCCTGCCCAGCGTGATTTTCCGCTACTTCAATGCCGCTGGGGCCGATCCGGCCGGCGATCTCGGCGAGGACCACACCCCGGAAACCCACCTGATTCCGCTGGTGCTCGATGCGATCGGTGGCCGCCGCGCCGAGGTGATGCTGCTGGGGGACGACTATCCGACGGCCGACGGCAGCTGCATCCGGGATTACATCCATGTCAGCGATCTTGCCGATGCCCATGTGCTGGGGCTGGAGCGGCTGCGGCGCCAGGCGTCTCACAGCGAACCGCTGATCTACAACCTCGGCAATGGCGCCGGCGCTTCGGTGAGGCAGGTGATCGAAGCGGCCCGGGCCGTGACCGGACGAGATCTCACCGTGAGCGTGCATCCGCGGCGGGAGGGCGATCCACCGGAACTGGTGGCCAGCGCCCTCAAGGCCCGCCAGGAGCTGGGCTGGCAGCCTCGCTACCCCGAGCTCAGCACGATCCTGCAGCACGCCTGGGCCTGGCATCAACGCTGCCACGGCCTGGCCAGCGGCTCGCCGATGAACACCCCCTGACCCGGCATGGCCACGCTGCGCCAGTAGGCCTCGATCAGGGTGTCGCCACGGCGGTAGAACAGCATCAGCAGGGCGGGATCGGGAAACTTGGCGGTGATGCTGCAGGGTTCCACCACGGTGCCGTAGCTGCCGGTGGCCCCGCCCTCCAGCCAGCGCAGGGCACTCATCTGGCCAGCCTCAGTGGGAACACCGGCGGGGGTGAGCTGGCCGCCATAGGAGGTGAGGTGATCGGCCACGGCGCCGGGCCTGAACCGGTTCGAGGCCAGGCCCTCCACCGTCGCCAGGCCGGTGACATAGACCATCACATCGTTGGCGTTGCGGAGGGCATCGGCCCTGAGAATCCGCACCCGGAAGCCCTCCCCCACCCCAGCGCGAACGCTGAGGGGATCGGATTGATTGATCACCACCGCAAGGTGGCGCCGATCCAGCGGGCCTTGGCCTGGATCATTCAGGCTGGCTTGGGGCTGGTTGGCAGCAGGCGAGGCGGGGCCATCACCCCGGATCACGCTTATAACACAAGCAGCAGAAGGGCCGACAGCACGGTCAGAAAACACTGAAAGTGGATGAAAACACGGCCCAAGACAAGGTTCCCGCCCTATATATGGCGTTCTGGAGATGAGGCCGCTTGAGCTTTGCTTGCGCCCAACCAGCAGCTCATACCCATGTAGTACCCCTGACCCGCAAGCACCAGCCGCAGCACCAACTCTTCTCATCTTCTACTCAGCCTATTCCGGATCTGTTCTGCTAGGAGCAGAACCAAGCAGGCTCCAATCATTCGTTTCTTTCCTGATTCTCCACCGCGTTGTTCCCTCGCCTGCCACCGCTCCTGAAACGGGTTCTTCGCACCCTGGGGGGCTCGGTACTGGCCCCGTTGATCGGGCCGCAACCGGCTCAGGCCCTGATCCGGTCCACCGCGCGCCAGCAATGGCGGCTGATTGCGCTCAACTTCGGCACCAGTCTGGTGGAGGCCTTCACGGAAGGGGCCACCCTGGGGGTGATCTTTCTGGCGGTGGATCTGCTGAGCCGGCCGATCTCGGCAGCAGGAGGCTCGGCCATGGATTGGGCCGGCAACCCCCTGGTGGGGCGGTTCCCGTGGCTGGTGGAACTGCTCACAGGCCTGCCGCGCACCACGGTTTTTCTGGTCCTGATGGGCCTGGCGGTGCTGCTGCAGGCCACCCAGAGCCTCACCCGCTACCTGAACGGCGTGAGCGTGGCTTTCTTCGGCGCCCGCTGAAATGCCCTGATCACGGCCCGGATCCACAGCCAGGTGCTGAGCTTCAGCTACCCCTGCGCCAGCAACTACCGGGTGGGAGACCTCACCAACTACGCCTATGAGGCACCCCAGGCGGTCACCATCCAGATCGAGCAGACCAGCCAGCTGCTGTTGCAGGTGTTGCTCACGGCCGTCTATCTGGCGGTGCTGATTGCGCTCTCGCCCTGGTTGCTGCTGCTGGCCGCAGCGCTGGCCGTGGCGATCAGCCTTCTGCAACAGCAGTTGCTGCCACGGATCAGCCGGCAGGCTCAACGGGTCACCCAGAGCCAGCTGGCGATCAGCACCCGGATCACCGAAGACTTTCAGGGCCTGCGCCTGCTGCACATCAGCGGCCAGCTGGATGCGGCGGATTGGAACCTGCGCAGCCGGATGGAGGACCTGGAGCAGGGGCTCAGGCGCCAGAGCCTGTTGATGAACATCGTCGGGCCCGTGTCGTCGTTTCTGCCGATCGCCGCGATGGCCGTGATCGCCGGGCTCAGCCTGGTGGTGTTCGGATCCCGCAGTACCGGCGTGCTGCCGAGCCTGGTCACCTTCGTGCTGGCGCTGCAACGGTTGAACATCCGTCTGGCGGGGATTGCCGGCACGTTCAACGGCATCGCCGAGAACACGGGTCGGTTCGAGCGGCTGAACGTGATCCTTTCTCCCGCAGGCAAGCAGTTCCGGCGCCTGGGCGGGATTCCCTTCGAAGGGCTGCGAACGTCGATTGATCTGGAGGGGGTGGGGCTGCGCTATGCCCCCGAACTCCCCCCTGCGCTCCAGCAGATCAGCCTCAGCCTGGCCAAGGGCCACACCGCGGAGCTGGTGGGGGCCAGCGGCGCCGGAAAGAGTTCGATCGCCGATCTGCTGGTGGGGCTCTATGCCCCCACCGAGGGCCAGATCCTGATCGATGGCGCTGATCTGGCCGAGCTGGATCTGGCCAGCTGGCAGCAACGGCTGGGCGTGGTGAGCCAGGACACCTTCCTGTTCAATGCCAGCCTGGCCGAGAACATCGCCTACGGCTGCCCCTGGGCCAGCCTGCTGGAGATCGAAGCCGCCGCCGAGGCGGCCCAGGCCAGGGCATTCATCGAAGCCCTGCCGAATGGGTTCAACACGCTGGTGGGGGAGCGAGGCTACAGACTGAGCGGCGGCCAGCGCCAACGGATTTCCCTGGCCCGCGCCATCCTGCGCAACCCGGAACTGCTGATCCTCGATGAGGCCACCAGCGCGCTCGACAGCCAGAGCGAGCGGCTGGTGCAGGAGGCGATCGAGCGCTTCGAGCGGCAGCACACGGTGCTGGTGATCGCCCACCGGCTCAGCACGATCGTCAACGCCGATCTGATCTGCGTGCTGGACCATGGCCGGATCGTGGAGCGTGGCCGCCACCGGGAGCTGCTGGCCAGGGGTGGGCGCTACGCCGACCTCCGGCAGCTGCAAGCCAGCCATGATCCGGCGGCCTACGTAGCCTGAGGCCATGGCCCCCCAGAAGCTCAGCACGTTCCAGCGGATCCGGCAGGGGCTGCAGGAGCGTTTCGAGGCGAACTTGCTCGAGCGTGTTCAGGGTTCCTTGCCATCCGTTGCTGCTGGCGAATGCGAGGTGTGGCTGTTCGGCTCCAGGGCCCGCGGCGACTGGGACGGGTGGTCGGACACCGATCTGCTGGTGGTGGCGGATGCCCAGGAGCAGGCCGATCAGTTGGCTGATGCCCTGCTGGATTCGGGCCTCGGGGCTGATGTGATTGCCCTCAGCCGTGCCCGCTGGGATGGCCTGGCCAGCTGCGACTCGCCCCACTGGCAGGCGATCCGCCGCCAGGCCCGGCAGCTGCTGTCGTCGCCATGAACGCGCGCCCCCAGGCCTGGTTACGCCAGGCGATCAACGACCTGGACCTGGCCCGACTGGCCCGCGACAACGGATTTCACGCCCAGGCCTGCTACTTCGCTTCCCAGGCCGCTGAAAAAGCCCTCAAAGGCGCGCTCCTGGAACTCGGTATCGAGCCATCACACACCCATGTGCTGAATGATCTGGTTGGAGCCCTGGCTGCTCAGGGGTTGGAGGTGGAGTTGCTATCAAACTTGCCCCTGAAGGCCCTCACCCGCATGACCATCACCAGCCGCTACCCGATCGACGCCACGCCGCCAGCGGACCTGTTCGATCAGGCCGATTCCGCTCAGGCCATCGAGACGGCGGGCGCGGTGCTTGGGGTGATGGAACAGTTCGATCAGCCGCCCTACGCGTAGACCCATCCCCAGGGGAATTCATGGAGCTCGCACCGCTGGTGCTGCCAGAGCAGCTGAGCTTCAGCCCGGAGCAATTCGAGCTGGTGTGTGCGGCAAACCCGGAGGCGGTGCTTGAGCTGCGACGCCACCGGCCATCTGATCAGCATGACCCCCACCGGCGGTGATACCAGCTGATCGAACAGCGAGCTGCTGTTTCAGCTGCAGCGCTTTGCCAAACGGTAGGGCTTGTGGAAGGTGTTCGACAGCTCCGGAGGCTTCCGGCTGCCGGATGGCTCCGTGCTCAGCCCCGACGCTTCGTTGGTGGCTGTTGAGCGCTGGCAAGCACTGAGCCCGGGAGAGCGCCGGGGCTTTCCGCCCTTCTGCCCCGACCTGGTGGTGGAACTGGTCAGCCCCAGCGACGAGGGACCCCGCGGCGTAAGCGCCCTGCGCAGCAAGCTGGCCGCCTACCAGGCCAACGGCGCTCGGCTGGGCTGGTTGCTGCTCCCCGATGAACGCGCCGTTGAGGTGTGGCCGGCCAGCGGCGGCCCGGATCGCCTGGAACAAACCGCAGTGCTGGACGGCGGACCCGAGTTCTCTGGCCTGCGCCTCCAACTGGAGGAGATCTGGCAGGTCTGAGCGATCACCAATGGGATTTCCCCGGTTCGGCGGACAAGTCGGTGCTGAGCACAGGCTTCGTGGGAACTCACCAGATCTACTGAGAAAGTTGCGGTGCTAAACACAAATGAATGACAATGCTGGCCCTGCGCTTGTATCCACTAATGGACAGTCGCTCCAATAGAGGGCATAAGTCCGAATAAACAACAATACCTTTTAATACAGTTCTGTCATGCCACTTACCAAGAGCTCCTCATTAATAACAGTTCAAGAAAATGCAAAGTGGCCTAAACAAACCTGTAATAGTCCTAGAGTAAAATGGCTAGTCCAATAAAAGACGTTATTAGAAAATCAAGAGACAAATATCTTCTTGTTGAGGGCCCCACATGTTGCGACCTTACCAACAGAATTGCACAAGCAGCTGGTGGAAGCCAAGTCATTCTGCATAAGAGCACCAATACAGAGTTTACCGTTCCGCAGACTGACGACAGTACACTCAGGAACTTCTTTTATCATCATCGGCATCAAACAAGTGAACCAGTTACACTAACCACAATCCCAAATGGCCGCGTATACACTGGTGGAGTCGTGATTTCACCAAGTGGACATACAATCGCTCGGGACGTCTCGATCGACTTTGGCAAAGCCTTTGATGAACATTCACTCATTGGCAGCCGAATCCAGCGCCCGAAGCACCTAAAAGGAAAAACTCTTTGTGTCAATTCGGCAGGAGTGAGTTCATACTATCACTGGCTATTAGATGAACTACCACGATATCTGGTTTCAGATCATAACGATATCAACCAAGTCATTTGTTCAAGAAATACCAATGCTAATCGGCTAGCTCTTCGCTTGCTTGGATTAGGAGATATACCTACGATAGCCATCGATGAGCCCGGTAGATTTCAGAAGAGAAGCTACTGTTCAGATGTTCTTCTCGTTCCATCTTATGTCACTTCGACAGGTACATCAAATTCTCTGCTTATAGATTTACTATGTTCTCTCGTTGAACCTCTAATCTCGAAGTCTTCGTCACTTCCTGAGAAAATTATCATTTCACGCGAACACGCAACTGGAAGACGAATAATTGATAAGAGCGGAAGCTTGGCACACCTGGAGGATACTGGCTACACACGAATATACCTAGAAGATCTTTCCTGGACAGAGCAAGTTAATCTCTTCTTCCAGGCGCGGGAGATCGTTTCTCCCCATGGCGCGGGATTGGCAAATCTAGCATTCTGCTCGAAGAAGCCTCTTGTTGTTGAGATATTCCATCGTAGGTATGTCCACTGGTGCTTTTGGATGCTTGCCGATCTTGTGGGAGCTAGCTATAGACCAGTTGCATTACCTTCAGGATTGCCAGTCGAGCACAATGTAAATTACGCCAGGGCAGACATTATAGTTGATGAAAACGATAAGACCATCATCGATAAAACTACAAAATCAGATTCCTGAAGCATAAATAACGAGCCATCAAGCGCAGCGTCCAACTGAATTGTTCTTCGTCTGCCGAAGATGCAAAGAATTGCTCACCAGCAGTGGCCGCAGTTGAAGTTTACAGGCGAGGAGGTGATCCGAAGAGCTTGGGTGGGCCGTCACCCGATCGCTTTGGAGAGGCTCCAGAGCGGACCATCCGCGATATCATTTTGCTATCACGATCTGCGATGTCACTATGCCATCACTTCGTTTGCGTGGAATTCCAGAGGACACCTACGAAGGCTTTCGGCAGCTGGCAGCGAGCAATCACCGCAGCATGCAGGAGCAGGCCCGGTTAATGATCGAGCGGGACGTGCGCCTGTGTCGTTCATCATCCGTGGACGCGCCCCGTCAGTGGCGCGAGCGCCTCAAGGGCAGGAGTTTCCCTGGGCTGATCAGCGATCTGCGGGCTGATCGTGACCGGTGAGGCCGGTTCGCGAATTTCGGATGTCGTGGTCCTTGATGCCTCGGCACTGTTCAAGCAGGTGCAACGCAACGTGCTGAGCCGAGAAGAAGCTGTGGAGTTGTTCGATGATCTGCGGCGGTTGCCCTTGCGGTCTGTTTCCGCTTCTGAACTCAGTGTCCATGCCTTTTCTCTGGCCCTGGATCACGGCTTGAGCGTCTATGACTCGGCCTATCTGGCCTTGGCGCAAAGCTCGGGTGCTCCCCTGATAACCGCCGATCAACAGATTGAGCGCGCTGCCAACAATTGCGGCTGCACTCTTTCTTGATCTGTAACTGTTCAGGGGCGAATTCGAGCACGCTGCCCCGAGCCGAGAACTGGCAGACGTGCGTGCGATCACCATGACGCCAACACCCTTTAGGCTGGAGATGACCAACTGACCTGATGACCATACGAACCGTGGAATTGGCCGAGGCCAAGGCCCAGCTTTCGGCGTTGCTGGATGCGGTTGAAGCGGGCGATGAGGTGGTGATCACCCGACGGGGCCAGGCTGTGGCGCGGCTGGTGCGGGATGGTCAAGGGCCTCAGTTGAAGGCAGCCGTCCCTTGGCCCCAGCGGCTGCGGAGCTTCCACGCCGGGCAGCCCAATCCTGCCCGCAGTGCGGTGGCGCTGGTGCGAGAGCTGCGGGAGGAGAGCTCAGCTGAGGTGTGCACCCAGAACTGAACCATGCTGCGTTCTGTGTCGACAGTTGCGTGGTGCTGTCGTTGTTTATCGGAGACAGTGAGTATGGCGCTGCGGAGCAATGGCTGTTCCACCAGGGTGATCAGCCGTTCTGCGTGAGCCATTGGGTGTTGCTGGCGTTTGCTGGCTCGGTGGCACCGGCCGTTCAGGCCGCCGAGTCGCTGAATCTTCCCTGCCAGTTGATCCGGTAGGGCAGGAGGTGCGCACTAAAATATGGACATTTAGCGTTCCTGGTCATGCGTACCACGCTGGAGCTGCCGGATCCGTTGTTCGCGAGGCTGAAAGCAAAAGCTGCCATTGAGAGGCTCACACTCAAGCAGCTGCTCCGGCACTACGTTGAGCAGGGCCTCGATTCCGTCAGTTCAGCTGCATCGGTGCAACGGTCGGCGGCTTCGCTGCCCCGGCTGGAGGGCCCCTTGGTCATCCCCAGCGAGCAGCTCAGCAACGCAGGGCTGTTTGAACGGCTCGATTCATGAGCCCCCAGTCTGATCTGCCCGATCTGAATGTCTGGCTGGCCTTGGCTTCTGAGACTCACGCGCATCACTGCCAGGCCCTCCACTACTGGGAACAGCAAGCCGCCGAGCGTGTGTTGTTCTGCACCGTCACCGCCCTTGGGCTGGTGCGATTGGTAAGCCAGCCAAGGCTGATGGGAACAGCTGTGCAAAGCGCAGCCGAGGCCTCAGCGCTGCTGGAAGCGTTCCTCTGCCAACCCGGTGTGGCGATGCCAGCGCCCGAGCACGACGGCTGGGACATTGTTCATGTCTTGCTTCGTACGGGCGAGGTCCCCGCGCGTCACTGCACCGACGCCTACCTGGCAGGACTGGCCATGGCGAATGGCTGCCGGTGGTGGCTTCAACCTCCCCGCCGCTCCCCCAGGCCAAAGGGCTGAAAGAAGGCGGTGATGCCGAACTCCTCGGCAAATTCGAGCACCCCGCACCAGGCCCGGTCGTTGCGCAGGATGCCACGCAGAATCACCGGCGCGTTGCCCCCCTGGAGCCCCATTTCAAACAAAGGGTGGCCGATCGAGGCCTGCACCCCATCCTCCCGGTAGGTGGGGGCGATGTCGGTGCTGCCGATCAGGATGCGCCGCTGGGCTGGATTCCATTCGTAAGGGATGTCGTAAAGGGCGAGCAGGTCGGCGGCGAGCGCCCAGGAGGTGCCGTTCGCGTCGATCTCCACCGCCAGTTCGGTGCCACGGGCGGCCATGGTGGCCCTGCGGCGAAAAGCCAGGGCTGGCTGGCCCGGGTCTGGATCGGGCTCGCCGCTCAGCAGGGCACGGATGCGCCGCCTCAACTCCTCACCGCCATCGGCGGGGCCACCCTTGCGAAGCTGCATGAAATCCCAGCGCTCGCCGGGGCCGCCCCAGGCCACCGGGCCGTAGTTGTCATGCATCAGGCGACCATCCCGGTTGGAGGCGGCTTCGGCATGGGTCATCACCCGCTCGATGGTGATGGCCTCGGCTTGCCAGTTCCAGCTGCGGGCCACGGCGGCCACCTCCTGACACATCGCGGTGATCTGGGCCTCGGTGGGCGGAATCGTCCAGGGATCGGGGCTGCCGCCCATGCAGGCGCAGGAAATCGCCACGGCGTTGCTGTTGCGGCGCCAGGTGTGGGCGTTGAGATCGATCGTGTAGGAATGGAGGCGGTGCAGATGGCCATCACCGGCCACGATCGTGTGATACAACCCTGTGCGCACCCAGGTGTAAGGAGTGGCACTCCAGTGCAGGTAGATCGTGGGGGCCATTGCAGGGGATAGATGATCAGTTCCTGCAGCAGAGGGTAGCTAAATGTCATATTCTTTGGAACTTCATGAACGATTTCAAGCTGGACGTGCACCAGTACCAGTGCCTGGCACAGAAATGATTTTTTGCGGGCTGAGCAGGTCGTGGATATGGATATGGAACTGGAATTAGAAACTTTGAAGCCAGGAATCCAAAGGGGTGAACTTCTGTCAGAACAAAAAGTAATCCGTCAGCCGCCAGCTAATCTGGCCACCGGTGATCTTGCCCTTTTTAGGCATGAATTTATTCGGCAGATTCAGCCATGCTCAAAGGTCGCCCTTGATCACCTGAGCATGCTTGGCCCCTCCTGGTGGCAATGGCGTTATCTACGGTTAGCGGTGACTTTCAGGGAAGGTGTCACTCCTTGGCTGCCACTCAGGCGGCCCGAATAAATGGTAGCGCCTGGATCGGTTCTGGGTCCTCTGGTGGCTTGTTGATCCACACTTCTTCCGGTTGACGCCAGCAGCGGGTGCCTTGGCTCCAGCGTGTTGGATGTGCCCGACGAGCCTTCTCGTAGACATCGGCTCGCTTCTTGCAGATTGTGGTGGCGGCTCCACTGTGACGCTGATGGGGCGTCACGAATTTGATGCCACTGTGCCGGTGCCGGTGGTTGTACCAATCGACAAAGGCCGCCACCCACTCGCATGCCTCGCCTTTGCTGCCAAACGGCCGGCTCGGGTAGTCAGGCCGGTACTTGACCGTACGGAACAGGGATTCTGAGTAGGGGTTGTCGTTTGAGACCCTTGGCCTGGAAAAGGATCTGAGCACTCCCATCTCCTCCAGACGCGTTTCCAGCGTCGCCCCGCGCATGGCATTGCCGTTGTCGGCGTGGAGGATCAGTGGTGGCTGCTGGCACTGGTGGCTGCCAAAGCCGCTGGGCCGTCGGTAGCGCTCCTTGAGACAGGCCCGCTGCACCAGATCCGCCGGCGATCTCAGCCGACTCCACCTCGGCCACATCCCAGGCCACCACCTTGCGGCTCCAGACGTCGACCACCAGATAGAGGTACAGCCACACACCCCGCACCGTGGTCGGCAGGAAGCTGATGTCCCACGACCAGAGCGCATTGGGGCGATCCGCCATCAGACGCGGCACGGAGCGCGGTTCCTGCGGCAGCCGGGCACGCCCGCGGCGGTGGCACTGCCCTGCCTGGTGCAACACCCGATAGAAGCTGCTCTCTGAACCGATAAACAGCCCCTGATCAGCCAGGGCCGGCACGATCTGTCCCGGCGGCAGCGAGGCGTATTCCGGCTGGTTGCATGTCAGCAGGATCCGCTGGCGTTCCTCCTCACTCAGCCGGTGAACGACAAGGCGAGGACTGCCTTTACGGCGATCCTTGCCGTCCCCATCACCCACAAAGGCACGCCGCCAGCGTTTGAGGGTGCGCAGGCAGATACCGATCTCACGGCAGGCGCTCACCAAGCCGGCGCCCGCAGCCTTGGCCTCGTCGATCAGCTCGATCACCTTCCGCCGGTGCGCGGCGCTGGTCAGCCTTCCGCGTCCTCCGAGCAGAAGGCATCCCATTTTTTTCGCAGCACCAGCAATGCCGCCGCCTCCGCCAGGGCCTTCTCCTTGCGCTGCAGCTCCTTTTTGAGAGCTTTGATCTCCCGCTGGTCCTGGGCGCGGAGCTTCTCGAGCTCCTTCTGCTCGGACATCGTCAGCACCGGCTTGGCGTTGGCATCCTGGGCTGCCTGCCGCCAACGGCTCACCTGCTCGGGGAAGAGGCCCCGTTCACGGCAGTAGGCGCTGAGCTCAGTGGCGTTAAGGCCAGCGGTCTCCAGCACCACCGTGAACTTGTCAGCAGCGCTCCAGCCGTCAGGGTCCTTTTCGGATGCCGGCACCACCTCTCCCTGCAACCGCCAGGTCTTCCTCCATTTGTAGAGGGTGATCACGTGGATGCCCAGCTCTTCTGAAATCCGGGCCACGCTCTGCCTATGCGGCGGGCTCATCCGCCTTCTCACATCAGCCTTGTCGGCCTCGCTGTATCGGCGCATTGGTCATATCCTCAAGCCCCCGGATGGTCTGATAAAAGGGGGTGACATCTTTCCTGAACCCGGGGGTTCCTGATGCTCTACTTGTGGAAGATTTAACTGATTTTCTTGGCTCGGCGTTTCCGGATGATTTCCCAACGTCAGTTCCCGCATCATGAAGAGCATCGCTTTGTTCATGAGTACCCATTCAGGGGGCTGGATAAACTTGAGAACCATTGCGATGCAGTGGTACTGCTGCGCTTGGTGAAGTTTGGAGATAGCTCAAGAAGTATCAACGTGGCCCCTAAAAGCCCCATTTCAAACGTTCAGACCCACCGCAGGCACTACAGCTAGCATCTCGGAGATACGCACACCCCATAATCCAGCCCCTAAAGGGTAGGTTTTGGACAAAATATGATTATAACTTTTTGCGAAGCGGTTGCCGCAAGAATCAGATAACTTGCTTTAAGATTTGTCAGTCAATTCCTCAGTGCTAATTGCTAAGGTAACGATGCCCATTCAATCTGTTGGTATTATAACTGCTTCACAACATCTAGGGGAGCCTGGTACTGGATCGTTGTCAATCATTGAGGCCAAGAAGATACTGCCATTTTCGGTCGATCGATTCTTTATCGTAACTGGGATGGTCCGCAAGGCAAGACGTGGAGGCCACGCGAACAAAATAGTCAATGAAGCAATTTGCCGCCTGAGTGGTTCTCTCAACATTCATACTTTAGCTGGTGAGTTAGCTGAGAGTCATATCTTAAATACAACGACAGAATATCTGCTCATTGCTAATGGCACTTGGGTAGAAATAGAGGCCATCGAAGACAATACATCATATTGCGTCTTGGCCGATCATTCGTATATTGAGGCTGAGCCTCACTACATACGTACCATGGCTGAGTATCGAGCTTATGTAGCGACAAAAACTGTATCCAGCAGCTGTTTTCAAGTGTAAGTACAGCTGATCTATGAATCAAATACTATCAGACATGCCAAGCAACCTGCGCTTTAGCGTTTCTGAGTCTCCTCGTGCGGCTGGCATTGCTGAGTGTGACCTTTTTCACGATCCACGCTTCTTTCTGCTTCACGCTTCGGCGGCCGGCAGAGAAGGAAGATATCTCTGCGTCCATGATGTCACCTCAGGTAAATTACTCGCAACTGGTTATGCAATTGAACTCTCACCGGGTTGCTGGGAAAGCCCTGGGAAGGGAACCTTTGGGGGCATCCAATGGTTTACGCGACCACACGCCAACCAACTATATGAAGCATATGCGGCGCTGGAGAATACGCTTACCAAAGCAGGAGCATCATCGCTGCACATTATATTGCCGCCGTCCGATTATGATATCGTTCAGGATAGTCTAACCAGGATAGTCCTCGCTGAGCGCAGGTATTCAAGAACCTGTGAAGATCTAAACTTTTCGGTGCCCGTAGATTGCGATACTCTCCTCTCTCGGATGAAAGGCAATAAGAGAGCTAAACTCAGGAGTGCACGCAGCAATGGTGTGGTGGCTCACACTTTATCATCAGGTGAGCGAGCGGCTGGTTATCATCTTGTTTGCCAATATAAGGAACGCCGTGGGTTGCCCATGAGGATGACCGAAGATGCCCTTACTATCATGGATAAACAGATCCCGGGGTCGTTACTATGGACTGGCGCTTTCAGGGGCGATGACATGGTCGGAGCCTCTATCACCATTCGCATCAGCGCCCACGTATTCTATATTGCCCATATCGCCGATCGGGCAGGAACAGGGTTGAATGGGGTGCAGGAACTTCTTATCGATGAGGCTTATGCTGAAGCATATCGGCGTGGATGCCGTCTTCTCGACTTTGGAATCTCCACAGAACGTGGTGTGCCTAACGATGGTCTGATTCGATTCAAAAGGGAATGTGGCTTCAGTTCGGCAAGTAGAGTAACATTCATGAAGGTTTGGTAAACGTGATGCCTCGAGATCTTGAAAAGTATGCTGCAGATTACTCCCATAGCTACGGCTTCGAGCGCTGGCAAGTCAAGTTTCGCCGCCGTACCGTTCTTAAGCATTGTTCCGGTTTGAATCCCGAGCATGTTCTGGAGGTAGGATGCGGGGTCGAACCTTTATTTTTGCACTACCCGCCTGTGTGCTCATGGTATGTGGTTGAGCCATCAGCACCATTTGCAGAGATGGCTCGCGCTCATGCTTTGGGTCTAGACGGTGTGCAGATAGTTGAAGGCTTCCTTGAATCATCGCTTGAGACTCTTGCTTCTCTGCAACAAAATAATCCGTTTGACTTGATCATTGCTGGGGGCGTTCTTCAGGAAGTGCCTGACCCACAAGCGTTTCTGCTTTCCATTCACTCGCTTTGCTCTACCACTACGGTTGTTCATGTCAATGTCCCCAATGCAGATTCATGGCACCGCCGAACAGCTGTAGCGATGGGATTACTATCATCTACATACCAGCCGAGTGAACGTGCTTCCATTTTGCAGCAGCGTGTTGTGTATGATCGAAGAGCACTGTTTACAGAGGTCAAGCAGGCCGGTTTCCAGGTGATTGCGGATGGCGGCATTTTCTTCAAGCCCTTTGATCACGCACGCATGCTCGCGGCCCTAGATTGCAGGGTGCTAACTGAGGCGCATTTAGAAGCTTATGCGCAGTTGGGAGAAGAGCTTCCCCATCTTGCCTCGGAAATCTGGGTGCATCTTCGCAAAACCGCCTAGCCTTAGTGTCCCGTCCCTCAGATTTACGAGCAAAGTCTATGGAGTTTTCCCATGATTGAGTCAGCTATTGCGGTCCATTTTAACGGGCGGGGCCTTTCTCTTTTTGTAGGGGGACACGAACTGCTCGATCTTGGCGATCAGCTCCTACCGCTGGGAGGAAGCCTCCGGCTAGGACACTGGAGAAGCTGACGCGCCGGAGTAAATCCTTGGTGATGACCCTAAACCAGCTCCCCCTTGGTTCAGCCAGGAGGCGTAGGTGGGTGTGTAGTGGACGTGGAAGCGGGGCCGCTGCGCCAGCCAGGCGCGGACCTACCTCTGCGCGGAAGACCTTCGGTCTAGGGGGTGTTTTTGGGTGCAGTAGTTGTCAACTGCCAGGTGGATGTCCAGAGGCGCCGGGACTGACTTATAGATCTGGCGTAGGAAACCCAGGAATTCCTGGTTCCGGTGACGCGGCTTGCACTTGGTGATCACCTCACCGGTTGCCACATCCAGAGCGGCGAACAGGGTGGTGGTGCCGTGGCGAATGTAGTCGTGGGTAACTCCTTCCACGTAGACCAAACCCATGTGCAACAGCGGCTGGGGGGTGTCCAACGCAAGATCAGTCACGATGTACAGTTCCACGCCGGTGGCCTCTGTCGCACGGGACTGCTGAGGGTGTGACCGAACCTGCGGCATCAGGTCTTCGATGTGTGGAGCTTTCTGGAACTGGCCTGGACTGCCCATCGGCTCGAGGGTGAGATGACCGCACTTCTACCCAACCACTGAACAACGCTATTGCCCAGTGGGTCTCTAGGCTTGATTGCTGCCCCCATCTGCCTGTGAATGACAGAGGCAGTGTGATAAGTAAGCGTCCCCCCAGCCCCTGAATGGGTACGGCAAGATAATTGCATCCAGATCTTAGCCACGCTAAGGAGTATTACGGTGAATGCCCTGCAGCTGGATGGGATCTGGATGATCGCCGAGGGCATCGGCGCTTTTGAACCCAAAATCAAGGGTATGCTCAAGGAATGGCGTGGCGGGAACCGACGGCAAAAGTTCCAGCATGATGGCTTTTCATCCACACTGCCGACCCTCTTGCCATTGGAAGAATAGTCCTCGGGGATGAGAAACATACACATTCTATAGCCGAACTCCGTACAACTCTGAGCGCTGCTATCTAGAGACTCTTTCAGCAAGCCAATGTTATTGTCATCAATTAGCAGCCACCAACAATGCGCGTCCCATTCCTTGATTTACAGTCGCTCCATGCGCAGGTAAATTCCGAGCTTGATGAAGCTTATCAACGTGTCAGGCGGGCAGAACGGTATGTGCTTGGGCAGGAACTGCTGGCATTTGAAGAGGAGTATGCTCGCTATTGTTGTGTTGATCATTGTGTGGGCGTTGGCAATGGCTTGGACGCCCTTTCGCTTATACTGAAAGCATGGGGAATTGGAGAGGGAAGCGAAGTAATTGTACCAGCCTTTACATTCATTGCAACTTGGCTAGCTGTTTCTTCCGTGGGTGCAGCTCCAGTGCCAGTTGACATTGACCCATATTCATATAATATCAACGTAGATCTCCTTCGCTCATCTGTTACTGCTCGGACACGTGCGATTATGCCGGTCCACCTCTACGGTCAACCTACAGAAATGCACGCTGTGCGGGATGTGGCAATTGAGTTCGGCCTGAAGGTGATTGAGGACGCTGCTCAGTCTCATGGAGCACGGTACAGAGAGAGAAGAGTTGGATCCATCGGAGATGCTGCTGGATTTAGTTTTTATCCGGGCAAGAATCTCGGTGCTTTAGGTGACGGGGGGGCTATCACAACGAACGACTTATCACTGGCAACTAAGCTCAGGTCCCTTCGGAACTATGGATCACACATCAAGTATCAGCATGATATTCCAGGGGTCAATTCGCGTCTAGATGATCTGCAGGCAGCTTTTCTTCGTGTAAAGCTATCACACCTTGATGACTGGAATCAGCGTAGACGGGAGATTTCCGATGCTTATTCTTGTGGATTGTGTGGTACTTCACTCATTTTACCAGAAGTCAGTCCTGACATCGAGCCAGTTTGGCATTTGTTTGTGGTGCAGCATCCGCAAAGGGATCGCTTCGCTGAATTGCTCTCGTCCCTAGGGGTCGCGACTCAGGTTCATTACCCAGTACCTCCTTATCGGCAGTTGGCCTATTCTGGGTTTCAGGTCGCCGACGGCGCTTTTCCTGTGAGTGACAGACTTAGTGAACGCGCTCTTAGTCTGCCTTTATCCCCTTTGATGACCGAAGAGCAAGTGTCCTTTGTCATCAAGGCCTGCCGCATGGCGTGTGCCAAACTTTAAAACTCGAGCGAGTCTCGAATCTTCCTCTTGTTAAATCCTCTACGAATGTGCAGGTTTAATTCGGGACTCCTGAAAATGGCAAATCGTACCCGTTCAGGGGCCGTGGCCCCGACTGCACCTGTCCAGCCCTGATCGCTCATCACCAAGCGACCACAGGCACCACGACCTAATCCGGCTGGGTCAGGGATCCGTCAACAGCGATGGCATCGGCCCGCCGCGGTGATGGGCGATCCAGGCCTGCTCCAGGAACTGCCAGATATCCCGGCCCTGTTGCCTGAAGGTGGTGGTGACCGTGAACAATCGGCTGCGGCAGATGGCACCGCTGGCGGACTGGACGCCAAGGCTGATTTTGCGCTGGATGATCGACTGGCGCAGTGCTCTCTCGGTGGCATTGTTGGTGGGTTCTACGCCGTGGATCTCAAGAAAAGTCCACAGGGCTTCTTTGCGTTGCAGCAACTTATGGCAAGTGCGCACGGTCTGGGCCCATGGTGTTCGCTCCTTTCGCGCACAACCCAGATCCACCACCCGCTGCAGTGTGCCCTCGAAGTGCTGGCGGATCGGCCGGCAGCTTTGCTGGAGCTGATCCCAATCGATTGTGCCGTCCTTCCACTGGTGCCACTGAACAAATAGCTGCTGCTGCAACGCCAAAAGCTCCAGGCCAGTCTCGCCACTGACGCCCTAGCGTTCGGCGATGGCGGTCAGATCACGGCTTAGGAGTTTGCGGAAAAACCCTTTCTGAGGACGTGTTTTTCCCGCCGCAGGGCTGATTTCCGCCGATAACAGTTGATCGTGCTGTTTCAGGTCCGCAGTCAGTCCGTTTTGGCGGTTTTCGAGCCG
>Ga0247834_1001655_pt1 | contig 36911 bp, 59 predicted proteins | sample LaCruzMarch2015__8_FD_187118 | JGI IMG/M metagenome (GOLD analysis project Ga0247834, IMG submission 187118) | Freshwater microbial communities from meromictic Lake La Cruz, Castile-La Mancha, Spain - LaCruzMarch2015_12m | ecosystem: Environmental > Aquatic > Freshwater > Lake | place: Spain... | reverse complement strand
AAGAAAAAGAAGCCCAGTCCGTTAAGATAAGAGAATTAAAATCCGAGGTAATAAACCTGGAGCAAAGAAAAAAAGAGGCTTTAATACCTATCACTGCTAAATGGCAGGAACTCGAGGAATACAATTCAAAGGTAAAGGCTGAAAAACTAGAAATTGATATGCTAAGGGTTAAATACCAAGTGAACCTAGAACTGCTAGAGGAAAAATTATCAGAGGTTGGCGAGCGAGAACTGAATGTTATTGACAACGAAAAGAGGCAGAAAATAGCCCAGTGGGGCATAGAAAGCCAAAAGGAGGTAATAACTAACCAGTCTAAAGAATTAAACCGCAGGCTAGCCGAATATCAAGCCTCAACTGAAGCTAGGGAGATAGATTTAACTACCAAACAGACAAAACTAGCACTTAAAGAGCAGGAACTAGAAACAAAGGAAAAAGAACTTAAAAATATTGAAAAAGGATTTATTGACAGGGAGCGTTCTTTGCAGGACCGTTATGCGACTCTTGAAAGAACTACCCAGCGATTTAATGCAAGCGAAAAGAGATGAAAACCGAATAACAACCCTTTTGGCAGCACTAAACACCGATGGAAAAACTCCTCAAGTCATTAAAGTTAATTCTGTTAACAAATCAATAAAAGTTGTTGATAGCAACACTGGCTCTGATTTTTCAGTGGCTAGCGCACCAAGAGATGAAAACAGGGTGCCAGTTATGTTAGGGGTTTCTGACGCCGACGGGGTTACTCCTGTCGAATTATACGCTGATGTTAATGGAAATTTATTAATTCAAAGCACTTAAATTATATGGCTGAAGCAAGCAGAGACCAAAACAGAATACCTACTATGTTGGGGGTTTCAAGCGCTGATGGTATTACCCCAGTAGCTATTTATGTTGACCCAGTAACTCACAGGGCGTTGGTTGATATGCCAGACACAGTTAAGTTAACAAGTGCTGCGTCTTATACAACCGACACAGGAACGTCTTTAGATGTTTCTGTTTGTAATTTGTTTGTTATTACCGCACAGGCAGGTGCTTTAAAGTTTAATAACCCTAGTGGCTCTCCGATACAGGGGCAGAGATTAATGATTAGAATAAAAGACAGTGGCGCCCCAAGAGCGTTGACTTACGATACTCAATACAGAGCACTCGGAGTTTCTTTACCAACAACAACTGTGGCAAGCAAAACTTTGTATATGGGATTTATTTTCAACTCCACTGACACTAAGTGGGATTGCATAGCAACAGCCCAGGAAGCATAATTATATGGCGAATCGATTTTGGGTAGGCGGAACAAATACTTGGGATGCGACCGCTGGAACAAAGTGGTCAACTACAAGTGGAGGAGCTGGAGGGGCTTCAGTCCCTGGTGTTAGCGATGACGTCTTTTTTAACGCTGCCTCGGGAACCTGCACAGTAACACTAGGAGCAGACGTGTCCGTGATCTCAGTAGACTTCTATGGCAATATTTCATTTAATGCTTCCACATACAACATCACAACAGCGGGAACTTTTGCTTACGGTTTTAGCAGCCCAACATCGTTTTTAATGGGAAGTGGTTTGTGGACAATAGGGGGAAATCTAAACATAACCTCTCCAACTGCTACATCGTCAGCTGGGACAGCAAATATAAAAATGCTTGGAAATGGTGGAGTCAACATTGGACTGCCAATTGCATTAAACCAGGTGTGGTTTGTTGGGACAGGTAGTTCTGGAACTAACCCAGTTTATTTAAGTGTTGATGACGGATGCACAATTAGCGAACTAAAACTAAGTGCTGGCTGTTTTGTTTCTAGCGTACCTGATAAAACAACAACGATAAACAGCTTCACATCGCTGGGAACATCTGGAAATAAAGCCACAATAACAACAATAAACCCTGGTCAAGTCGGAGAAGGTGCAACTTATGAAATTGTTAACCCAGGAACAGGATATTCAGCGGCAGGCTATATGTTACTAGAAGCAGGTTCACATAACCCTTTTGGATTGGACCCAGGCAACTCCTATTTTGAAGTAGCAACAGTAGATGGAAACGGAGCAGTTTTAACCCTAGGTTTTGTGGGTCTTCAATATTGTTTGCTTCCTGGGGACATTATAACTGACACAGGAACTGGAGGAGCAACTGGAACTGGGTTTAGTGTTAGAATTTTAACAATATCCGACCAAACATCTAGGCAGTCTCATTTTTCAAAGGCGAGTGGAAATGTTGACTTCACAAACACTAATTTTTACGCATCAACATTTGAGGGAGGAGCTACATTTAAGGCTCCCATTAAGGACGGAAACTTAGACCTCGGATATAACAGTGGAATAGATTTTTCGAACGGACAAACTGGGCAATTTTTACAATTTTTTAATTAAATAACAACTAATATGAAACAGACAATTACAACCGTAGATTTCGCAAATACCCCAGCCATTGTAACTAGCGCTGGTGTAGCTTTAGCAGACGCTTCCCCAGCGGGTCGTGCAGGGTGGCAAATTCAAAACGTAGGAACAAATCCTTTATTCGTAAACTTAGGAGGGACAGCCTCCGCAACTGTTTACCATTTCGTTTTAAAAGGCGGAACAGGCGACAGTGATGGTTTGGGTGCTTCTTTCTCACAGTTTGGTCCTTGTGTATTTCAAGGTGCTATATCTGTAGCAGGAACATCACCAAAATTTGTAGTATTAGAACATAAAGAATAACTATATGATTACAGTGCCAGAAAACGAAATAGTGTTACCAAATGAATTGCAGATAAAAATAGAAAAGGCTCGAAATAATGTGACAATTATGGAGGGCGAGTTTGTTAGGTTAAAGGGTTTAGTAACCGCCGAGACTTATACAATAAATGAGCTAGCCAAACAAAAAGCAGAGCTAAACAATGAGCTAGAGGGTTTTGAAGCAAGAAGTGTCGCAGCAAAAAATGAACTTGAAACAGTAAATAATCAGTTAGTAGTGGCTAGTGATAAACTAGAAAAAATGAAGGCTGAAATAAGCGAACTAACCTTGCTTGAGGAAAAAATAAAAGAAAGAAACAAAGAAAATATCAACGAAATAAACACAAAAAATCGTGCCATTGAAATAAAAACACTTCACCAAGAAGAAAAAGCTAAGGAACTATTAGAACGAGAAAACGTTGTTATTGCTAAAGAAGAAAAGTTTAAATCATTTTTGTTAAACATTTAAGTATATGTCAGCAGTTCAAGCAGGTTTAAATACAACAGATGTATCGGGACTAGCCACAGAGGAAACCGCACAAGCTATTGCTGGACTAGTTACCGAGCCATATAACACTGTCGAGGTGCAATATACAGACGAAACAAAAGAAGTAATAAGTTCAGTAGTTTATAAAATGGGTGCAACAGTTGTAGCCACAATCACTGCCACATACCCAACCACATCTAAAGAAATTTATACTACATTATAATGCCTTTTAAATGGAACCCCACAACTCAAAAATTTGACTTAGTAAGAGGAATAAACCCTCTAAGAGCTGGTGCTGTTCAATTTGATACAGCCCACACTCCTCTCAGCTCCGCCCCTGGTCTTATTCAGTGGAATCAAGCTGATGGAACTTATGATATGGGGCTTTTGAATAGCTCTGTTCTTCAGGTTGGGCAAGAGATGATGTTCTTTGGCAAGGCTCAAGGAGCAATTGCTAACGGAGATGTTTGCGAATTTGCTGGTGTTCAAGGGGACCACATCCTAATTAAAAAGGCAGTAGGCTCTGAAATAGAAACTAACCCTCATTATTTAGTCGGTGTAGCCACTGAAAATATTGCTAATGGAGCTTTTGGTTATGTTACTTGGTTCGGTAAAGTAAATGATATTTATACTAAAACACCTGCCAACCAAGACAGTGCCAACTGGCTAGCTGGTGATATTCTTTACTTCAACAATGTAACAGGGCAGATGACTAAAACAATGCCATCTGTTCCTAATCGTATTATAACAGTTGCTGCTGTCATTAAAGAACAAACAGGAGCTAGTGAGAACGGTAAAATTATTGTTCGTCCAACTATCGGAACTAAACTTCAGGACTTGGATGATGTAAACGGAACTCCGCTAACTACTTCTGGTCAAATACCAGTATGGAATAATACAGGAAAATATTTTGATTTTACTTCAAATATTTTAACTGACTACGTTCCATATCGTGAAGCAACTGCTGATGTTAACTTAGGCTCTTATAGTCTTTTTGCTAATACTACAGGGGCTAAGTTTAGTCAGTTCGGACCAGACCCAATATCTACAACATTAACCGATGCTGTAGACGGTTTAATGTCAATAAAACAGTCATCTGCCACATCAGGAACTATTAGAGGTTTAACTGGCGTCGGAGAATTTACTGGTGCTTTAGCTTCCATCTCTAGCATAGGTGGAGTAGATGGTCTTGCTTATACAACAGCCGCATCTTCAGGAAATTTAACCGCAACTACTAGTGGTGGAGGTCTTAGAAATAGATATATCGCAGGTCATTATGGGGCAGGATTATTAACCCAAGCGAGTGCTGTTTCAGGCGGAATTACAAATTCAACAACTGGTGGAAATATTACAGACGCAGCGTCATTCCACGCAGAAAGCCCAACAGTAAAATCAGGCTCAACTTGGGGTTCTCATTCTGGTCTTTGGGTTAGAGGTGGCTCTATATCAGGTACTATTACTAATAGATACGGTTTGAGGGTAGATACTCTAACAGGCGGAACAAATAAATATGGTGTTTATGTTCAGTCAGATAATTCTTATTTCGGTGGTAATGTTGGGATTGGAACAACGAATCCAGTCTCAATATTGGATATAAAAAGTCCAATTACTCCAATTCTAACTTTATCATCTGGCTCTGCCACCATTCTTGCAGGTAATATTGTTTCATCAATCGATACTTATATACCAAATGAGGGCTCTGGAATAACAAACAGAATAATATCTTCAATCCAATCTATCGCTGATGTTAATTATGAGGGAACTCAAGCTCCTACGTCATTAGCTTTCCTAACTCAGTCAGCGGGAGGTGTTGCAGTTAGCGAAAAAGTAAGAATTAATGCCAGTGGCAACGTTGGGATTGGAACAACTGCCCCAGCCTATAGTTTAGACGTTAAAGGATTAACTGCCACATCAGGTATTCGAGCTGACGTTGGTTTTGATATAAACCCAGTTGCTACACCTGGAGCGTTTACTGGAACAGTTTCATCAGGCGGAGCAGTTGATACTGGACTTCATTATTACTACATAACTTACTACACAGCAGTCGGAGAAACAGCTATCAGCATTGTAACTGGTGGAAGTGTAACAACAACCTCAGGAAATAATACCGTTACTCTTACACTACCAGTTTCAACTGATTATCGAGTTGTTGGAAGAAAAATTTACAGAAGTAAGGTTGGTTCAGGCACAGAATATTTTCTTGCAACTATCGCAAATAATGTTGGTGTTTCTTATGTTGATACAGCGGCAGATTCAACTTTAACAACTGGAGCTGGAACTGCTGCTAGCAGAGAAAACACAACTTCAAAATATCTTACGTTAAGAGGAACTCCTTTGATGCTCGCTGGTTCCAACACAACTTATTTAGGGGTCAATTCTCTTATATCTCAAACAACTGGATCATATAACACTGGGTTTGGTGCTTCTGTTATGACTCACGTTACTACTGGAACCAATAACGTTGGTATTGGTTATTCAATAATGTTGAATGGTAACGGTTCTCAAAACGTTGGGATCGGACCATATGCTTTAAGGTCTGGCGTTGCCAATACTAATAGTTATAATGTCGGAATTGGTGTTTGTTCTCTTTTTGACTTAGCTGTAAATAACCCTGGTAACACTGCGGTTGGTAATTATTCAGGTAGAGGTGCTCAAGGAAGTAATAATATTTTCTTTGGTAACTATGCTGGTTTTCAAACATCTAATCGAACAGTAGGAGCGCAAAATATTGCCATTGGTTATTACGCAGGAAGAGTTCTCGGAACTGGTGCAAATAACATCTTAATCGGCAACCAAGTAGAATTAGCAAGTCCAACAACATCAGATCAATTAAACTTAGGAAATGTTATTTATGCCACTGGACTAGCGACTGGCTCAACTCCTAGTGCCACAAGTAAGGTCGGTATTGGAACTTCAACCCCTGATTCCACACTTCAAGTAGTAGGAGATGCTAGATTTGGTGAAGATACAGCTAGCTATTCCGAGTTTGAGTCAGACGGAACTTTAATCTTGCACGGAGCAGCTACCACTTACGAAGATTTAACTAGCCCCGCTCTTGCTTTAAAGGTTAAAGGAACTGGTATTGAAGTCAATGATTCTGAGAACACAATGGATTTTCAAGCCACGGCTGATTACTCTGACGACTATCTCTATACCAACTTTCAGATGTCGCATACAAAGGAGATGGATACTCGTATTAATCTCCATATCCACTGGGAGCAGACTGAGAATATATTGCCAAACTTCTTGTTTGAATATCGCTGGCAGACACAATGCGCAGAGAAAACTACTGATTGGACTAAATTGCCAGTAACCACCAGTGCTTGCTCTTTCGCAGGAACTACACTCAACCAAATCTCTTTTGGTGAAGCAATATCTATTAGTGGAGAAAACTTATCTGACATATTACAAATCAGACTTTATAGAGATACAGCGAATGACAGTGGCGAGTTCAGTGGGGTTGATACTTATTCAACCACAGCTAGTGTAGTATTTGTAGATGTTCATTATCTTAGAAATTCTCTTGGTAGCCACGATGAATTTAATAAATAACTAATAATTTTATGGAACAAACAATCGAAAATGGACAAGTAGTCCAGACAACAACAATTGATTTAGCTACATTTATCCAGCAAAAAACTGAAGAAATAAATATGGCTTTAATGGAAAAAACAAACATCGAACAAAGACTAGCTAATCTAGCTGATGAGCTAAATAGCTTATTGCCAGTAGAGCCAACACCAGAACCAACAAACTAATTAACTGGTCAATGTAGATTCTCTCGGTAGAGTAGAACTACAACCAACAAAAATATGTTTAAGTATGAAATGACAGCAGAGCAAGCAAACATCCTATTAGACATCATCAATCGCACACAGTTTTCAGGAGTTGATGGTGCTAATACAATTCTAGGATTAGTAAATTTATTAAAAAGCCCTAGCAATTTAGAAGAACTAGAAAAAGAACAGTTTGATAAATTAAAGGGGAAATTTGAGAAGAAATAATATGGAAATATTTAAATCAGCATCAAAGTTAGTTTTTATCCTGATAACTGTTGCCCTTTGCATCTTTACCGCTATGGGTATTGTTAGTGGAGAAATGTTTTTTACAGCAGTCGGAATGGTTTTCGGCTACTACTTTAAGTCAGTTGAACAGCCAAAACTATGAATGAGAAATTTAGCCCTGAAAACCAGGCATTAGAAATTAATACACTTCAACAAAACTACAAATCTATGCAAGAGCAAAATGGCAAGGAACACTTAGAAATTAAATCAGCCTTGCTTGATTTAGGGGCTAAAATAGATAAATTAGAAGATAAGTTTGCTGGTAAGTGGACAGAGAAGATACTTATTTGGTTAGCTATCACTGCTGGTGGCTCAGCTATTGGCTTAATTATTAGATGGGTAGTATTACTAGAAATTAAATAATATGCAATGGCTAAGGGGGACAATAAAGTGGTTTGGGTGCTTACTTTATGTAGCGATAATTCCAATAACAATTTATTTATACAAAATTTATGAAGGATTATAATTTAATTAGCCAAATTAGCACTGAACCCTGGGATATTTTAGGAAGACGCCCCGAGGATTATATTTTCGGTGCTTCCGAAGTGATTGAAAAGGTAAAACTATTTGATTCTTTAGATAAAATAAAATACTTGCCTATAGGTGAAAGACAAAGAGGGGTATTATTTGATGACTACGGTTGCGTTTCTAGACATCTTCTTGACCCAGCCGAAATGCTTTTCAAGCGTCAAATAGAATTAGGAATGATCACCGAAGATAATTTAAAGTGGCTAAAGGACAACGACTACTTCATAAAAGGTGAGGTAAATTTTTCAGACAGGTTTCTTGTTGTTCTTTCGGGAACAACACCTCACTACGGTAACAGTGGGGCGGTAGTAGCTCAATATGCTCGTGATTTAGGTCTAGCACCACAAACACTTTGCGATTGGCAAGGCGAAGGAACGCAAGCAGAATATTATGACAGGAACACTATCAGCCAAAAAGCCATAGATACTGCTCTAGAGTTTAAGAAGAGGTTTAATATACAATATGAATGGGTGCGTCAGAAAGACTGGAAAGATGCTTCCCAATATGGTTGCCTAGAGATGTTTACTTATGCTTGGTTTTTATCACCAGACGGAGTTAAATATTACAACCCTAAACCAGGAACTTCAAATCACGCAGTCAACGAAGCAAACCTAGATGAAGTTAAGTTTGGTGACAGCTATTCTCCATTTATTAAACAAATGACCAGCCTAGAAGATTTATTAGATTTTGCCCTGTGCATCTATGTTTCTGACAGGTCATATAATAAAACTATGAGTAATGTAAAAATTGCAAAAGATGTAAACTCAAAAACAGTTTATATGTGCTTACCAATTTCAGATGAAAAATCTTTTGAAAGCTACTGTTCTAATTTTGGGATAGAAGTAAAAAAGCACGCTGATTATTCTATTGATTGGCAGGCTATGCTTAACGGAAATTTAACTTTAAATTAAAATGGCTTATCGAATTGAAGGTCAGGACATTGTGATAGACGGCTGGGAAAAAGGTATATCAGACAACCCCTATGAGGGCATAAATGATATGCGAGGGGTTAATATTATATCAATACCAGGAGAAGTTAGTGTTTCATTTGACCAAACTAATTCAGCGTTTCCAACCTGCACTGGTAATTTAGTTTCAGCGGACGCTGGGGCTGACACAATTACGATTAGTGTTACTGCTGGTAGTTTATGGAGTGGCGCTGCCGTTACTTTTACTGGGGCTAGTTTGCCCGCAGGTATAACAGCTTCCACTCCGTATTGGGTCACAGAAGTTTCAAGTAATGTATTTCAACTTTCTAATGATTGTAGAAGAAATGCCGCAATCAATATAACAGGGAACGGCAATGGAACTTTTGCCACCATCAATATGGGTGAAATAACTTATTTTGAAAAAAACACAGGAGTAGCTTTGGATAAAAATGGAAGAGCTTGGGACACTAAATCAACTTTCCCTTACTACGTATATCTAGGTAACGATGTAACCACTACCGTCGGGCTAAGAAACACTGTAGGTAATGGATTAATTTGGTATAAAGGATATTTATTTCTTTTCTATAATTCAAGGATTTGCTATACTCCTTATAGTTTGTCTGGGTATTCTACACAGACTTGGATAAACGAATGGGATCCGACCACTGGGGCTGTAGCCGTCGGGACAGCTGTTTTTAATACAACCACAGGAACGGGGAACTCTCACGAAGCGCTTGTTTCTATACAAGACGGTTATGTTTATATTTGTGACGGAAGCTATATTGCTTCACTTACTCAAAAAGTAGGACAAACCTTTGACCCTGCTAACACAGCCACCTATACTTGGGCTAAACAGGCGTTGCCACTTCCAAACTCTGACATAGCTCGATGCCTAGAAGAGCTTGGAACTTACTTGCTTATTGGGGGGCAACAGAATCTTATTTACCCCTGGAGCAAGATTGCAACCGACACAGCTCCAAAAAACCCAATAAAAATTGCTGATAACTTTATTGCCCACCTTTTGACGGTAAACACAAACACTTATATCTTCGCAGGTAAAAGGGGCAGAATTTACGTGACAAATGGTTCACAGGCTAACCAATACATTAAAATGCCCGACCATATTTCAGGGGTTGAACCTATTTTTACTTGGAATAATTGTTGCTACAACAAGAACCAGATTTATTTTGGAATATCAGCTCAAAATAACTCCCAATCAGCATCAACGGCTTATTATGGGCTATGGGCGGTTGATATAACTACAAATGCCTTACGTTGTGTAAATATTCAATCAACCCCGACAGCGGCAGTTTCAGCTGTTTATGCATTTACTGGAGGATCTTCGGGTTACGGTTTAGCAGTCGCTTGGAAAACAACCAATACTTACGGTATAGACATATCTTATTCAGCGCCTTACCAAACATATACATCATTTATTGAAACTGAATTGATTCCTATTGGCAACTACTTGAACAAGAAAACATTTGAAAATATAGAGTTCAGACTTTCAACTCCGTTAGTAAGTGGCGAGGGTATTAGAATTTCTTATCGCAACTACAAAAGTGGCGCTTACACAGTTATTGGTGAAACAACCACAGCAGGAGCTTTAAGTGATTATTACACAGTCAATTTTGACCAATCACAACTTTTGCAGCTTAAAATTGAAATGAAAAGCACCAGCTCAAGCCCTAGCTATGTTAGGTTAAGAGAAATTAGGCTTAGAAGTTTAACCCAATAATAAAATGGAACCATTAGAAATTTATTCTCTAATTCAAAGCTTTGTATCAAAGGAAATTGATGACAAAATAAAAAAACACGCCAATGATGCGCAGTTTAAAGTTACAGATATTCCAATTCACAGCCACACGGGTGTTGACGCTCCTCGTATAGAGTTCAATGATATAACGGGAGTTGATATAATGGCTTCTGATCCACTTGATTCTCCCGAGAATGGAACAGTGAGGCTTTATGATGCAGGGGGAACTAGAAGAATTTACGCTTTTATAAATGGCACTTGGAGATATTCTAATTTAACATAAACTTTATGAGAACTTTTACTAGCTACAGCAAGGATTTCGCCACATTTTCTGGCAATTCCTCGACTACAGCAAATTCAACAAACTCTTTCGACAACATCAGTTGGGGAATGAGAATGATTAATGACTCAATTCGTTATCTTGCCACCATCTTTTATTTCAATGAAACGAGTTATGCTGTTCCTGGTGGCACAGTAGCCAATCAGCAAGGGTATTCTTTGCCAGGTGATTTTGAGCAGATGATGAATATTACCGTCCAAGTCGGAGGGATTCTTTATCAACCCAAAGAAAGCCCTTCCCGAAGACATTTTGACTCTTTAAATGTTATCCCTTTTTACAATGATTTTCCTCAGTATTTTTATATTTATGACGGAAAAGCTTTGATTTACCCAACACCAGCATCAGATGCAAATGTTATCACCTTTAATTACAAGAAAAGAGTTACTGATTTATCAATGGCTGATAAAACAGGAACTACGACCTCACAGACTGTTGGGGTTACAACTAACACAACCACAGTAACTGCTACTGGTTCAGCTTTTAGGGATTGGATGGCTTCTAGTGGTTGGTTGCAAATTAATAAAAATGACACAAACGCAGCAAATGGTGATGGCAAGTGGTATCAAATTTCTACAGTTACAAGCCTAACAGCCCTTGAATTAAAAAATCAATATCAAGGCGCAACGGTTGCTGGCGGTTCATTTACTATTGGTGATGTGCCTATTTTGCCAGAAGATTACCAAGATTTGCCACTTTACAGGGCTTTAAGCCTATATTTCACGGCTCGTGTTCCTGACCCTAACAGAGTGGCGGCTTTTGACGCTAAATACACAGAAGGATATGGGTTGCTTGACGCTAAGTATGGTTCAAAAAGCAATTCACCAGTGCTTACTGACACTGAATCTCCTGTTTATAACCCAAATTTGTTTCCAAGAAACATTGGTTAATACATAAAATAAAAATATTATGGCTACACTAAATTTAGGTAACCCAGCTACCTTTGCTAGCAATTTAAAAGCTAAAGGAGGTTTACTGGTACCACAAAACAAACAAACGTTTTCAGGTGGTAATGTTAACACTGCACCTAGCGTTATTTTATTGGGTAACCCCCAAGACTCTGCTTCTGGGTTAAAAAACCTTTCAGCCTCTTCTTTTTTTGCTAGCCAGGTTGGGCTTCCTTTGAATGCCAAATTTGGGACTGCAGCAAAAGCGCCTGAGCAAAACATAACAGCCCCTGCAAACACTATTTCACCAGCACAAGCTAAAGTTCCTTCTGCTCCCGCTACTCAGAAAACCTTTACAGCAGAACAAAACACAGGGCTAATGGCTGCGCTTGATCGCCAAAAGAACGGTATTGTAGACCCTACTGGTGCTGATAAACGCAACCTAGACTACGCTATCGCTAATGGTTGGAAAGCCCCAACAACTAACTCTGGAATTTTACAAACAACTCCTCCAGTAGTTAACCAAAATTCAGCCCCCGTTATAGACACTACTTCAAAAGGGCTGCTTGGTAGTTTAGCCAACGCTTCTCTTAACCCTGATAACCAAAACGCTGCGGCTACTGCAGGGCTTATGAACACTGCTGCCAGTAATCCTGCTACATCTGCGCCAGGTTATGAGGCTTATACAAAAACACAAAAAGATTTGGCTGACTTAGATAAACAATATGCCGAACAAAAAGCTCTTTACTCAACCGCTCCGATGACTCTAGAGGTTAAGCAGGGCGCTGAACGTGCTTTAGATTTGCAATACGAAGCAAAACGTGCAGCTCTTTCAGGTTTAATGTCTAACCAACAAAAATCAATCGACCAGTATATCACTGGAACTGGCGTCCAACAAACTGGTTATACTGGTGCTGGAAATCTTTCAAACACAGGACAAAGCCTAGAACAATCTGGATTGACTTCAGCCGCACAACTTGCTCAACCAACACAACTTCCTTATGGAACTCCTTTGGTAAACCCCCAAACAGGACAGCAAATTGGTGGTGGAACTGCTTCTGGTGTTCAACCAAGCGACCCTTTTTACCAAACAATGAAAACTTACGCCCAGCTTTTAGCTAGCAACCAGGGTTCAACCATCCCTACTTCAATAACAGGAAACTCTGTCTTGAACGCACAGTTGATAAATATGGCTAAACAGATAAACCCTAGCTTCAATGCCAACGTGGCTAGTGGAGTTGGCTCTGCCCAGGCGGCAACAGCAGGAGCGCAATCTGCTCAAGTTCAACAATGGACATCAGCTCTTCAACAGGGTAAAAACTTGCAAGCTCAACTTTCAGATTTACTTAACACCTTTGGGCTTAACCCAAGCGACCTAAACAAGGTGAACCAAGGACTACAAACTATCGCAACCAATATCAGTGACCCAAAATATGCTATGTTGAAGAACTATGTTAACGACATCGCAAATACTTATTCACAGATTCTTACACCTGCAGGCGGAAATGCCACTGATACAACACGTGGTATCGCTGCCAGTATGCTTGATTCTTCTATGAAAGGACAAGGTTTGCAACAGGTGATGGCTAGTATGGATGCTGCCGCACAGGCTAAAATTGCTGGTGTTTCAACTTCCGGAGGTATGAATTCGGGAGTTACCCAGGTTAATGGACAAGGTTTATATAATTGGTAAATAAAAACATATGGAAAATACACTAGACCAAGACGCCGTAAATTTGTCTAAGGCTATTAGGCAAATGGAGAGCGGTAACAGGGCAGTCACCCCATCAGAAGGCTCAACTTTGGGTGGTGCTAGCCGTTACCAATTTACCCACGGCACCTGGAAAAAATACGCCAAAGAAATTTTAGGTGATGAAAATGCTCCTTTAAGTTTGGAAAATGAAAACCAAGTTGCCTACACAAAGATTAAAAAATGGAAAGACCAAGGCTACAATGTTGGACAAATTGCTTCAATGTGGAATGCTGGCGAAGGACGTCCAGACGCCTACAAAGAAAACTGGAGAGGAACAAACAAATACGGAGTAAAATACGACACCCCTGCTTATGCTGAAAAAGTGGCGGCTGAATACCACAAACTTAAAGGTTCAGCGGCGCCTACTTTCAATCCAGCCCCATTTTCTAACCCAGGGGCGGTTGATTACAGTGGGCTTACTCCTGAAACACCGTCAGCGTCCGCTGAGGCTGGCGGTGGTGGCTTAGGCAAGCAGTTACTTGGAAGAACGGAAGAAGCTGGCAATGCGATTAAAGACGCTATGTCAGGCAAGATAAACCCTTTATCTGGAATACTCCAGACAGCAGGCGCAGCGGCAGGTGGCTTAGGAGATGTCGTAAACGCAGGCATTGAATTAATACCTGGCGTGAAAGCTGTTGAAAAAGTTATTGGAAAAGGCGTTCAGTCTTTTATGGGAACAGAAGTCGGGCAAAGCATAGGAAAAGCCTTGACTGATTTTTCAACATCTCACCCTGAATTAGCAAAAGATATGGGCGCAGTATTTAACATTGCCACTGCATTGCCTATTCTTAAAGGCTTGAGTGTAATTAAAAATGTAACCCTAAACGCTTCGGCTCGTGCCTTAGAAAGAGTAGCTGAAAGAAGTGTTGCTAAATCACTTGAAGAAGCAGCGGTCAAGGGTTCATTTAAAAAAGCCACTACGGCTTTACGTAATGACAAAGGTTTGTTCGGGGATATGGTTTCGGCTAAAGAAATACCCGACGTTGATGGAAAGATTAGAATGGAAAGACTTTTACCTGATATCGAGGACGGAAAATACGCCACTCAAAACGCAGTGGATACTAGCTGGGGTAATATTAATCAGTTATCAGATAAGATTAATGACCGAGTAAGCGGAAAACTATTAGCAAGGCAAGAGGGCGGAAACGCTGTTCTAAAAATAGTAGACCCGACTGAAGTGGTTAACAACGTAACAAAGGTAATGCCCCACTCTGGTCTAGATGGAAATGACCTAATAAGAACAGCAAAACAGTTAGACCCTGGTAATACTACAATGTGGGATAAGTTTGCCAGAGGTGAAGCCACTATTGATGAGGTTAACACCCTTAGAAGTAACTTAGGAAGAAAAATAGGCAGTAAAGTTTTCGATGCCCCTGAAGTTACTTTTCAAAAAGAGGTGGGCAAAAACCTTTACGGAGCTTTAAGCGAATACGTAAAAAAAGAAGTCCCTGAAACTAGGCACTTATTTGACGCTATTAAAAAGCAATTTGATTATCAGAAAGCTCTTGATATGTTGAATGGTAAAAAAGCTAAATCAGGATTTCTTGGCACAGCGCTAAGAGGTAGCGTTGCTGGAGCAGGTGAATTAGCAGGCAGAGCATTAGGCACTCCGATGATTGGTGGATATTTAGCCTATCAAGGGGCTGGGGCGGCTGAAAAAAGATTAGCTGGCGGTTTACCCCAATACATACTAAACAAAGCAGGACAACGTGTTCCCGCTAGTCAGGTTAAGTCTAAAATAGGAGGGCTATTAGGTTCAGCTTTATATCAAAAGGCAGCTAGCCAGAAGTAAAATAAGCATAGAAAACTACCACCAACAAAAAAGCAGACACTGGGTTTGGAAAAAAACATACCAGTAAAACAGCGCCACCTAATACCCAATTTTTCATATAATTAAATAGTAAATTATTAGATAAGAGGCTTAATTAAAAAGCCTCTTTTTTAGACCCAACCAAGAGCTGAAGAATAACCTTCAGGAAACATTTCGAAGATTTCGGTTTGTCCGATTTTAACTTCCTTTGTTTCCCGTTCTTCACCTGGCTTATCTCGGTAGATCATAATAAATTTACAAGGATGTATACTTTTTACTTCCCTGTAATAACGTGGCAACATTGCTGAATACCACTTTTCCCCTTCGTAAACAACACTAATCATCTTGACCTCCCTAATTTTTACCACTCGGCGGAGTAAATCCAATCGGATGGCTTTTGTTTAATAACTCGGTTTGCTGACCGACAAGAAGTGAAAGTTCATTACACTCGTTGTCTAAAGCAGCGACCCTTTCTCTAAGTGTCTTGATTTCTAGGTCTTTGACCGCTATCAAGGCTACTAAAACATCAATACTTGTTTTCATTGCTAAACTTTTTGATTGTTAGTAACTGCGGATAAATTTCATAAGCGTCTTTTCCTTTTGACTCACAGAATTTTACCCATTTTTTTAAACACTTAGCCCTAGTCCACAAATAAGGCAATAGACTAGGAAATTCGTGATGAAAATCACTGTGGCATTCTTGGCACACATTTACCACTAGATGTGTATTCTTGTAAAAATACTTAGGGTAAATATGATGCCTAGACTTTCTCCTTTTTGTGTTTCCTGATGAATAATCATTATCACACAAAGGACACTTTCCCATTACTTGCTCCTTTCTTTTTTGATTTGATACTTACTTGTTATTTCTTCGGTAACTGGATTCCAGATAATACGCTCATCACCGCATCCCCAGATTTCACAGTCAGCGAAATAATCTAACTTGATATACTCCCAGCGTATCAAGTCATCTCTTGTTACTTTTCCCATTGTTCTTTATTTAGTTGTTAAATTACTTTAAGTTATTTAAACACTCTTTGATTTGTGCTATCGAAAAATGAGCTTCATTAACTGTTTCATAATCTTTTTTATTTTGTCTAGCATAATTCATTAACTCCTCCATTTTATCTAATAAAACCATTCTATGTTTTTCAAACTGTTCTATTCTATATTCCTTTAAAACCTCCCTCGCCTTACTCTTAGACAAACAAGAAGGTGCTTCACATAGTTTCTTTACTGCTTCATCTATGGTCATATTGCTTTAAGTTAAAATGTTCTAAATATCCATATTTAATTCCTTGTTCCATCCAATTAGAAGCACCCATCGGTAAGTCTGGTGTTTCTCCCACTTCCCTCCCATATTCTTCAAGAGAGGTGCGGAGGAATTCCCAGATGTCTTCTGCTCTTATCATAGCTCCTCCACAATCGTTTACTTTATCACCATCAAGGAAATTTGATTCAAAAGTTTCTTTTATTTTTTCAATAGACATATTATTGTTTATCTAAAAGTTTTATTATTTCTTTAATAGCAAACTCTTTCTTTCTTTGTAAATTGTGAGGTGAGCATTCGTGGACTAAATCAAAGCAATTATCTATGAATCTTATTAGCTCATCTCTTTTTGATATTGTTTCGTTAGTCATATTATTTTAAGTTAAATCTTCTGGGTAAATTGTAAATCCAACCTCTCCCCAATCGTGATTCCAAGTTCCGCATTTACAAACATAGGGATTGATATAAGAATTATCACCTCGTAATTGTTCTCCACAAGTAGGACAATATGGCATTCTTACTTTTACTATTTTGTATACTGGTATCATATAATTACTAATTACTCCTTAAATGCCGACTAGTTATGGTTGGCATTTCTCTCATATTATTTAATGTTAGTTAGTGATTAGACTATTTTCTTCTTCAATTTCAATTTTATAATCTCCTAATACATATTGTTTTTTCCAATAAGTTGAGCCAGTTTTATCGGTTATTTCTGTAATTTTCCCACTGTCGTCTCCCCCAATAAACCAACCTAGAGTGAAAGACGCTTTTAATTCTAAGCGAGCATCGCCATAAACCCAAGCATTGCCATAGACCTGAGCATCGCCATAAACCCAAGCATTGCCAGAGACCCGAGCATTGCCATAGACCAAAGCATTGCCAGAGACCCGAGCATTGCCAGAGACCCGAGCATTGCCATAAACCCAAGCATCGTCATAAACCCAAGCATCGCCATAGACCTGAGCATTGCCAAAGACCCGAGCATTGCCATAAACCCAAGCATTGCCAAAGACCTGAGCATTGCCAAAGACCTGAGCATTACCAAAGACCCGAGCATCGCCATAAACCCAAGCATCGCCAGATTCACTTAAATTTTCTTTCTTTTCAATATAACCCCCTAACTCTCCCTTACTTACATTACCAAATGACATTTCTGCCTTAATTTGGAATAATGTAATTCCGCCCCATTCTTTTGTGTTTTTTGTGAGACTAAATTTCATATTGTTTTTATTATTTATAAATCTTAACTAACTTATTTTTAGTGCCTTCAAAGTTATCACAGCCTTCTTCTTGAAATATATCAATCGTTGAATACTTAAACTTTTTATCAACCCATTTAGCTGTCCTATCCTCAACTACATAAACCTTTCCGTCTATCTCTATCTTAGTGCCGAAAGGAATAGCACGATTGCTTACTGCCACCATCCCATTCTTAGGGACCTTCATTGATGCTGTGCGGTAGCCAGTGGGTTCGTAGCAGGTAATACGGCAACATACTTCTATATAAGGTGGGGGAGTTGGTGTGGAGCAGAATAGGAGAGATGAGAAAAATAGGGAGCAAATCATAAATATAGGTCATCAGGATTTGGAGCAATAACTCCGCATTCCAATTCTATTGAGTCAATATACTTACCAAATTCTTCTTTTGTGAGTTTAGTTGTGCTAGCTGGTATTTTAATTTCCTGTCCCATCGCCGAGATAAACTTCGGTGATAAGTGCTTCCGCTTAAAATACTCGTGTAAGTCATTAGAAGTATCGCCTAGCTCGTCGCTAATAATCTTTAAATAAGCCCAGTAGTAGCGATTTTGCTGGTTGCTTCTATCTTCTTTCCACTCTTCAAATATTAATCTGTAGTTACCTTTAGTATTCTTTATAAAAGAAATAACTATATCAGTTAAATTTCCGTCTTCTATTTTCCACTGTCTTGAAAGTTTCATTTGTCTAAAGAAGATATTTTTATTTTTAAATCTTCTATTATTAGTTTTAAATCTTCTACTGAATAACCAGGGTGTGACCAAGAATCAGCCACTAACTTATTAAACCATTCTAATCCGTTTTCACTTATTAGCCTTTCAGCGTAAAGGTCAAGCTCACCTGAGTTGCGGTGGTTGCATTTTATACACTGGACTTTTAAATTCCTGTCATCAAAGTCTAATCTGTCGTGCTTGTAATGTCCTGCGTTTGTTTCCTTATAGTGTTTTATTTCCAGACAGGTGTAGCACTCGACATAACCGTCTAAGTTAGCGTCTTTTTTTCTAATCCATTCTGACTGTAGTGTCCAAGCCTTTGCGTGTAGTTTTTTTCTTAAACTTTTTAGGTAGCCTTTTGACTGCTCCTTTCGCTCTTTTTTTCTTGCCAACTTTTCTGTAGCCTTTTGCTTTTCACGCTCCTTGTAGTGCTTCAGACACCAAGACGTGTTAGCAAATCTTTCTTTGTCGCATAGTTTGCAAGGCTTGTTCATCTTTTTATAGATTTACGATTTTGTAAATAAATCTTCCTGTTTCGTTCTGCTGTTTCATCAATCATTTTGTGCTTAACATTTATGTATTCCTGTTCACCCATTTCCCTTATCAGACACTCTCGGACGGTAGAGGGGTGTATATTGTGCGTCCGAGCAATGTCTGAAATATGTTTATGGGTTTTGTAATCAATGACCAACTGTAAATTCCGTTCGGTTTTTTTGTTTGACATAGTTTTTTAGAAAGGGATATTTTCTGTTTTTATTTTATTAGTTTGTTCTTTTGTTTTGTTTTCGTAAACGCCAATCTTGCAACTAGGCATATGATAGATTTCAACTGTTTGATATGAAGTTCCATCGTCTTTACTCCAGGTGTGTAGCTCACCAATGTTGCGGTATATTGATTTTTCTTTTCCGTCAGTAGTGGCGTAAGTTCTCTGCACGGCAGACAGCACTTCTGTTTTAGATTTTTTAATCATACTTGGATTATGTTAATTTGTTATATTCGTGTTGTAACTCGGTTATCATTTCTTCTGCTTTTACAAAACCTATTGAAAGTGCTTTGTGTTTTTCTTCGTCTACATTAATCCTAAAAATTGTCATTGATTTTTTGTAGTTAGGGTTGTAGTAGATTAGGTCGCACCAAGTTCTTTCAAGTATAAGTAAGTTCATTTGTATCTGCCACAAGCAAGAGCTGGCAATGGCATTTTCTTTTTCTAGCAGGATGTTGAAGTAACCTTTGTCATCAGGGCATTTTATTTCAACCATTCCGTCTGGCTCTATAATTCCGTCAGGCGAGCAACCTACAAATTCATTATACTCAGCAAAGCCAATCTGTTCTATTTTAACACCTTGTTCTAGCTCATACATACTTCTGGCAACTGGTTCAAGGTCATTCCCCCTATCTGTGTGTGCGTTAGAATAGTTTTCTTTCTCACCACTAGAAAAGTATTCGGACATTAGCTCTTTGACGTAAGTATGCAAGCCTTTGCCGTAGTTTCCAATGGCAGTAGCGTGGCTAGCGGTTACTTTTCCTTTTCTAACCCTGAACCACTCTGGGCTTCCTTGCTCTATTTTGTTGTAAATTTTCATAAATTAAATGACGCAGACTTTTCAACAACATACTTATCAAAGTCAGCTCCGTAACCACGATGTTTTGCATAGAAATCTCTCAAATCTTCAACACTTTTTATGGCATCAACTTTCTTTTTAAGCTCATCTACAATATCAATTTTACTATTATCTCTAGTGTCAGCGTCCTTTGTATCGTCAATTAGGAACAAGCCATTCAAGGCGTATTTTCGGGCGTATGAAGATGCTGAACCAGTTATTTGTGCTTCGTCCATTCCTTTTTTTAATTCTGCTTCACGTGCGAATGCTGAAGTTCTTATAACAGATTCACCGTTAGTAATTGATGCGGTAGCTTTCACATAGTATCTGTCGCCTAATTGAACCATTTCATCTTTAATTGTTAGTGTATATTCGGCTGGTATTAAAGGCTTAACAGCTTCTAAAATATCTTCGCAACTTCGGTAATTGTAGTTGCCAAAAGTGTTTTTTTGGTTCTTTGGGGCTTTTAACTCTTTTTGTATTTTTGCCAATACGGCTACTAAGCTTTTCATAAATGTTACCCTCGGGCTGGATTAGACGGGGAATATTCCTCGTGCCAAACCTGCTCATTTAATCTTCTTTGTTTAATTACTTTAGGGTCAGTTGGAAGATATTTTCCTTCCTCGTTAAACTTAGCCCTTATTCTTTTGACGTGGTCTTCCCTAATAATCTTTTGGATTTCGCAACTTACCCACCATTTTCCGTCTATTATTCTTATGTGCTGGTTATAAAAGAGGTGAATTATCCTAAATGTTAGTTGAACATCACTGTTGGCTGTTTCTGGGTATGCCTTCAGGCAGTATTCAACCATTTCCTTTGTTTTCATATTATTTTCTTAACCTAAACATCATTGCTCCAATAGAACCTATTGTTCTGCTAGGAAAGAACTGTTTTTTTAACTGTTTTTTTGTCATAGAACCCATATTGTCAATTAGATTGTTTAATTATTCATCTGTCCAAAGGGCTCTACTGTGGCGTTTTCTTGTCTTTTTTACTACAGGCTTTTCTTCTTTTTTAACCGTTAACGAAGTCAGCACTTTAAGCACTTCTTCGATTGTTCACTCGGCTTTGTAGCCATTGATTTCAATTGTCATAGTTTTATTGATTAATTAGTATAAATGATAACACGCAAACTTCTGCTATAAGAGCGAAACTGGCAAACCACATAAACTCGCTCATTTTTCTTTCTGCTAAAGGGGTTTTAACCCAAAACTTTTTAGCGTAATCTTTTTTCATATAATTATTCTTCATCTTCATCGAACTCCATCTCAAAATCACAGTGTTCTTTGCAGTCAGGACATATACCCATACCCCTCACCACTTCACTTCCTACCGCACCGCAACAATTAGAAAAGTAATTCATATAATTAATCTTCGATATCAGAAGCCATTGACTCTTGATAATCTAGCTTGTTATTTTCTTCTAAAAGTTCTTGGGTTTCTTGTTCTTCTAGTTTTGTGTATTCACTCCACTGGGCGGTTGTGCCAATATAATCATCATTTCCTTCAAAGTCTTTTCCTGAATAAATAAGTCCTGCTTGTTGTGCCAATTCCTTGTTCATAGTTTTGTTAGCGCCGTTAGCGCTGTAATTAATTTTTAGGGTAAAGTGTTTCTAATGTAATAAGTGAACCAACGCTTATTTTGCTTCTTTCTTTTTTATCTTCGCCTATGTTCTTGTCGGCGTCGAATAAGTCTTTAAATTGATACATAGTTTTAGTCGTTAGCTAATTTATAAATTTTGTTAGAACCGCCCCCAGGGCTTACGGGTTACTTGTTGTGTTTTTGCCTATTGGCTTAAACCGTCTTTCGTCGTAAGTCTCAGGGGCTGTGTTCTTTACTCTTAAATACTACCACCATTTTATTTTTAAAACAAGGGTGTTTATTTAACTAATTATAGCTAAAATTTAGGGCTGTGGATAAACTATTTTATTTTTTAAAGATTATTCTCCTTTTTCAGCCACCCTTTTTAGGTAAGTTCTTAGCCCTGCTTCTTTTCTTTTATCAGCTGGCAAGTTGTTTGCTTCCCTAAAAATCTTTTCCATTTCTTTTAAGCACCTAATGCAGTATATTTTTTCTTTATTAGATGAGTAGTATCTCTTTCCGCACCGCAGGCAAGTGCCTACCATAAAAATACTCCTATTGTCTTGCCCGTTGTAGTGGTGCAAAGCCCACCCAGTCTTAGAGCAAATAATGTTGTGGGTAATGCACTTTTGATTGAAACAGTGTTCTTCATTGCACTCCCTTCTTTTTTCACCATTAATTCCATAATGGTAATTTTCTATTGTTGTTAATTCACAGCCCTTATCAGGTGAGTGAAAGTGTTCGTTATCCAGGCAATCAATAAAATTGTCTGATTGAAATTGTCTAAACATAAGCCGACAAGCTAATTATGTTAATTAAATTGTTAATTATTACCACTCACAGAAACATTCCTCACAACAAATTTTACCTTTTTTTTCACCAGTCATTTTAAAGACAAACTTGCTACCGCAATCAGGACATATCTTTGTTTTTTCGTATCCAGTGGTTATTTTTTGTCTTAGTTTTTCATCAATATCACCGCTCTTTTTAAAACATAAAATATTTTGATGAACCTTTACTAATTTTTTACTGGCAAAAGTGTTATTAGCCCTAATCATTGCTGTTCCTATAGGGTCAAGCAAGATAGCTTCATTATAAAGTTTAGCGCCAGCTTCTATAAAGGCTTTTTTGGTGTCGCTAATAAAGTCATAATAATAGCCATCTACTCCCCTGACATCTCCCACGACAAACACCGCAAAGCCCCCGTCGTTAAGTTTTAACACCGCTTTCGCTATAATGGAGCGATATAGGAGTAAAAACTCGTCATAGGGCTTATTTGAAAGGTCAGCCTTGTCGTCTGAATACACCTCTAGGTCTGCATAAGGTGGACAACTAAACACAAAATCATATTTGTCGTTTATTGTATCAAGAACTTTGTTGCTATCTCCGCAAATCCAAACTGGTTCTTTGCCTGGGCAAATTTCATTGCCTTGCTCAACATTACTTTCAACTTGCTCGGCACGTAGTTCAATGCCTGTATAGTCATAACCCATTTTGCTAGCCACTATGCCACGAACACTTCCGCCAGCGAATGGGTCTAGTATTTTACCACCAGCAGGGGCAAACCAGGTATAAAGAAGTTCACACAAAGCTGGGTCAAACACACTAACCCCAGTTTCCATTGACGGCATATAATCAGAATCAGTCTTGCCAATAAGGCAAGTTGCATCTCTGCCTAACTCACTTTTAATACCTAACTCTTTCCATTTGTTTTTCCTTGCTTTCCATAAGCCAGTTTTAGCGTCAATAACGCTGAATGGTGGCTCGATATAACGACTTCTTAGCGCTCCGTTTGATTGTTCTAACATTTCCATAGTTTTGTAAATTAATTATATGTTTATTAGTTAAAAGATATTTGCTGGTATTTCTCGGTAAGCTGATACTAGCGGTGTGTTAATTTCTTCGGCATATTTTGAAGCTAGTGCATTTTCTTGTTGCTCTTTTTTATACATTACCCATTGACTGTAAACCCTGGGGCAGTAAACTATTTTTATGTTAGTAGCCTGTCCACTGGCTTTTAATTCCTCAGCTTTTGTTCGTATGATGTGTATATTGCCGTCAAAGTCCTGGGTTATGTCTTTTTCTCCGTTTTTGCTTTTAATAGTTACTGATAAAATTGGGTAGTCGCAAATTATTCCCTGTTTGTTAATAGCCCCAATATCGGTTAGCATTTCGTATTCCCATATAGTCATAAGGCAATTATTCCATTCAACATAATTGTCAATATTTGGCTTTCTTTTGTCTTCTGACTTTATGTATTCGAATGATTCTTTGTATTTTTTAATCAATTCGTTAAAGTTGTAGTTTTTCATAGTTTTATGAATTTAATATTTTTTTAATAATATCCTCGTTGTCATCACTTTTGCTTTTTATTGCTGTCAAGTCATCGTCAATAAATTTTCCCACTGATTCTAGCGTCCACTTAAAATCCGCATTATCACGTAAATACTTCATCACCTCTATTATCCTAGGCATACCATAGGAAGCTAAATTCTGGGCGCTACGCAGGTTTCTTCTAATAAACGAACTTTGGTGCTCTGTGCTAGTAAAAGGAACATCCTTAGCCCTTGCATAAAGTCCTATTATCTGGATATGTTTTTGTTTGTCTTTTAATAGGTCTGGTATATCCCTAATAGGAACTAAAGCTGAACTTTCGAGCGGAGCGACAGCTTCCGCAATATTCTTTCTCTTCTTCTTATTCTTATATTCTTTAGTCGTGGTTAGTTGCTGGTTAGTTGCTGGTTGATACGCTGGTTGATTCGCTGGTTGGTCTTTTGCGTTAGACTGGTAATCATTATATTTTATAACAGTGATAATTGAAAATTTGCTGGTTGATTCGATGGTTATTTCGCTGGTTGATTTTAGCCTTTCGAGACAAGTGCGTATAGTTTGTTGGGAAATTCCTGTGTTTTTTGAAAGAGAAACACGCCCAGTGGCTAATTGCCCACGTTTTATTACTTGCCCTTGCCAGCTCTTATCTTCGGTGTTAGCGGTCAATAAAAGATGCAAAAACAAGTGTGTTGTTTCAGGGGTTTGATACCAACCCCAATCTAGTATTTTTCTGTTTATTTTAATCCAGCCGTTGTTCATATAATTAAAAAAACCGAGAGGCTTCCCTATTGCCTACACCACTCAAGAGGTGCCACGGATTGACTACCGTGTATAGAGAAACCTTTCGGTCCTTTGAATTAAATTGAGTATTTAGGCATTTCATATTGTTAACTCCATTGTAGTTTAAAAAAATTATTATGTCAAGGGGGTGTAGTTTATTTAATATTACCAAAATTGCATCTCTTGTTTTAAAGGCATTGCTATGTTATAATTAAATCAGGTGGAAAGATTTCTGTAACCTGACAGTCTGAAAGGGCTGACAAATAAGATTTCAGAATCCTCGTGGGCAACCCACGGCTGATATGGACGCAAGCCTATTCAGCACTAAACTTTCTTTCAGTGTTTATTGTTTTATCTGCCCACTTAAAAGGTGCGCTTGATTTCATAGTCACTACCTGTTCATTTTGGATGGGTGGATAAGATAATAAGAATTGATTTCAAAATGGATACTATTGCAGTTCCAAAAATCAAGAACAGAAAATAAACCCAGAGGACGCAGTTTCCATCTGGTCAATTTCTGTATAAAAAGATGATATCACAGACTATCAGAACTAAATACCAAATAAAGGTTTTGAAGAAAAGGAAAAGTGATTTTCTAAAATTATTAGAAGAAGCAATAGAATATAGCGACACGGAATATTTAAAATTTAAAATAGCTGAGTTTGAAAACAGTATCAAACAGCTAAAAATTAAAAGTATGACAATAACCGATAAAAAATTACTAAATAAGCTAAAGTAGTATGTTTTTATACGGTTTTTTTTGTGGCTTTGCCCTTTGTTTATTTATTTGTTGGTTAGCACTTGAAGTAGTCAAGATGATTTTTAATAAATATGGCAAACTCGTGGTGAGTAGTGCCGACAAAGTTATTAGTAAAATGGCTGATGTAAGCGTAAATGGTGCTGAAATAATTTACGAAGACCAGTCAAAAGAAATATTTAAAAGTGAAGGCACAAGTATTGATGACCTTCTAAAAAATTAAAAGAACCAATTATGTCAAAAGAACTATCCTTCGGTAAAACGGCTATGGATAAAGTCCTAGTCGGTCTATACAAAACAGCTGATGCCGTTACTGGCACCCTCGGACCAAGAGGGAAAAACGTAATGATTGAAGATTCTATCCTTCCGCACATCACAAATGACGGAAGCACTATTGCAGAATCTATTTCGTTCCCAGACAAGTATGAAAATTTAGGTGCCTGGGTTGTTAAAAACACCTGCTCACAAACCAATGAAGATGTTGGCGACGGAACAACCACAACTGCTGTGCTATTAAAGGAAATTATCAGATTATCGTTAACCAGACCTGAAAGCCCAATGGTTATTAAAAACAGCTTGAAGAACGCTTGCGATGTTATGGTTGAAAACTTAAAAGATATGTCCACCCCAATTACAATGGACGATATTAAAAAAGTTGCCCTTATTTCATCTGAAAGTGAAGAAATTGCCAATATTGTATGCGATGTATTTCAAAAAGTAGGGGAAAAGGGAACAATTGTAGTTGAAGAATCAAAGACCTTTGAAACCAGCACCGATGTTCAAGAGGGCTACGAGTGTAATAATGGCTTTGTAAACGCTTTCTTTTCAAATGATGGTATTGGCGCAGTTGCCACCTATGAGAATATTCCAGTTCTTTGTTCAGCCAAAAAGATTTCAACAGTAATGGACGTAAAACCTTTATTTGAACAATTAGACAATAGTCAAATTGGTGAAATAGTAGTTGTTGCCGCAGACTTTGACGCCACCATTTTGGGGGTATTTGCTAACACAAAAGCTCGTGGTGGTTGCAACATCTTGCCTATTAAAGTGGTGGGAACCCAATTAGAAGATATTTGTGCCACAGTTGGTGCCACGATGATTAGTGATGAAACAGGCGTGCAATTTAAAAACTTAAATGTGAAAGAACACCTAGGAAGCGCTGACAAAGTTGTCGCTAACAGTAAGAAATCATTATTTATTGCTAAGACAGCGTCAGGGCAAGAGCTTGCTAACCGACTAAAAGAACAGGCTGAAGTGTGTGAAAACTTATTTGAAAAGGCTGAAATTAAAAAGCGTATTGCTAAACTTACTGGAGGGATTGCTGTTATTAAAATTGGCGGCACAACCGACTTAGATAGAGTTTACAAAAAACACAAGACTGATGACACGGTAGCGGCGGTAAAAGCAGCGCTAGAAGAAGGAATTGTTGAGGGTGGTGGTATGGCTCTTTGGAGAACAGCACAAGATATGCAACCAATGACAGTTGGTGAAATTATATTAAAAGAAGCACTAACAGCACCATTGAGAACTATCTGTGAAAATGCTGACAAGAAGTATGAGGAGGTTGTTATAAAAATGCCAGCAGGTATGGGCTATAACGCCAAAGATGATATTTACTGCAAAATGATTGAATCAGAAATAATTGACCCTACTAAAGTTGAAAGGGTTAGTCTAGAGAACGCCGTCAGTAATTCAAGTGTATTTATCACGACCCATTGTGTAGTCGTTGATGCTAAAATTGAAAAATAATATGAATATTAAACCTATTGGAAATAAATTACAGATTTCCATTGAAAAACCAACGGCTGGTAAATTAGACCTTTCCTCTCTATCTGCAGCAACAGAGTATGGTAAAATAATAGCACTAGGAGAAAACGTGAAAGGGTTTAATATTGGTGATATGATTTTCTTCAAGGCGTGGGCTACAGACATTATTGGTTATGAGGGAGAACAGTATTACTTTATAAACTCAGACAGTGAAGGTATATGCGCTATTGTGACGGAATAAACTTCGCTCACGACAACTTAACCACTAATGAAACAGAAGATGGAATTAGGGTTGTGTGTCGTGAATGCAAGCAAGTAAACATACTACGCAAGGAAAGGGAAACTGGAAGATTTAACAACAGAGATTATTCAAAAATATTTAAAAGAGATATCGTGCAGCCAGGGAGCAATCTTTATTACAAGTATTACCCCTCGGCTATGAACATTATATAATATGGCAAACAAAATTGATTACAAAAAACTTGATATGGCTGGCAAGCTAAAAGCTATAGGAGCTGAAGCTGACCAAATATTTACTAAGAACCGCAAGGACTTGGCTGATGCTAATGGCAATTTTCAGAAGATTGACAAGAACACCAATCCAACTTACCGAAAGGAATATGAGCGGACTTACAACCAGGTAAGGGACACCAGGCTTAACCAGTGGAAATAATATGACTAACCAAGACAAGAAGTATTGTATGTCAAAGAAAGCCGCCAAAGCTGAACACGAAAGAATTATTCCCGAACTAAAGAAAGTAGGGTTACATAAAGAAGCTAAGGCACAAGAAAAAGATTTAAAAGAAATTAATAAGGCATAGCCTTTGCACAGTTCGTCTAGCAGCGAGGACAATCGCCATAAACGATCAACGAGGGTGCAATTCCCTTACTGTGCGCAAACTAAATGTATGGCAGAAGCAGGAAGACCAACAGACTTAACAGACGAACTATTTGCTGAAATCAAAAAGTCTATTATGGACGGTAACGACCTAAGAGAAACAGCTAGGGTTTGCAAAATATCTGAAAGCACTTTATATCATTGGCATTGCGATAATTATGCAAATATTACTGATAAGATTGAAGGCTGGAAGAGAGATAGGAAGCTTTTGTTAGCAGATAAAAACATTGATGGAATACTATGCTTAGGTATCAGTGACAAAGACAGTTTAAAGGTAGTAGCTGATATGTCTAAGTTTGTCAAAGAAACATTAGACAAAGAGAACTATAGCAAGCGGACAGAAAACACAGGCAAAGATGGAGCACCTTTGTTTAATAGCATTACTCCAGAAGATATAGCCCTTGCAAAGAAACTAAGTGAAATGGAAGATGATAACAGCAGAACAAATAAACAAAGCGAGGGAGGCTTTACCGAGCTTATGGATAAAGAAGTATAATATTAAAAATGAAGCTGGTATCCCTTTAGAGTTCGTCCATAGGAAGTTTTTAAAAGACATTATAGACGACCTAAGCCCTTTGCAAGTTATATTAAAAGCCCCACAGATTGGAATGACTGTATCACAGATTATTAAAAGCCTTTATGTAGCAATGAAGTATAAGAAGGATATCATTTACACCTTACCTACTGCAGGCGACGTAACTGATATGGCTGGTGGAAAGATAAACCGCATTGTAGCCCAGAACCCTGTGTTACAAGGCTGGGTGAAAGACCACGACACCGTAGAGCAAAAGAGCGTGGGCGAGAACATTATTCATTATAGAGGAAGTTACACAACCAAGTCAGCTATGATGGTGTCATCTGACTTAAATATCCACGATGAGGTCGACGCCTCTGACCCTAGTGTTATTGAACAATACGAAACTAGACTACAAGCTAAGAAGGACGGATGGCGCTGGTATTTTTCCCACCCTAGTTCAGTTGACTACGGTGTAGATAAGCAATGGCAGTTAAGCGACCAAAAGCATTGGTTTATTACTTGCCCACACTGTAATAAAGAACAATATCTAAGCTTTCCTGAAAACATTGACACCACTAAAAGAGTTTATATTTGTAAGCACTGCAAGTGCGAGTTAAAAGATGAGGACAGAGAGAACGGGCGTTGGATACCTAAATACAGTAAAGCTTGGCAGGAAAAGAATGGAATAGACAAACCCTTTTCAGGTTACTGGGTGCCACAACTAATTTGTAGCTGGATAAGCGCCGACAAGATATTAAAAGACTATGCGGAAAAAAGCTCAGAATACTTCTACAACTATGTTCTTGGCTTACCCTATGCTGGTGGAGACTCTAAACTTACCCAACAGCAACTATTTCAAAACCTATCTGGAAAAGGCGCCGCACCTGAATCAAATGAAAGAGTAATAATGGGTGTTGATACAGGATTAAAGTTAGACTATGTATTAGGCAACAACAGGCTAGGATTATTCTATCAAGGTGACGCACAGAACTACGACGAACTAGACAAATTGATGACACGCTGGAATAAAATGGTTGTAGTAATGGACGCTGGTGGCGATTTAATAGGTTCAAGACAGTTTTACGAGAGATGGGCAGGGAGAGTTACCCTTTGCTACTTCACGGGTGAAAGAAAAGACAACGACATTTACACCTGGGGCGAAGGCGATAAGCTAGGACAAGCCAGCGTAGACCGAGAACGTGGAATACAATGGGTAGTAGATGAGTTTAGAAACAAACGCTTGCCTTTACAAGGGACTGAGTCTGATTGGTATGAATACTTCCTTGACTGGCAAAACCTATCACGCATTAAGATATTTGATAATAAAACAAACCAAGTTAGAGGGATTAAGTGGGTGCGTAATGGACGTGACCACAGAGCTCTAGCCACTGTCCTTTGGAGAATTGGTGCCGATAAGTTCAAAGACGGGGAATCACAAATAATTTACCCAGGCAACGATTTCGCTAGCCAGGGTTACTAAGATATGGAAGACAATACGATTCAAGGTGGAGCAATATTCAACGCAGTCAAACAGGCTGAGGGTCTTTTTTCTAACGTTAACAAAGCTAAAAGCAGTGATGGTTTAGTAGCTGAAGACGTAAAAGACGAATATACTTCCAGTTTTACTGACGAGCAGGTAACAACGCTTGTCACCGCCTGGAAAAAGGACTACGACACCTATTACCCTGACATTAAAAAGGTACAAGAAAAGTCAACCCAATATTGGTTAGGCAAGCAAAAGGTTGATATGGTTGACACCATTGAGGGCAAGGACACTGTAGTCAATAAGCTGTTCGAAGCTATTGAAACCTTTTTGCCTATTGCTACCCGTTCAAATCCGGAGCCATTAGTTAGTTCTGACAATACTGATGAGGGTCAAACCCTAGCCAAAGAACTAAAGGAGGTTTTAGCCTACCAAGCTGATACCCAAAAGCTACGCAGAAAACTAGCTAAAATGACTCGCCAATGGATGATTTATCTTATTGGAGCCATAGAGGTGGAATACGACAGCGAAGTTGATGACATAAAAACAAGTGTAATCAATCCGCAGAGGTTTACCTTTGACAAGGACGGTTACATTGATGAATCTGGTTTCTTTATTGGTGAATACTTTGGCATTGACTGCAAAATGACTGCATCAAAGCTTGCTGTTATGTTTCCTAAGCACAAAGGCTACATTATGAACGCAGCAGGCGGTAAGGGTGGAACAAAAATTACTTATACAAAATGGTGGTATAGAAACACAGAAGTATTCTTTACACTAGGAACAAAGAAGTGTCTCGGAAAGTTTAAAAACCCACACTGGAACTACGACGGTGAAGAACAAAGGACTGACGCAGAAACAGGGCAGACAATGGTTGAACAAGTTATTGGGCGCAACCACTTACTTAAACCTACGGCGCCTTACGTCTTTCTTTCTATCTTTAGCTTAGGCAAGCAACCACACGACGAAACTTCTTTAGTACTACAGAATATCCCACAACAGGATAATATCAATAAAAGATACAGACAGCTCGACCGAAACATTGACGGACAAAACAACGGCATAATCGTAGACGGCAGAATAATGACCCAAGAGCAAGCGGCTGAAGCTGCAGGTGCTAAACGTAGAGGTGCTGCTATTCGTGTAATGGGTGATGTAAATACTGCAATCAAGTTTGACGGTCCACCACAACTGCCTTCAGATGTTTGGGAGTCAGTCAACAAGTCTGAACAGAACTTAGCCAACATCTTTGGCACATCAGGATCAACCCCATCGGGCATTAAAAGTGAAGAATCAGCCAGGGGCAAGATAATGATTTCCCAAATGGACGCCAGCCGTATTGGCGGAGGAATCACTGAATACATTGAGCAAGCAGCTGACACAGTTTACAATCTATGGGTGCAAATGATGTATGTTCACTACGACACCGAGCATTACTTTAATATCTTAGGGTCAGAGGAGGGCAACGAGTTAGTTAGCCTTTATAACGGCAGATTTAACAAAAGCATAACTGTAACCGTAAAGGAAGGCTCATTGATACCTAAAGACCCATTGACTCAACGTAATGAAGCAGTAGACCTTTGGAGCCAGAACGCTATTGACCCATTGACCTTATACAAGAAGCTTGACTTCCCAGACCCAACCGCAGCAACTGAAGCTCTTATCAAGTGGCAAATGCTAGGCAAAGGAATGATTGAGCCTCAAATGTATTTACCAAGCTTTCGGATACAAGCCCCACAAGCCCCGTTACCAGGCGAACAACCAGGAACAGGCGGTCCGGCGGTAAACCCAATGACAGGTCAAGAAGCCCCAATTCCAGCCCCCGACGCACCGTCTAATGAAGCTGGTGCAGTTCAATCAAAACAACTATTACAAAGCGTTCCCCTACAATAGGGAGCCAGGGTGAGCGGAATTCCCACTCTGCTATAAATAAAATAAACATATGAAATGTGAAGCTTGCCAGGGAACTGGCTTAGAAAATCAGAACAAAGTATGTGCCGACTGCCAGGGTTTTGGTGTAATTGGCGAAGACATTGTTCACATTGTTACTGAAGAAGAAATAGAAATGAACAATTTAACTGGTATCGTCGAGCTAGGTGATGAAGTAATTATTCCAAAAAGCGTTAAAAAGCGTATTTTAGAACAAAAAACTAAAAAGGCTAAAAAATAATATGTCAAACCTAGACGAACACTTAGAAAACCAAGCCAACGAACGCTCTGAAATGCACGACGAAGAAAAGCGTAAGCCTGGCACTAAGATTAAACCAGCACTAAAGGACAAGAAAGAAAAAATGGCTAAGAAAATATTAAAACAGATGAAGCACTCAGCTTATCATCCATTTAAAAAATAATTATATGACAAGACTAGATAAAGACGCTGTCTCAATGGCTAAATTTAAGAAAAGAAATAACGAAGCCCACGAATCCAAATCCCAAGATAAAAAGGAGCGTATGGCAAAGAAACTTAGTTCAGCTGACAAAATGTATAATATGCTGAAAGACCCAAAACATTTACGAAATGTTTCTAATGGAAAAGCCAAAGAAGCTTACGAAAAAAAACATTCAGTTCTAGACTAACAAATTAAATAGGCGCTAGGGCTACGCCACAATACCCCGTAGAAAGATATGTTTGAAATACCACAAGAAGAAATCGACAAAATCGATAATGGTTCATCTGAAGGAATTTTCCCTGTCGACGCTGACGAGGAAGAAGAAACAGATGAATCCGATGAAGTCACGCAAGAAGAAGTAAAGGAACAGGTTTCTGCGCCTACCGATGAAGACGCTGTAGCCGATAAGGCACGAGTCCCTTACTCACGCTTTGAAACTGTCAACGAAGCTAGAATACGAGCCGAAGAGCGGTTAGCAATTCTAGAATCACAAAGTGAAGCAAAGAAGTCTGACGGCAACAAGGAAACGACGGATGATTTGAAAGATTGGTTAGAGCTATGGGGAGATTCAGAAGAATCACGCCAAGCCTACGAAATCGACCAACGCCGTCAACAGAGAGCCTATGAGGAATCTCGTAACCGTTTATTAGAAGATATTGAAAATCACCAAAATCAGAAACAGCAAGAAGTAGAAGACAACCTGAACTACATACAGGAAGGCTTAGACAACTTTCAGGAAAAGCTTGGTAGGAAACTAAGCGAAACGGAGGAATCCGCTGTTCTAGATATTCAGGATGAATTTACCGCTAAGGACGACAAGGGCAATTATATTGCACCACTGATGTCCACTGACAAGGCATTTGAGATTTATACCCTAAGAAACCAAAATGCTAAGGTTGAAAAAAACCAAGCACGAAGACGAGTTGTTTCCATCACAGGTTCATCTAGCGAGAGCGAAGGAGTAAACGACGCTTTTGCAAACTATAACCCTAGCGTAGGGGGATTATGGGAGAGTAAACTTTAAAAAAATAACCTACAATTATTATGGCTTATAATAACCAGGTTGACACCTTAACTTTGGAATACATTGCTCCAAGAGTTGTCGACACAGTTTTACGTAGCAACCTCTTAACCACAGAATTGCTTGCTAAGACAAAAGAATTCAAAGCAGCTACAATTGATTTCCCATTGAAATACAAAAAAGGAACAGCTACACAATCCTTCAGCGGATTTGATGCTCTTGCTACTTCTTTCACTGATACTCGTGTTGTTGCTAAATACAACCCTCGCTTTAATGCTGCTAACGTCGCTTTGGCTGTTACAGATATTGCTGCGAACAACACTGCTGCTAAAGTTTTATCTTTGACAGAAGTTGAAATGATGTCCAGAGCCCAGGACTTAGCCGATTCTATTGGTGTCCAGTTCTATGCTGACGGCACAGGCAACGCAAACAAAGATTTCATCGGTTTGGCTAACATCGTTGATGATACATCAGCTATTGGCGGTCTTTCCCGTTCCACTTACACAACTTTGCAGTCCACAAATACTGCTTCTGGTGGTGCCTTATCTCTTTATAAGATGAGAACACTTTCAAACGCTATTTCTGATGCTTCTGTTGCTCCTACAAAATGCTATACAGATTACACTGTTTGGGCTTTGTATGAAACTTTGCTTCAACCACAAGAGAAGATTATGAAAGAAGTAAACGTTGCACCTAACTTCAAAGGCTACACTGGCTTTGACGCTTTAGCATTCGCAGGTCTTCCAGTAATGGCTGATCGTAAATGCACATCAGGTGTTATGTTTATGCTTAACACTGACTTCTTGAACTTCCACGGTTTACCAACATTTGGTGGCTCTGAAGATTCAGGCGGTTTCGCTGGTAAACCTGTAAAGGTTGGTGGCAAATTATTTGCTGGTAACTCTTACAGCGATGCTTCTAACTTAGGCTTCTTCTGGACTGGCTGGATTAAATCAACCAACCAATTAGCTTACAACTCTTTCATCGTAATGGGTGGTAACTTGGTAACTGATAACCCACGTCGTCACGGTAAATTGACTGGTATCACTGGCGTTTAATTAACCTATTTACCTTTTACCTTGAGTTTAAAGACTACAAGAGAGGGTCTACAAAAATATGAGTATCTTATTAGAGGACTACGTACCAGTCGTGAAGTATAACGGGTTAAATACTGGGGGAGACGCTGCATTAGGTGGAAACTTAACAGTAACAGGAACAGCCGCAGTAACAGGGTCATCTTCCTTCACTGGCGTTGCTACTTTTACCGCTGCTCCAGTCTTCACTGCAGGTATCCCATCAGGTGCAGTTCTTAGAACAAACACAGACAGTGCAGCAGTCGGAGCCACCGTGGTTTTAACAGCAGCACAATCTGGCCGAACATTTAACAACGCTTCTACAAGTGGCAGTCCATCCTGGACTTTGCCAACAGCCGCTAACGGGCTCTGGTACACTTTCACTGTATCCAACACAACAACTGGGTTCACAGTGACAGGTGGCACAATTAAATGTAAAACAAGCGCTACTGGAACTGCGTTAAGTGGAACAACCTTAACAAACACCCAGGGAACAGCTGTCGTCGGTGATACTATCACATTGGTATGCGACGGAACAGTTTGGAGAATGGTAGCACAATCAGGTATCTTCGCTTGTGCTTAGAATTAATTAATTAACGAAAACTATTATGGCGACTCAATTAACTGGCTTCCCAATGATTGCTGGTGCTGATGTTTATTCAAACTCATCCACACAGCAAATGTCCTTGGGATCCTACAGTGAAACCGACGATGGTCGTGGCTTCCGCTACGCATTAGTTGGTGCAACATCTACCGTCCCAGGTAAAGTTTATCAGGGACCAGCTGAAGACACTACAAACTTATCTCCTTCAGGTGGTTTGTCTATTGCCGCAGCTGCTTTAGGCGCAACCTCAGTAACATTAACAAGCTCCGTAACTTACGCTACAGCCAATGGCTTGGCAGGTGGTTATTTGAGTGTTGTTATTACCCCTGGTTTAGGTCAACTTTACAAAATCGCTGGTAACACCGCAGTTTCTGGTGCTACTGGTATGGTTATCTATTTAGAAGACCCAATCAGAGTTGCTTTGACAACTTCTTCAAAAATTCAATTACGTGCTGACATCTACGGAGGAATCGTTGTTACTCCTGCAACAATGACAAACGTCTGTGTCGGTGTATCTCCTTCTATCGTGACTAACGGTTACTACGGTTGGATTCAGACCCACGGTATGGTTTCCTGTCTTGAAACAGGAACTGGAACTTGTGGAATCGCTTTAGGTGTATTACAGGGTGGAACAATTGGTTCCTTAGCTCCTGCTATTGCTGGAACTCCAATCCTTGCTTATGCAGCTGGGACAAACATCACTGGCGAATACGGCACCGTATTCCTAGTTATGGACTAGTTGGTTCTTTGGGGGGCTCTTTCGAGAGCCTCCTTGTAGAGCCATCTAATTCACTAACTAATAAAACTATGCCAAGAAGCTTTTTAGACTTCGAAGGAGTCTATGATAAAACAAAACGATACCTTGTTAACAACTGGAGTGATGAGTCTTTCACCCAAGAATTTGGTTCTGAAACGGCTTACAACGACAACAGAATAATTACAACTAGCCCAGCTTACTCGATCACCCTTAAACCAGGTGAAATGAGAGAATTGGGGCAATTTGAAGCCCTAATGATTACAAAACACTTTGTAGACCGAGAGATTTTCAAAGTAGCAGCTAAACTTGCTGATAAAAAAGAACGAGAGTCAGCCGAGAACGCTGTCAACAACCCTACCTTACGTAAACCATTTGAAGACAAAACTATTTCAGAGATTAAATTGGGCGAAGAAACCCCATTTATGGACAAGATTCGTGCCGAAATTAGAGCTGAAGAAATTGCTAAACTTAAAACAACCAAAGAGGATTCTAAAAAGGAAGATAATAAAAAAGACGAAAAATCAACTGGTGAATTCGACGGTGTAAAATAATATGAAACTATTTACTCCCGTAGAAGTTTTAACCACAAAGGAAAAACAGACGGAGATAAATCTAAAAAGGGCAATTACAGTTGATTCAGCGCTAGAAGTAAAAAGGAAACTATTAAACGACATACAACTGGAAACTGATATCGCCCTGGCTAGACAAGCAAACGTGCTGGCAGAAGAAAAAGAATCCCAGTCCGTTAAGATAAGAGAATTAAAATCCGAGGTAATAAACCTGGAGCAAAGAAAAAAAGAGGCTTTAATACCTATCACTGCTAAATGGCAGGAACTCGAGGAATACAATTCAAAGGTAAAGG
>Ga0247834_1001654_pt1 | contig 36923 bp, 47 predicted proteins | sample LaCruzMarch2015__8_FD_187118 | JGI IMG/M metagenome (GOLD analysis project Ga0247834, IMG submission 187118) | Freshwater microbial communities from meromictic Lake La Cruz, Castile-La Mancha, Spain - LaCruzMarch2015_12m | ecosystem: Environmental > Aquatic > Freshwater > Lake | place: Spain... | reverse complement strand
TCTGCTTTGCGGTCATCGCCGGTGGGGCCTTTGCCTTGATGAGCCAGAACCTGCGCGGCTCCGCCTCGCTGGCTTCTGCCCAGAGGAGTGGCTCCAGGCCCAGGCGCCATCCGGAGGCCCCCGAGCCTGGGGAAGAAGTGCTCTACGTCGACCTCAGCCGGGAGCGGCTGGAGGAGTTGTATCAACAGGCGACGTAATTCGTTTCCTTCATCAAGCAACTCTGTTGATTCATTCTCTGGAGAGTGCTGTAAATACGGCCCGGGTAGCAACTGATATTCGGGCCACTTTGTTGGTCATATTCATCAAAGTTCACCCCAAGCAGATCTCCATTCACAGAGCCAACCATCGCAAGGCAGCCATTCCAGGCTTCAGCGAAGGCAGCGAAACCAAAATGAGAGGCAGGGGCAGGCAGCGAAGGTCGAGAAGGGTGTCGTGGCTCAGATTCTCGCGGAGAACCGGCAGCCCAGCTGGATTTCACCTTCATCAAGAAGGCGCCCGAGCCTAAGCGCAGTGGCCTCCTCCAACCGGGAGAAGCTGCCTTGCTGATGGGTGAGCCAGGAGAGCTGCCAGGGGGTGATGACCCCGCTGGAGAGGGATTCGAGAAAGAGCTGACCGAAACGTCATGACTTTTGTAACGGAACTCAAGAGCCTGTCTCATCCGTGCCTCCGCTCGTGGTCCTGAACGTCGAAGGGCTTTCCCTGGCCGGGCACCCAGCCCGGCCCTGTTCGCGCTGGGGCCATCCATGGTTTGCCTTAGGGCCCGAACCGCCTGGCCGGGGCGCAGAAGTCACATGCGTCTACATTCCGCAATAATCTGTTACAGTTCTCTCATCCCTCCCGAGTTCCCCATGGCCCAAGCCACCGCCACCGCTCCCAGCGCCCTCGATCGTTCCTCCATCCGCGGCGCCACCGTGACCACCGAAGACGGTGGCCGACTCAATGCCTTCGCCACCGAACCGCGCATGGAAGTGGTGAGTGCCGAGAGCGGCTGGGGCTTCCACGAGCGCGCCGAGAAGCTGAATGGCCGCATGGCCATGCTCGGCTTCATCGCCCTCCTGGCCACTGAGTTCGCCCTGGGCGGCGAAGCCTTCACCCGCGGCCTGCTGGGGATCGGTTGAATCCTCAGGGTCACGAATTGAATTAACCATCTAAAGAGTTTTTTCATGAAAGAATCGCTTTCCCTCAGCCGAGAGTTCTCCGTCGAGGCCCACTCACGGGCGATCGACAGCTGCAACGAAATCGAAGACCTTCGCAAGGTGGCCAAATCCCTCCTGAGGGCATGGCAGCTTCAGGCCATGTTCAGTGAGATGTACGGAGCTCAATCGCTCGGAATCCAGAGGCCTTAAACATTCAGATATGAAGGTGCCATCACACCCTGCTCAGGCCTTTGATCAGGGCTGATTCCAAGGATTGGCACCACTTCCTGGAGGGCTGTTGCGCCAATCCCTCTCAACAGGGAAGGGCTTTCAGCCCCTCCGGAACTGCTGAATCTTTTTCCCCAGTCTCTCCGCCAGATTGCTGGCCTGATCGATGCCCGCCGGGTCAGCAAGGGGGGTGGAGATTCTCTGACGTTTGCAGTTGTCATCAGAGCTGGGGGAGAGAACCCGTCCGACGTGGGCGCTGACCTGAGGGCACGACCTCAAGAGCGAAGGGATAGCCATGGCCTTGATAGGCACGGATCCGTGACAGAAACCTTGTTCAATCTGCCTCTCAATGGCTATTTCCGTGACCAGAGCGTGACCAGCAGAACTCACAGCGCAAAATGCCTGGATCTTGCAGACGTACTTCCCCGCAGGCGATCTGGGCGATGGGGGCAGGGGGACTTGAACCCCCACAGCCTTGCGGCCTGCGGATTTTAAGTCCGCTGCGTCTACCGGTTCCGCCATGCCCCCGGTCCGCACAGCTTAGATTTCAGCCACCGCGCCTCCAGACCGATGCCTCTGCTCGGGTTGCTCCAGTCCCTCAGTTCCGAATCCCTGCTGGTGATCGGCGCCTACCTGGTGGTGGCCGGGGCTTACCTGGTGGTGATTCCGCTGGCGCTCTACTGGTGGATGAACAAGCGCTGGACGGCGATGGGCAAGCTGGAGCGCCTGGGCGTGTATGGGCTGGTGTTCCTGTTCTTCCCGGGTCTAATCCTGTTCTCCCCCTTCCTGAACCTGCGCCTCTCCGGCCAAGGGGAGGCCTGAGCCGATGACCCGGGGTCAGTCCCTGCTGCTGGGTCTTGGCGTCTTCACCCTCGGCGGCCTGGGCTACTGGGTTTTCCGAGCTGCCGGCCTGGAAGGGCCCTCCGCCGGAATCGCCGCCGAAGCCGTGCTGATCCTGGGTGTGATCGGCTGGACGGGCAGCTACCTCTTCCGGGTGGTGACCGGCAAGATGAGCTTCATGGAACAGCGACGCCAGTACCGCAGCGCCTACGACCAGCAAACCACCGACGCCCTCCAGAAGCAGTTCGACGCCCTCAGCCCCGCAGAGCAGGAAACCCTGCTGCGCGAACTGGGCCAGCCCACCGGCGAGCCGGAGTCGTGAGCCCCTCCGCCATCGGCAACCTGCAGGGAGCTGCCACCGCCATCCAACGGCGGTTCATCACCTTGAAGCAGGGTGGGCGCTGCGCCCTGATGCCCTTTCTGATGGCGGGCGATGCCGATCTCGCCACCACCGGCCGCACCCTGTTGGCGCTCCAGGCCGAAGGTGCCGATGTCATCGAGCTGGGCATTCCCTACAGCGATCCCCTGGCCGATGGACCGGTGATCCAGGCCGCCGCCGCCCGCGCCCTGGCCGCCGGCACCACCCCCGCCAAGGTGCTTGAGCTGCTGGCCAGCCTGCGTGGCCAGCTCACCCTACCAGTGGTGCTGTTCACCTACACCAATCCCCTGCTCAACTGGGGCCTGGAGCCGTTCTGCCACCAGGCCGGCGCCGCCGGTGCCGCCGGCCTGGTGGTTCCCGACCTGCCCCTGGAGGAAGCCGAGCGGCTCTCGCCGATCGCCGCCGCCGAGGGGCTGGATCTGGTGTTGCTGGTGGCCCCCACCACCCCCGCCGCGCGCATGGCCCGGATTGCCGCCGCCAGCCGCGGCTTCACCTACCTGGTCAGCGTCACCGGGGTGACGGGGGTGCGCAGCCAGCTGGCATCCAGGGTGGGCGAACTGGTGGGGCAGCTGAAGGGATTCGGCCCCACGCCGGTGGCGGTGGGCTTCGGCATCTCCAGCCCCGAGCAGGCCCGCCAGGTGCGCGATTGGGGTGCCGACGGCGCCATCGTGGGCAGCGCCCTGGTGAAGCGGATGGCCGCCGCCACGGCGGCAGGAGCCGATCCGGCGGCGGCGGCGGCGGCGTTCTGTGCCGAGCTCCGCCGCGCCCTGGACGCTTGATTCCCTATTCCGAAGCCTGCGAACGCAACAAGGGGCCGATCCTGGAGGTGCTGCGCCGCTGGCTCCCCCCCCACGCCCGGGTGCTGGAGGTGGGCTCCGGCAGTGGTCAGCACGCCGTTCACATCTGCGAAAGCCTGCCGGTGCGTTGGCAACCGTCGGACCGGCCCGAGTCTCTCGATGGCCTGCAACGTCGCTGGGCCTTGGTGGCCAGGGGCCCAGGGCCGGGCCACCAAGAGCCGCCGATCGAACTGGATGTGCGCCGGCCCGAGCAGTGGCCGGCGGGGCCGCTCGAGGCGGTGTTCAGCGCCAACACGGCCCACATCATGGCCTGGCCGGCCGTGCTGGATCTGCTGGCCGGCAGCGCCAGGGTGCTGGCTGCCAACGGGCTGCTGCTGCTCTACGGCCCCTTCAGCGACGACGGGGTCCACACCAGCGCCAGCAACGAAGCCTTCGATGCCCACCTGCGCAGCCTCGATCCGTCCATGGGTGTGCGCGATGCCCGGCTGCTGGCGCGCGAGGCGGCCGCCGTGGGCCTGGAGACAGCCGCGGATCTGAGCCTGCCGGCCAACAACCGGATGCTGATCTTTCGGCGCCACCGCCTGGACCCCGGGGATCCGCCCACGCCTGCCCAGTGAACCAGCCCCCCAAGCCTCCGTAGCATTGGGGCATGAGCTCCACCCCATGAACCTCCTGGCGCCCGGCTGCCACCGCCCAGCCCCGGCTGGTCCGCTGATGCAGGGGGTGGTGCGCATCGCCCTGCTGGGCATGCCCAACACCGGCAAGTCCACCCTGTTCAACGCCCTCACCGGCGGCGAGGCCCAGGTGGCCAACTGGCCGGGCCTCACCGTGGAGCTGCTGCGGGGCCCCTTGCCGGCCGATGACCGCGGCCGCCCCTACGAACTGATCGACCTGCCCGGCATCCACGACCTGCTCGGCAGCAGCGAGGACGAGGCGATCGTGCGGCGGTTCCTGGCCGAGAACCCGCCGGATCTGGCGGTGGTGGTGCTCAATGCCAGCCGGGTGGACTGCCAGCTGCGTCTCGCCCTGGAGGTGCTGGCCACCGGCCTGCCGGTGCTGATCGCCCTCAACATGAGCGACGAGGCGGCGCGCTTCGGCGTGCTGGTGGACCAGGCTCGGCTCAGCGAGGAACTGCAACGGCCGGTGCTGTCGATCAGCGCCCGCCGGAACCAGGGGATCGCTGCGCTCCTGGAGCGGATCCACCAGGCCGATCAGATCCACCCAACACCAGTCCTCGCCGCCCCCACCGCCGCGGAGCTCGATCAAAGGCTGCAGGAGCTGACTGAGCGCTGCGTGCTGCTGCCGGAGGGCCTGTTCGACCGGCTCAGCCACCGTCTCGATGGGGTCCTGCTCAATCCCGCCGTGGGGGTGGTGGCTTTCCTGGCCGTGATGCTGGCCATGTTCCAGGTGATCTATGCCGTGGGTGGCCCAATCCAGGAGACGATGGGGCTGGGCTTTGACTGGATCCAGGGGACCCTGCTGGTCCCGGCCCTGGTTGCCTTGGGGCTGCCGGGCTTCCTGGTGGGGCTGGTCAGCGATGGCCTGTGGATGGGGATCACCACGGTGATCAGCTTCATGCCGATCATCTTTATCTTCTATCTGATGATCGCCCTGATCGAAGACTCGGGCTATCTGGCCCGCTCCGCCTTTCTGATGGATGGGGTGATGCACTGGCTCGGCATGGACGGCCGCTCCTTCGTGCTGCAGATCATGGGCTTCGGCTGCAACGTGCCGGCGATCATGGGCACCCGCGTCATCCGCGATCGCTCCCAGCGGCTGCTGGCCATGCTGGTGATCCCCTTCTCCCTCTGCCAGGCGCGGCTGGCCGTGTTCGTGTTCATGGCCGGGGCCTTCTTTGCCCGGCCCTGGTGGGCCCCGGGCCTGGTGATCTTCGGCTTCTACGTGATGAGCTTCGTGGCGGCGATCCTCACGGCCCTGTTGTTCCGGCACGTGTACCCGAGCCGCGAGGCCTTCGTGCTGGAGCTGCCCCCCTACCGCCTGCCCAGCCTGACCACGATGCTGCGCAAAGCCACCCGGGAGATGAAGAACTTCTTTGTCACCACACGGCAATTCATCATTGTGGGGGTGATCGCAATCTGGCTGCTCAACAACCTGCCCCTCGGCGTGGATCACTTCTCCGGCCAATCCCTGGCCGGCCAGATCGGCAGCCTCTGCCAACCGCTGCTGGGCCCGATCGGCATGAATCCCCAGCTCACCATCTCCCTGATCTTCGGTTTCATCGCCAAGGAGATCCTGCTGGGGGCGATGGCGGTGATCTATGCCACCTCCCAGGCCAACCTCGGTGCCGCGATGGTGGCTTCAATCACCCCCCTGCAGGCGCTGAGCTTCATGATGTTCACCCTCCTCTACACCCCCTGCCTCTCCACCGTGGCGATTCAGCTCAAGGAATCGAAGAGCCAGGCCTTCACCTGGTTGTCGATTGTCTGGTCCCTGGCGCTGGCCTGGGCGATGGCGTTCCTGGTGTATCAGGGAGGCCTGCGGCTGGGGCTGGGCTGAGGGGGCTGGGCTGAGAAAACTGGCTGGGCTCAGGCGGTGATGGCTGGGCTGAGAAAACTGGCTGGGCTCAGGCGGTGATGGGCGCGATCTCCATCTGGGCGGCGTCGCGGCGGCGCAGCATGAACTCCAGCAGACCCACCCGCACGTGCAGGATCCCGCCGGGAAAGCCCCGCCGCACCACCTGGAGCGCAACGCCGGGCTTGACGCCCATGGCCCGCAACCGGTCCTGCAGGGAGGGATCGGCGGGAAAGCTGCGCAGCACCACCAGCTCCCCCACCGCCACGTTGGCCAGGGACATCCGTCCTCCCGATCGTCTGCCAGAACCCTAGGTCGCCCCTTCCAAGGGCTAGTTTCGGGATTCGCTTTCGCCTGTTTCCATGCGCTTCGTTCTGTGGGGCACCTACTGCGACGACGCCATGACGAAGCGGGTGCCCTACCGCGCCGAACACCTCGCCGGGTTGCAACGCCAAAAGGAGGAGGGCGTTCTGATCACCCTCGGCCCCACCGAAGGGAGCACCCATGTCTTCGGGATCTACGAAGCCGAGAGCCGCGCGCAGGTCGAGAGCCTGCTGCATGGGGATGTCTACTGGCGGCAGGGAATCTGGAGCGACCTGAAGGTCTACCCCTGGATTCAGGCCTTCTGACCTGGAGCGGACTGATCGGCAGCTGGCGGGGCCCAGCCGGCCAGGGCCCGCTGCCAGACCCACTCCCCCACCAGCGCTGAGCCATCCTCGCCAAGGACCGTGGCGTAGCCACCCATCTGGCCAATGCCGGCGGCGGCGATCGAGGCGATCAGTTCGGGACCCTCGATGCCGTTGCGTTGCAGGGTGGCCAGCTTCAGGGTCTTGCCGCGGCGCAGGATGTTGCCGCCGTTGATGTGGCAGCCGGCGCAGTGAGCCTCGAAGAGTTGCTCACCGCTGGCGCGTTGATCCGCGCTGGCGCCATAGGCCGAGCGCGGCCAACTCAGCAGCAAGAAAACACCCGCCAGCATGGCAAGCACCAGAAGGCGCCGCCACCAGGGCCGAGGGGAAGCGGCGCTCAAGCGTCGGGGTCGTTGGCGTCGCTGCCCGCAGGGCTCAGACGAATCTGCTTGCGGCCCAGCTTGATCTCGAATTCATCGCCGGGTTGCAGATCGAGCATGGCGGTGTAGGCCTTGCCCACCAGCAGATTGCCGTTGCCCTGCACCGTGGCCACATAACTGAGGCGGCGGCCTCCCTTGCCGATCTTGCTGACGGAGCCGAACTCCACACCCTTGGCTTCCAGCAGGGCTTCATAGAACGCCGTGAAGTTCAGCCGTTCGGACCCATCTTTCTTCCTGGAAACATAGCCACAGCTGCGGACGACTTCTGATTTGCCCGCATCACCCAGTTCCTTGACCTTGGCAAGCAGCTCGGATCCGGTCAGCATGGATTTGGTAGGCAGTGAAGAACGTCGTGGACGAGAAGCCACTCGTTCTCAACAAGCTACACGATTGATACCGTCAGCAGGGATTCGGCAACCGGCCGAACCAAGGGGCCACAGGCGGGCCAACCGGGGGCATCAAGGCATCTGCCCGAAGCTCCAGACTCACTGATCGATCGGAAGCCCGGCCTGGTGGGCCCGCAGGTAACGCTGGTACAGATCCAGCGGTGAGCGGTAACGCTGGGGCAGGCAATCATGCAGGCGCTGCAGATTGTGCCAGCAGTGGGTACGCTCAATTCGCTCCTGGCTGCGTTCATCGGCCACCAACCTCCGCAGGGCCTGGCAGTACGCGGAGTAGCCGGCCTCCAGTTCACCGATCGTGAGTGGCTTCGAATCGGCCATGGTCATGCTCTGCTCAACTCAATCGGCCTCTGTTGACCGTATGCAGGAACCCCTCCACCAGGCGAGCCTATCGGACCATTCGGACCAATCTCGTTTCATTTCTTCGCAGCACCAGCACCCCCCCATGGCCAGGTTGCGGCCCCTCACCACCGGCGACCTCGCCGCGGTGATCGCCGTCTACCGCGACGCGGTGCTTAGCCAGGCGCCCGGGATCTACAGCCACGCCCAGGTGAAGGCCTGGTCCGAGCTGGCCACCAATCGCGCCACCCTGCCGCTGGAACTGGCCCGGGGGGTCGGCAGGGTGAGCCTGGGAGCTCGTGGCGGCACAGGCGAAGCGGCTGGAGGCCCGGCGGCGATCGAAGCCTTCGCCCTGCTCGATCCCGCCGATCGGATCTCACTTCTCTATTGCCGGGGGCGCTCCTGCCGTCAGGGGAGGGGAAGGGCCCTGCTGCAGGCCCTCGAAGCGGTGGCCCGCCAGGCCGGCACCCCACGGTTGCGCACCGCAGCCAGCTTTCTGTCGCGGCCGTTGTTCGAGCGGGAGGGCTGGCAGGTGGACGGCCTGGAAACCCTGCCCCTGGCCGGGGTGATCTTTCACCGCTTTCTGATGTCGAAGCGGCTGGAGGGCTGAGCGGACAGATTGGAGAGCCGTATCTGAACGGAGGAAACCCAATGGCCGAAGAGGATCTGCAGTGCTTCCTGGCCAAGGTGGAGCAACTCAATGCCTTCGTGGCCCTCAGCCGCAGCGATGCCGGTCTCGGCGAGGCCCTGCGCAACTGCGCGGATCACCACAGCGTGGTGGGCCTGGCGCGCCAGCACGGCTTCGAGATCGGCCGCCGCTGGGGGGAAGGCTGCCCTTCTGGGGAAGGCCGCAGGGAGCCTGAAGCGCCCAACCTGCTGGCAAGCCCCTGCCCGGAAGAGGGCCAGGAGCGGACCGAGCGGCTGCTGGAAGCGCCGGGTCTGCTGCTGGAGCGGATCCACTCCTGCGCCTACAGCGGCGGCTGGCAGGAGCAGCCCGGCTCGGAGTGGGTGATGGTGCTGAGCGGCAGCGCCCAGCTTCAGTTCGCCGATGAAGCAAGCCCACGGCAGCTGAGAGAAGGCGACACGGTGTTGATCGCCCCCGGCCGCCGCCACCGGGTGGTCGCTACCGATCCGGCTCCAGGAACGCTCTGGCTGACGCTGACCTGGACGCCTTGAGCGCCTTGAGATCAGCATGGCGCACCAGCCAGTAGCCGGCGGACAGTCCCACCACCATCAGGGCCAGGCCGAAGAGAAGCTCGGGCTTGTTCTCGGCGCCCTGGGGCAGCACGATCACCTTCCGGGCCACGGCGGTGAGGGCCGTGAGCAGCACCAGTTCGATCTGCACCACGTGGCGGCGCAGGTACGCGGTGACGTTCTGGAGCACTTCCAGGGCGATCAGCAGGGTGAGGACATCACCAAGAATCCGGATCATGTCCTCCCCCAGCCAACCGGCGGCAGGGTTGACGACCTCCCCGAGCACCGAGACGACCAGCTGGATGGTGCCGGCCACCACCACGATGAGGATCAGCACGGAGAGCAACTTAGCCAGCTGCCGCTCGAACCGCTCGACCAGGCCGAGAAAGGGCTGATCGGCGAACAAGGCGCGAAACCGGATCATCAATTCTTGAACGGGCTGTAGTCGGGCTTGGCGGGGGTATCGCTCGGAGAGTTCTCGATGGCGGTGTTGCAGGTGACCGACCCATCCGCCGCCGTGACGCAGTTCACCGGCTTGATCCGGGTGGAGGGACCGACGTTGCTGCCGCGCTTGAGCAGGAACGATTCGCTCTGGGCCATCGCCGGCAGACCACTCCATACCGCCGCTGTCGCTGCCATCACCAGGGCTGTGGCGGTGGCAGCAGAGCCCGGGCCCCTCCGGCCGGAGGGCAGGAAGGCCGGACTCTCTCGATCGGAGCGCAGTGGGGACGTCATCGCGGTTGCCGCAAGGACGATCACTCTGCCTGCAACGGCCTGGATTTGGAATCTAGGTTTGGCAGCCTTCGCGGATTTCATTGAGCAGGGCATCGAGGTCGAGGTCGAGCTGGGTGAGGGGATCCATTCCAGAACCCTCGCCGTCGGGGGGCGCCTCGGCCCCTTCCTCGCTCTGCCAGAGGGCCTCGATCGCGCAGAGCCGCTCCGCCACCCCCCGCAGGCCCTGCTGGCCATGCAGCCGCTGCAGCTCCTCGAGCAGGACGGGCATCCGAATTGATTCGGTCCGCAGGGCGCGGCGCAGGTCGGCCTGGGTGCGGCCGCTGTGGCGCAGCCAGTCCTTCAGGAAGACCTGCAGCTCTTCGAGCTGTTCGGAGCTCAGCGCGGCCATCAACGGGAGGGGGGGAACCAGCGGTCCAGCTTGCGCCTGGCCCGCAGCTTGATGTCCGGCGTCAGGTGGGTGCCGGTCATGCCGAGCAGGGCGGTGAGCGCCACCAGATCGTCGCTGAAGCCGGCCACCGGAATGAAATCGGGGATCAGGTCGAGCGGCAGCACCAGGTAGGTGAGGGCGGCCAGCACCGTGAAGCGCACCTGGGGAGGCGTGTTGCCATCCAGCAGCAACTCCAGGCACTCGATGGCGGGCAGGGCGATGGCCCGACCGGCGCGGCGCAACAGGCGCTGCAGCAGGCCTTCGTCGACCACGCTGCTCTCGAGCACCTCGGCCTCCAGCGTGGGGCCGTCTTCGGCGGCGGAGCCTGGAGCGCTGGAGGTGGAGTCGAAGGGGATGTCGGAGCTGGCCATGGCCGTTCCACAGCAATGAACGGGTTCATCATCACGGCACGATCCCGGCGGCACAAGTTCGGTTTCAAGGACATCCAGGGACGGAGATCACTCCCCTATACGAGCTCCACCAGGCCGCTCTGGAGGCCGATCTGGCGCATCTTGCGCAGGGCCCGCCCCACCACCTGGCGGCAATACTCCCGGCTGCAGGAGAGCTGCTGGGCCACCTCCGCCAGGGTGCGCCACTGCTGATCCCGATCGAGACCGAAGCGCAGCTCGACCACCGTCCGCTCCTTGGCGGTGAGGTTGGCCTGCTCGAGCAGGGTCCACACCATGCCCCGGCGCTCGGCGAGCTCGGCCCGTTCCAGCGGGGACGCCTCGGGGCTGGGCAGAACGTCGAGCAGATCGGAAGGGTCGGTATCCGCGTTCAGTCCCCCCTGAAGGCTGACGGTGACGCTGCGCCGTTCGCAGCCCTGCAGGGCATCGATCTGGTCCAGGGACAGATCGAGGTGCGTGGCCAGCTCCGTGGCGGTGGCGGGAAGACCCCGGGATTGGAGCAGCTCGGCCCTGGCGGCCCGCAGCTTGGTGAGCTGTTCATTCACATTGACCGGAATCCGAATCGTGCGGCTCTGGGTGGAGAGCGCACGGTTGAGCCCCTGGCGAATCCACCAGTAGGCGTAGGTGCTGAAGCGATGGCCACGGCTGGGGTCGTACTTCTCGACGGCCCGGCAGAGGCCGATCGTGCCCTCCTGGATCAGATCCAGCAGGTCCAGCCCCTTGCCCTGGTAACGCTTGGCCATGGCCACCACCAGCCGCAGATTGGCGACGATCATCCGCTGCTTGGCCTGCTCGCCGAGGCGAATCCGGCGACGCTCCAGATCGGAGAAGGAACAAGCGCTTGACTCGCCTCCGCCCAGGCGGCAGCGGTCGTTGAGGGCCACCATCTTTTGAACAGTTCGGCCAAGGGTAAGTTCCTGAACGGGGGAGAGCAGGGGATATCGGCCGATTTCACCGAGATAGGCACTGAGTGAACTGACCACTGGCCTATTTCCTATGTTCGGAGCCACTCTAAGAAAGAAAATCAGGGATCCTGAAATCAGCAGAATGTCTACCGGAGATCGATAGGATTATTCCCTTTTTTGATCCCCTTTGGTGCTAGTCGGCACATCCACGCACCTGGTTTGGCCCAGCGGGCTCGCTACGGTCTGGCCAGCAACCCTGCCCACGGCCCCTGCAGCAATGGCTCCCTTCACCGCTCTTACGGCCCTGGCTTCCCCGGGATTCGTGTTCCCCACCGGCGTGCTGCCCAGCGCGGTGGTGGCCTACGTGCACTACCTCAGCTTCATGGTCTGCTTCGGCGCCCTGGTGCTGGAGCGGCGCCTGATCAAGGCCAACCCGGCCAAGGGGGAGGCCACCTTGATGGTGATCACCGATGTGGTGTACGGGATCGCCGCCCTCGCCGTGCTGCTCAGCGGCATCCTGCGGGTGCTCCACTACGGCCAGGGCAGTGGCTTCTACACCGAAAACCCCCTGTTCTGGTGGAAAGTGGGGGTGTACCTGGCGGTGGGAGCGCTTTCGCTTTACCCCACGGTCACCTACATCCTCTGGGCGATTCCCCTGCGCAAGGGGGAGCTGCCCGAGGTGAGTGAGGCCCTGGCGGGCCGGCTGCGCTGGGTACTGAACATCGAGCTGGCCGGCTTCGCCACCATCCCCCTGCTGGCCACCCTGATGGCGCGGGGTGTGGGCCTGCCGGCCTGAGATGGGTGCCCGGTTGGCCGCCCGGCTGCTGGCCCTTCCCCTGCTGGCCGTGGCCCTTCCCCTGCTGGCTGACCCTGGCCGAGCCGTCGAGGTCTGCCCCCTCGCCCAGACAAGCCGGCCCTGGGTGGGCTCAGGCAGGGGCTCTGCACCCCCCCGGGAGACGCTGCCGGCCGAGGCTCCATCTGGCGACTACCGCCAGGTCCTCGAACCCAGCGCCGCTGGCTGGCCGGTGCTCCCCCAGTGGTGCGTCTGGGTGGAGCCAGTGAGCCTGGAGGGCCCCGCCGCCCGCTTCCAGCTGCTGTGGCTCCAGGCGGTGGAGGCTGCCCTGGGGCAGTGGCAGGACCATCTCCCCCTGAAGCGGGTGGAGGATCCCCAGCGGGCCCAGGTGCTGGTGCGTCGCCAACGGCCGCCCCGGCTTCAGCAGGCCGCAGGCCAGGCCCGGGCGAGCCACGGCCGAGCCAGCCTCAGCCTGCAGGACACCGAGCGCCTGGGGGTTTGGCGGCTGGAGCCGCGGGTGGAGGTGTTGATCAGCCCGGAACAACGCCGCGCCGCGATCGAGGCCACGGCCCTGCACGAACTCGGCCACGCCTTCGGGCTCTGGGGCCACAGCCCCGACCCGGCCGATGTGATGGCGGCGGTGCCGGGGGCCGAACCGGTGCTGCGGCTGAGCCCCCGCGACCTGGCCACCCTCCGCTGGCTCTACAGCAAACCCAGCCCGTTCGGCTCGCCTCCGCCCTGAATGGACAGGCTGGAGTTAAGCGGATTCCGCCGGATTCCGCCGCGGAGCCCCGCGCCGCGCCGCCAGCACCTCCAGCACCTGGCGCCAGGCCACGCCGTGGTGGGCCAGGGCCACCTGCAGGTGAAAGATCAGATCGGCCGCCTCGCCGGCGATGGCGGTGGGATCCTCGTCTTTGCAAGCCATCACGAACTCCACGCTCTCCTCGCCGATCTTCTTGAGGATGGCGTTGTCGCCCCCGGCCAGCAGTTTGTTGGTGTAGCTGCCGGGCTCGGGCCGATCGCGGCGGCCGGCGATCAGCCGGGCCAGTTCGCTGCAGGCATCGGCCGGCGGCGACAGGGCGGCGCCGCCGCCCTCACTGGCGCGGGGGCCAGCCTCGTAGAAGCAGCTGCGGGCGCCGGTGTGGCAGGCCACGTCGCCGATCTGCTCGACGCTGAGCAACAGCACGTCGGCGTCGCAGTCGTAGCGGAGGCCCCTGAGGCGCTGGAAGTGGCCGCTGGTGGCCCCCTTGTGCCAGAGCTCCTGGCGGGAGCGGCTCCAGTAATGGACCTCGCCGGAGGCGAGGCTGTGCTCGATCGCTTCCCGGTTCATCCAGGCCACCATCAACACGGCCCCGTCCAGCCAGTCCTGGGCGATGGCGGGGATCAGACCGGCGGCATCGAACCGCAGGGTCGCGATCAGCTCCGCTGGCGGCAGATCCCCGGCGGCGGTGCTGGGGAGCTGAAATGATGCCTCCAAGGCCTGCGTCATGCGGCTGCTGCGATCCTCCCCCATCCCATGACGGCAGCTCCAGCGGCGGCCTACACCTGCTCCAAATCCTTCGGCGGCTACCCCTGCTGCCACCGGCAATGGCGCCACAGCGGCCACTGCCGCTTCCTTCACGGCTACAGCCGCCAATTCACCTGCTGGTTCCTGGCCCAGCGGCTCGATGCCAACGGCTTCGTGGTGGATTTCTCCGGCCTGCGGCCCCTGGAGGCCCAGCTGGCGGAGCAGTTCGATCACACCGTGCTGGTCAACGCTGACGACCCCCTGCTGGGCGACTGGCAGGCCCTGCACGAACGGGAGGCCCTTGATCTGCGGGTGATGGCCAACGTGGGCATGGAGGGCAGCGCCGCCTGGGTGTGGGAGCGGGCCAATGCCCTGTTGCAGAGCCGGGAGGGCGGCCGCAGCTGTTGCTGGAAGGTGGAGGCGCGCGAGAACGAGAAGAACGCCGCCTGCTTCGAGGCGATCCCGGCCTGGTTCGAGGCTGGCGGTGGCACAACCAGCCGGCCAGCATCGTGAACCTGGAGCGCCTCGCCACCACCTGGGCCCTGTTCCAGGCCTTGCTGGTGGAGGCGATGCCGTTCCTGCTGATCGGAGTAGCCATCTCCAGCCTGGCCCGCTGGCTCAGCCCCGGCGGGGCGTGGGTGCGCAAGCTGCCGGCCAATCCGCTGTTGGGGCCGCTCACCGGCGCCGCCCTCGGCTTCGCCCTGCCGGCCTGTGAGTGCGGCAACGTGCCGGTGGCGCGGCGGCTGCTGGCCAGCGGGGCTCCCCTGGCCACGGCGCTGGGCTTTCTGTTCGCGGCGCCGGTGCTCAATCCGATCGTGCTGGCCAGCACCTGGGCCGCCTTCCCCGACCAGCCCTGGCTGCTGGCGGCCCGGCCGCTCGGGGCCCTGGTGATCGCCCTGGCGCTGGCCACCCTGCTGGGCCGGCTGCCGGAGGCCCGACTGCTGACCCCGGCCCTGCTGGAGGAGCGGCGACTCAGCCAGCCACTCAGCCGGGTGTCGTTGCTGGAGCGACGCAGCGGCCTGATCGGCGGCGGCTCGGCTCCCGAACCACCCGCCCTGCCCCCCCGGCGGCCGCCCCTGGCGGAGGTGCTGGGCCATGGCAGCACGGAGTTCCTCGATCTGGCCCTGCTGCTGGTGCTGGGCTGCGCCATTGCCGCCCTGGTGCAGACCGCGGTGCCGCGGGCCTGGCTGCTGGCGGTGGGGGGCGCCCCCACCCTCTCGATCTTCAGCCTGATGCTGCTGAGCCTGGTGGTGTCGGTGTGCTCGAGCGTGGATGCGTTTCTGGCCCTGGGTTTCGCCGCCCAGGTCACCCCCGGCGCCCTGCTGGCCTTCCTGCTGCTGGGCCCGGTGATGGACCTCAAGCTGGTGGGTCTGTTCGGCGTTCTCTTCCAGCCCCGCGCCATCCTGCTCACGGCGGTGGCCGCCGGCCTGGTGGTGCTGTTGATCGGCCAATGGGTGAACCTGGTGCTGCTGTGAAACGGGATGGGGCTCTGCGGGCCCTGGGGCTGGGCCTCTGGGGGGTGGTGCTTCTGCAGAGCGCCGTGAGCGGTCGGCTCGACCTGCTGTTGCGCGCCGTCTTTCATCCGCTGGTGTGGGGAGGGGGGTTGGTGCTGCTGGCCCTGGCCGCGCTGGAGCTGCGCTGGAGTGCCCGTGCCAACGGTCGCCTCGCGCCGCGCCAGAGGGCCGGCCTGCTGCTGGGCTGCGCCGCCGCCGTGGCGGTCCTGCTGCTGCCGCCCCGTCCTTCGTTCGCCGATCTGTCCGCCAACCGGAGCCGGGAGCTGCTGGAGGAGCCGGCCCTCAACTTTGTGCTGCCGCCCGGCCAGCGCAGCCTCACCGAGTGGGTGCGGTTGCTGCGCAGCGAACCCGATCCCAAACTGCACAACGGCGACCCGGTGCGGATCAGCGGCTTCGTGCTGCCGGTGCCCGGCGATCGCCCCCAGCTCGCCCGGCTGCTGGTGCGCTGCTGCCTGGTGGATGCCACGCCGGTGGGGTTGCCGGTGCTCTGGCCCGCCGGCCAGCCGGTACCCAAGGCGGATCAGTGGCTGGAGCTGAGGGGCGTGATGGCCAGCGAACGGTTCGAGGACGGCCTGCGCAGTGTGGTGAAGCCCACCCTCATGCGGCCCATCCCGCGGCCCGAGCGCCCGCTGGAACCATGAACGGCCTGGGGGTGACGCTGCTGGCGGGGCTGGGCCTGGCCGTGCTCCAGCAGCAGCTGTTGCTTCACAGGCCGCCCAGGCTGCTGGAGTTGCGGCAGGCGGCGGCCAGCTCAGGACCGGCCGCCCTCAGCCTGCGCTTCAGCCGGCCCCTAGAGCCGGCCAGCGTGGCGGCCGCCACGACCCTCGAGCCGGCGCTGCCCTTCGAGGTGCAGGGCAGCGGCAACCCGCTGCTGCTGCTGCCCAAGGCAGGCGAGCGGATCGTGGCGCCCCTGCTGCTGCGGCTTGGCGGCCAGGACCGCCGCGGCCTGGCCCTGACCGCCGGCGAGCGCCATTGGGACCCCCGCCCCCACCTGCTGGCAGTGGTGCCGGTGGCGGGCGGTGAGCAGCTTCAGGTGCGTCAGCACGACGGCCACTGGAAGGCGCTGACCCCGGAGTGGACGTCGATTCCGATGGTCCAGCCCCTGGGGGATGGCGCCGGCGTGGGGCTGGTGAGCCGCAACGGCCAGGGCGATCACCAGGTGTGGCGGCTGGGGCTGCGCACCCGCAACCTCAGCCGCACGGCGGCCGGACTCGGCATGGTGGAGCGCCAGAGGCTGGAGAAGCTCAGCGCCGAGCCGCTCTTGTTCGCCCAGTTGAGCAGCAACCGGTCCGGCGACCTGCTGGTTCAGTCATCCCCCCGCCCGCCCGGCCGGGCCAGCACGGTGCTGTGGCGCCGCGGCGGTGGGCGTCAGACCCTGGCCCTGGAGGCCAGCGGCCGGATCTCCCTGCTGCCCCAGGGGGGAGCGGTGATCGTGCCGGAGATCGAGGGGCTGTCGCTGCGCACCCTGCCGCCCCAGCCGGCGCGGCGGCAGGTGCTGCCGGGCAGCCGCGATCTGAGCAGCTTCTGCCCGGTGGCGGGGCGGGCCCTGCTGGTGCGCCACTGGCCCGATTTCCGCCGTTCCCTGGAGCTGGTGGAACCCGGCCAGGCGCCAAGAACGCTCTGGCTGGGCAGCGCCGGCCTGGTCGCCAGCGCCTGCTCCCGGGGCGGTGAGCGGGTCTGGGCGCTGCTGATCGAGGGGATCAACCAACCCCGGCTGGTGCTGCTCAGCCTGGATCGGCGCGGCAAGTTGCTGCAACGGCGCGAGCTGGCAGGCTGGGAGCTGGAGCCGGGCACCGGCCTGCACTACGACCCCACCGGCGACCGATTGCTGCTGGCCCTGCGCCCACTGGCTGTAACCACAACCGGCGCAGCCCGGCCGCAGCGCCAGGAGGCCAGAGCCGCCCTGATCGATGCCACCAGCCTCCGGCTCACCCTGCTGGAGCAGCCGGTGCGGCAGGTGAGCTGGCTGGTGGCGGGCTGAGATCTGATCCAGCCAGTAGATTGACCACTCTGATTCAACCTGCCTCCCCTGCTTGGCGCTGGAGATCCTCTTCATCCTGCTGCTGATCGTCGCCAACGGGATCTTCTCTGGCTCTGAGATCGCCGTCGTCTCCGCCCGCAAGGTGCGGCTGCAGCAGTTGGCGGAGAAGGGCAGCCGGCCCGCTCGCCTCGCCCTTCGCCTGGCGGAGTCGCCGAACGATTTCCTCTCCACGGTGCAGATCGGCATCACCCTGATCGGTGTGCTGAGCGGCGCCGTTGCCGGGGCCACGGTGGCTCGGCAACTCCAACCGGTCTTCGATGGCATCCCGGCGCTTCAGCCCATCAGCGAAGGGTTGAGCGTCACCCTGGTGGTGGCCCTGATCACCTACCTCTCCCTGGTGATCGGCGAGCTGGTGCCCAAGCGCATCGCCCTGGCCAACCCGGAGCAGATCGCCTGCCGCATTGCCCCCGCCATGCGCGCCCTCTCCAGGCTGTGCACCCCCGCCGTGCGCCTGCTGGGCGCCTCCACCGACACCCTGCTGAGGCTCCTGAACGTGGCTGCCAGCGACGAACCCGAGATCACCGAGGAGGAGATCAAGGCCCTGATCCGCCAGGGCGCCGATTCCGGTGTGTTTGAGGAAAGCGAGCACGACATGGTGCAGCGGGTGCTGCGCCTGGGGGATCGATCGATCAAAACGATGATGACCCCCCGCACCGAGATCCGCTGGCTGGATCTGGAGGTCTCAGAAGAGGAGAACCTCGCCGAGGTGAAGGAATCCAACCACTCCCGTTTTCCGGTCGGTCGCGGCAGCCTCGACGACTGCATCGGCATCGTGCGGGTGCGCAGCCTGCTCACCGCCCAGCTTGGCAGCGAACCCCTTGATCTCGAAGCGCTCTGCCAGCCTCCGCTCTATGTGGCGGAGTCCACCCGTTCGCTCTCCGTGCTGGAGCAATTCAAGCGCACCGGCATCCACATTGCCCTCGTCACCGATGAGTTTGGAGGGGTGGAGGGCCTGGTGACGCTCAACGACCTGATGGAAGGGATCGTGGGGGATCTTCCTGCCCTGGAGGACGACGAGGAGCCCTCCTTTGTGATCCGCGAGGACGGCACCTGGCTGGTGGATGGCAGCCTCGACATCAACGACTTCGATGATCGGATCGGCACCAGATTGCTCGGCACAGGCGAGCAGAGGGCGTACCACAACCTGGCGGGCTTCATGATTCATGCCCTCGAGCGCATCCCCAAGGCTTCCGACCACTTCGACTGGCAGGGATATCGCTTCGAGGTGATGGACATGGACAGCAACCGTGTCGACAAAATCCTGGTGACGCCTCCCTCCCTGCGGTAGCTGTTGCTGCTGCAGCTGAGGCGATTCAGCCGCCAGAGTTAAATGTTGTGCTGGGCGTTCCATGACCTGCCAACGCTGCGGCTGCCGAATGATCAGCAAGGCGAAGCTGGGCATCGCCGGCATGATCTGCGTGGATTGCGGCCATCCTGTCGTCGATGACCGGAACAACCAAGGACAGGGCGGCTGGCTGACCAGAATCGCCGTGGTGCTGGGCCTGTTGATGCTCGCCGGGCTTCAAGCCATGGGAGGCCTCACTGCCTTCAGCGAGCATGGCAGTGATCGTCCCCTGACGGAAACCACCGAAACGGAGTGATCCATACGCTGCTGGCGAGCTCAGCCTCGGGGATGGTCAGGGCAGGCGCCGTCGCCCGATGGCACGGGCCCCGATCCAGATCGCGGCGGTGGCGATGAGCAGGAGCAGAAGGTTGCGCAGGATCGTGCCCAAGGGCTGCAGCCAAACGAGAATCTGCCGGTAGTTGGAGCCCAGCAGGAGGCCCGCCGTCACGAGCGCCAGGATCCAGAGCAGGCTTCCGGCACTGGTCCAGAGCAGAAACGACCGTTGCGGCATCAGCTCAATGCCGGCCGGGATCGACACGAACGGCCGGATGCCGGGGACCAGCCGGCCCCAGAACACCACCGCCGCGCCATGGCGCGCAAACCAGCGGCGGCTGACCGCCAGATCAGCGGGCTTGAGGCCAAGCCAGCGGCCATGGCGACCCACCAGATCTTCGAGCCGTTCCTCATTGACCAGCCGACCGATCCCGTACCAGAACCAGGCCCCGAGCACGGTGCCGATCAGGGCGGCGACCACAACGGGAACGAACTGAAGCTTGCCCTGCTGCACCAGAAAGCCACTCAGGGGCATCACCAGCTCTGACGGAATCGGCGGCACCATGTTCTCAAGGAGCAGGGCCAGGCCGATCAGCACATAACCCTGCAGGGGATTGCTCTCCACCGCGTCGCTGATCAGGTTGAGCAATGATTCGGCCCAGTGCTCGAACCCAACTGTGGGGGAAAGGGAGCCGACCAGCAGTTCAGGCATCGGCATGGGCCCGGCGGCGCCACAGCCGCCACACCTTCTCCAGCTCCAGGTAAACGAAGAACAGCAGGCTGAACCCAATACAGATGGCCAGCTCTTGCAGGCTCAGCGGCGTGGTCTCGAAGAAGTTCGACAACACGGGCACGTAGAGCAGGGCCATCTGCAGGGCGGAGGTGAGCACCACAGCCCCGATCAGCCAGGGGTTGGAGAACGGATTCACCTGCACCAGGGGCAGATCACTGCGGGCGGCCAGGGCATGGCCCATCTGGGCCAGGCAGAGCGTGGTGAACACCATCGTCTGCCACGGAGCCCCGGCCCGGAAGGCATAGACCATCAACACGATCGTGATCACCGCGAACACCACACCGATGCGCAGGATGTAACTGCCGATTCCCCGCGCGAAGATCGACTCCCCGGGTTCGGCCGGTGGCCGTTGCATCAGACCCTCCTCGCCGGGCTCCAGGGCCAGGGCCAGGGCGGGCACACCGTCGGTCACCAGGTTCATCCAGAGGATCTGGAGCGGGGAGAGGGGGGAGCCCACCAGGCCGAGCAGCGGCGCCGAGGCGATCGTGATCAGCTCGCCGACATTGCTCCCGAGGATGTACTTCACGAAGCGGCGGATGTTTGCGTACACCAGCCGACCTTCCTCAACCGCGTTGACGATCGTGGCGAAGTTGTCGTCGAGCAGAACCATGTCGGAGGCTTCCTTGCTCACCTCCGTGCCGGTGATGCCCATCGCCACGCCGATGTGGGCCTGCTTGAGGGCAGGGGCGTCGTTGACGCCGTCGCCGGTCATCGCCACCACCTGGCCGTTGGCCTGCAGCGCCTTGACGATCCTCAGCTTCTGCTCGGGCGGCACCCGGGCATAGACGCTGCAGCGGCTGACCACTTGCTGAAGACGGCTGTCGTCGCACTGCTCCAGCTCCCGGCCCAGCAACACCTCCGCGTCAGCGTCCACCAGGCCGATGTTCTGGCCGATGGCCCGGGCGGTGAGGGGATGGTCGCCGGTGATCATCACCGGCCGGATGCCGGCCTCACGGCAGCGGGCCACGGCCACGGCCACCTCCGGCCGGGCCGGATCGAGCTGGGCCATCAGCCCCAGCAGCACCTGGTGATCCAGCAACTGTTCCGGGCTGGTGTGGTGGGGGGCGCAGGCGAAGGCGAGCACCCGCAGGCCGGAGGCGGCGAGGCTCCGCCCCTGCTCCACCCACCACTGCCGCTGGGAATCGCTGAGCCCCTCAACACCGGCGCCCCCGACCCAGCGGTCGCAGCTGCCGAGGATCACCTCCGGGGCCCCCTTGGTGATCAGCAGGGTGTGGGAACCAGTCGCCACGTCCCCGAGGGGGAGTTGGAGGGTGCCTTCGCTGTCTTGCACCCACACCGCCATCAGCTGGCGCTCCGAGCTGAAGGGAATTTCGGCCGTTCGCTTGTACTGGCTGCGCAGGGCGAAGCCATCCAGCTGGGCCTTGCCGGCGGCCACCACCAGGGCACCTTCGGTGGGATCACCCAGCACATCCCAGCTGCCGTCCTCCGCTTTCTTGAGCTCGGCGTCGCTGCAGAGCAAGCCGGCCGAGAGCAGCAGGTCCCTGGCTCCCGTGGTGATTCCCGCCGCCGCTCCCTCGGGGGGAGCGAGCTCTGCGGCGGTGAAGGAGCCATGGGGGTCGTAGCCCTGGCCGCTGACGGCGATCGACTGGCTGCCGCAGCGCAGCTCCTCCACCACCTGGCGGTTCAAGGTGAGGGTGCCGGTCTTGTCGGTGCAGATCACCGTCACCGAGCCGAGGGCCTCCACCGCCGGCAGCCGGCGGATCAGGGCGGCCCGCTGCACCATGCGCTGGGTGCCGATCGCCAGGGTCACGGTGATCACGGCCGGCAGGCCCTCCGGCACGATTGCCACCGCCATGCTGAGCGCCACCTCCAGCAGGCCCAGCAGTGGCTGGCCCAGCAGCCAGCCGCCCAGCACCACCAGGGCCACCAGCACCAGCGCTGAAACCACAAGAACATTGGCCAGGCCATCGAGCCGTTCCTGCAGCGGGGTGGTTTCACCCCCGGCGTTGTTGATCAGCTCGGCGATCTGGCCCAGCTCCGTGCCCATGCCGGTGGCGGTCACCACCGCCGTGCCCCGCCCCCGCACCACCTCGGTGCCCTGGAAAACACAGTTCTGCCTCTCCAGCACAGGCATGGAGGCCTCCAGCACCAGATCCGCCTTCTTGAACACGGCCTCGGCCTCGCCGGTGAGGGCCGCCTCACGCAGGCCCAGCTCGGCCACCTCCAGCAACCGGGCGTCGGCGGGCACCCGATCCCCCGCCTCCAGGCGGATCAGATCGCCGGGCACCAGCTCCTCGCTCGAGATCCGATCCCAATGGCCGTCACGACGCACGGTGACCAGGGGCTGGGCCATTTCGCGCAGGGCCAGCAGGGCGGTCTGGGCACGGCTTTCCTGGATGTAGCCCAGCAGGGCGTTCAACCCCACGATCAGCACGATGGCGATCGCGTCCTTCGGGAAGCGCTGGGCCTGGAAGGCGATGGCGGCCGAAACGGCGGCCACGGCCAGCAGCATGATCAGCATCACGTTGCTGAGCTGGTCCCAGAGGATGCGCAGGTTGCTGCGGCCTGGCGCCAGCTCCAGCTTGTTCGGCCCCAACCGGGCGAGCCGCTCGGCGGTCTGGGCGGTGCTAAGGCCGTCGGCGCTGGCCTCAAGCTCTCGGAGGCAGTCCTGGGGCGTGAGGCTGTGCCAGGCGGGTGAAACAGGGCGGCTCAACGGCTGATCGCTCAAATCCCGAAAACCTTAATGTCTGCAAAAAAATGCCGACGCTGCTCACCACCCTGCTGATCCTGCTCACGGGGGTGTTGATCGCCCGCGTGTCAGCCGGTCGGCTGGTGGCGTGGGCCGTGCCAGCGATCGTGCTTGAGCTGCTGGTGGGGTTCATCCTCGGCAACACGGTGTTGCCGTTTGCCGCCATCAAGCCGCTCAGCGGGCTCACCGAGCTGGGGGTGCTGACCCTCTTCTTTCAGGTGGGGCTGGAGGTGCGGGGCGATCTGCTGGCCTCGCGGCGCAACGCCATCCTGCGCACGGTGGCGATCAGCTTCCTGGCTCCCCTGCTGGCCTACTGGCCCCTGCGCCAGGGGTTTGGGATGGCCGCGCCTGAAACCCTGCTCTGCCTGGCAGTCCTCAGCGCCACCGGAACGGGGGTGACCCTGCGGGTGCTGGCCCTGGGGAATGCTCTCCAGACCCCCTCGGGCCGCCTCCTGGTGGGAGTCTCGGTGCTCGACGACCTGCCGGCGATCGCGCTCCTGTCGGTGGCGATGGCCAGCGCAGGGCAGCCGATGGGAGGAGCGGGCCTGGCAGGACCCGGACCGCTGCTGGGTCTCGCCCTGGCGGCCCTGATCTCCCTGGCCGTCGGGCTGTGGGCGCGTCACCGGCCAGAGCGGCCCACCACCCCCCTGGCGATCCTGATCGTATTGATCGCCTCCTCGTGGCTGGGGGAGGCCAGTGGCCTCACTTCCCTGTTGGGCGCCCTCTGGGGTGGAATCCTGCTGGGTCGCCTGAGTCCGCCCGAAGCGGACGTCTCCCGCACCCTCTCGGTGCTCTCGGATGTCTTCCTGCCCCTGTTCTTCATCAGCGTGGGGATGCGGATCTCGGTGGGCACGCTGCTGGAGCCGGCCGCCTGGAGCCTGGCGGCGGCCCTGGTGGTGATGGCGGTGTTCAGCAAGCTGCTCTGCGGCCTCGGGATCACGGCGGCCGATCGCGCCGCCGGTGTCGACCGCTGGCTGGTGGTGTTCGGGTTGGTCCCCCGGGGCTTGCCTGGCCTGGTGTTCGCCACCACGGCGCTGGGCGCCGGGGTGATCAACCCGACCCAGTTCTCCGCCCTGGTGATCATGGTGACCGCGACCACGGTGCTCGGCCTGCTGCTGCTGGAGCGGCGGCTGGCTGAGCGTTCGCGAGCCATGCTGATCAAGCCCTAGGCATTGAGCAACCGGGGGCCGGCCGCTCCGGTACGTTGTGCCCCGACCAATCACGATCCCCGTCCCGATGACAGCCCGGTCTCTGGATCAAATCTGGGGACGGTTGCTGTTGTGGCGCCATCGACTGTCGGTGCCCCAGTTCACGGTGGTGACCGGCGCTCTGGTGATCGCGGCGGGCACCCTCCTGCTGGCCTCCCCGCTCTGCTCCAGCGACGACGTTGGACTATGGCAGGCCCTGTTCACGGTCACTTCGGCGATCACGGTGACGGGTCTGTCGATCATCGACGTGGGCAAGGACCTCACCTTCTTCGGGCAGGTGACCCTCGCGGGGCTGATCATCACCGGTGGGCTCGGCCTGATGGCGATCACCACCTTTCTGCAGGGCTTCGTGCAAGGTCGCTCAGGCTTGCGCCAGCGCCTCGACAAGGGCCGGGCGCTTGATGAGTTCGGCGTCGGCGGCATCGGACCCACCTTCCATCGGATCCTGATCACCGCCGGCTGCGTGATGGGGCTGGGCTCGGCGGTGCTCTACGCCTTTGGATTCACCGACATCAGCAACCCCGGCGAGCGACTCTGGGCGGCGATGTTTCACTGCATCAGTGCCTACAACAATGCTGGCTTCGGGCTCTGGAGCGACAATCTGGTGGGCTACAAGGGCCATCCGATCGTCAACGGTGTGATCGGTGCCCTGATCGTCACCGGCGGGATTGGCTGGCGGGTCACCAACGACCTCTGGGAGAATCGCTCTCGGCTCCGGCGGAAGCGGTGCCTCAGCCTGCACACGCGGCTGGTGCTGCGCAGCACCCTGTTGCTGATAGTCCTTGGCGCGATCGGACTGCTGTTCACCGAACGGTTCGCCCCGGACGGGGTGATCAACACGCTCAACCTCTGGGAGAAGCTCCAGGTCACCATCTTTCAATCGATCACCACCCGCACTGCCGGCTTCAACACGGTGCCGCTCTCGATCGAAACCCTCTCGGACGCGGGGTTGTTGCTGATGATCGTGCTGATGTTCATCGGTGCCAGCCCTGGCGGCACCGGCGGTGGCATCAAAACCACCACCTTCGCGGTGCTGATGGGGGCCACCCGCTCCACCCTGGAAGATCGGCAGGAGGTGATCATCCGCCGCCATGAAATCCCTGGCACCATTGTTCTCAAGGCGGTGGGCGTGGCCTTGGCCTCCGGCCTTTTCGTGATCCTGATGACCTTGGTGCTCGGCCTCGGTCCAACGGCCGGAGGAGACGAAACCGCCCAGTCGTTCAACTTCCTCGAGAAGCTGTTCACCTGCATGTCGGCCTTCTGCACCGTGGGACTTGACGTGGGGGTGACGGCCAACCTGAACCGCTGGGGCCAGCTGGTGCTGATGGTGGGCATGTTCGTGGGACGGCTGGGGATCATGCTCCTGCTGGCGGCCGTGTACGGCAGCCGAGCACCGTCCCGGGTGGGCTACCCCCGCGGAGAAGTCTTTCTCTAGCTGGCTTCGTTTCCGGTGCTGGGCTGGGCGGCCAGGGCCAGGGCGGCCAGGAAACCGATCAGCTGCACGATCACCACGCAGGGCCCCGAGGGCAGATCAAACGCCCCCGAGACCAGCAGGCCCAGCACGGCGCAGATCCCCCCGAGGCCCGAGGCCAGGGCCACGTAGCCGTTGAAGTGGCGACTCACCAACCGCGAGGCGCAGGCAGGAATCACCACGAAGGCGCTGATCAGCAGCACCCCCACCGCCTTGATCGAGATCGCCACCACCACCGCCAGCAGCACGATGAACAGCAACCGGTGCAGCGGCACCGACACCCCGCGGGAGAGGGCCAGCGGCTCATCGAGGGTGAGCAGGATCTGGTCGCGGCGGGTGAGGCCCAGATAGGCCAGGGCGGTGAGCAGCAGGCCCACGATCAGGACCAGATCCAGCCAGGAGATGCCGAGGATGTCGCCGAACAGCAGCTGGTGGATGCCGCCCTTGTAGATGCGAACGAAGCTGAGCGCCACCACGGCAATCGCCAGCGACGAGGAGTAGATGATGTTGAGCAGGGCGTCGGTGGGCAGGCGGCTGTGCTCCACCAGGCGGCTCACCACCAGGGCGAAGAGCACCGCGAAGGGGATCAGCACCAGGGTGGGGTTGAGCCCCAGCAGGATGCCGAGGGTGATGCCGAGCAGGGCCGAATGGCCGAGGGCATCACTGAAGAAGGAGAGCTGCCGCAACACTGCGAAGCTGCCCAGCAGGCCGCCCAGGGCGCCGGTGAGCAGGCCGCCGAGCAGGGCCCGCTGCATGAACGGCAGGGCCAGCAGGTCGCCAAGCGAAGGGCCGTCGGTCATCGGCTGGGGTGGCCGCCGTGGTGGTGGTGGTAAGGCACGTAGCCGCGGCCGTAGACCCGCTCCAGCTGGGCGGAGCTGAGGGCATGGTCGGGGGGGCCCCAGCAGCGCAGGCTGCGGTTGAGGCACAGCACGCCATCGCAGGTGCGGCGCACCATCTCCAGGTCGTGCGAGACCTGGAGGATCGTCCAGCCTTCACTGCGGCGCAGGTCGAAGAGCAGGCCGTAGAACTGCTCTGCCGCCTGGCTGTCGAGGCCGGCCTGGGCCTCATCGAGCACCAGCAGCCGCCGCGGCCGCACCACACAGAACGCCAGCAGCACCCGCTTCGTCTGGCCGCCGGAGAGCTCACTGACCAGGCGGTCAGCAAGATCGGTGCAGCCGGTTTTGGCCAGGGCCTTCTCCACCGCCCGCCGCCGCCGCTCGCTACCACGCCAGGGCAGCTGCAGCCCCGGTGGATCCCAGCCCAGGCCCACGAACTCGGCAACACTCAGGGGGCAGCGGTTGCGCACCGCGAAGGTCTGGGGCAGGTAGGCCAGCTGGGCCCGCACCGAGGGTGGCAACTGGCCGCGGGGACCCAGGGGCCGCCCCAGCAGCCGTACGCCGCCGCCCTGGTGGGGAAGGATGCCGAGGATGGCCTGCACCAGGGTGCTCTTTCCGGCGCCGTTGGGCCCCACCAGGGCCGTGTCGGATTCCGCCGCCAGGGCAAAGCTGACGCCCTCCACGGCGGTGCCGCCCTCGCGCCGCACGGTGAGGTCGCTGACTTCGAGAACCATTTCCGCCATGGCTTCAGCCTACCGAGGGCATGGGAGGGCTCAACCGATGGGCTTTGGTCAGCTCATCCCCCGAACGCGTCGACCAGATCCTTGACATTGCGGCGCAGGGTGTCGGCGTACGTGCCCGGTTGCTTGGCGGCCTCTTCCGAACCGGTCTCGAGGGGATCGAAGACGCTGACCTTCACCCCCAGATCCTGGGCCAGAGCATTGAAGGAGCGGCTGCCTTCCTGGGGTTCGCTGAGCAGGGCTTTGAGGTCGGTGGCTTTCACCTCCTTGGCCACCCGTTGGAGGTCAGCGGGGGTGGGGTTGTCCTCCGGCACATCGACGAGGAAATCGACCTTGAGCCCGTAGCGCTCCGCAAAATAGGGGGCGAAATCGTGGAAGGCCACGAAGGTCTTGCCGGCAAAGGGTTGGAGCTGGGCGGCCAGCTCGGCGTCGAGGGCGCGCAGTTCGGAGGTGAAGGCGGCGGCGTTGGCGGTGAACTGCTGCTTGCAGGTGGGCTTGGCGACGATCAGGCCATCGCGGATCGTTTCCACCTGCTGCACGGCCCGGAGCGGATCGAGCCAGATGTGGGGATTGATCGCGCCGTGGTCGTGGCCGTGGTCATGGCCCTTCTCCTCCGGGTTCGCCAGGGTGGCGATGCCGGCGCTGGAGTCGATCACCCGGAGCTTGGCGTTGCCGGCGCTGGCGATCAGCTTGCCCAGGAACTCCTCGAGGCCCAGGCCGTTCTTGACCAGCACATCGGCCTTCTGGAGGCGGGCCAGATCGGTGGGGGTGGCCTGGAAGTCGTGGGGGCCGACGTTGGTGGGGATCAGGGCCTGCACCGTGGCGCAGTCGCCCGCCACCGCCCGGGTGAACGCGGTGATCGGCAGGAAGGTGGTGACCACGCTCAGGCTCTGCGCCGTGGTGGCAGCCGGCCCCTGGCCGCCACCCCCGCAGGAGGCCAGCAGGGCGGCCACGGCGAGCACGGCCGAGCGGCGCAGGATGGATTGCATGGCGGTGGGTTGGGAGAGAACGGCGCGGAGCGCGCCTGAACCGACGCATGCCTATGAGAACGATACTCATTCGTGGATGGCAGCCTCGGCCGCGGGGCGGCCCCAGCCGGCCCTCCATAGGATCAGCGTCTGTTCCCAGCGCAGAGCGCCATGGCCCCCCAGGTCGCAGATCCGGCGGCACCCCACGGCCTGCTCAATGCGAAACAGCAGCACCTGCTCGATCAGCTGCAGGAGGCCAGCGAGGAACTCACCGGCCAGGACCTCCATGCCCGGCTGCGCGGCACCCCCCATGGCATGGGTTTAGCCACGGTCTACCGGCACCTGCGCCACCTGCAGCAGCGGGGCCTGGTGCGCTGCCGCCACCTGCCAAGCGGCGAGGCCCTGTTTGCCCCCACGGAGCGGGACGAGCACCACCTCACCTGCGTGGATTGCGGCAGCACCGTGGTGCTGCGGAGCTGCCCCATGCACGAGACCCACCTGAACCCCCAGCAACTCGGTGGTTACCAGCTGCTGTTCCACACCCTGGAGTTCTTCGGGCTGTGCCCGGGCTGCCAGGAGCGCCAAGGGTCGGCCTGATCAGGTTCAATCGCCCCACATCCGCAGCAGGTTGGTGTAACTGCGGCTGAGCAGATCGAAGACCTCGCCCTTGCCCTCCTGGCTGAACACCGTCCGCCGGGCCGTGTCGAGCTCGAACAGCAGCTCCCGCTGCTCGGCGCTGCGAAGGCGGCTCTGGATCCAGCCGACGCACACGAGCCGGTCCCCCGCCGTCACGGACTCCACCCGGTGCAGGAGGGTGCTGGGATAGACGATCACATCGCCGGCGCCGAGGCGGATGGCCTCCTCGCCATGGGGGGACTCCAGCACCAGGGCACCGCCCGCGTAGGTGCCTGGTTCCGAGAGAAACAACGTGAAAGAGAGATCGGAGCGTCCTTCGGCCATGAAGGCGTTGTCCACGTGGCGGCCGTACCCCTCGCCAGCGCCCGAGCGACTGAACAGCAGGCCGTGGATCCGTGCCGGCAACGCCGCCGAGGCCAGCAGAGGATGGGCCAGCAAGGCTTGGTGAACCTGCTGCGCCAGCTCCTGGTGCAGGGCCGAAGCGCGCTCCAGCTGGCGGTTGTGCTTGACGGAGCGGGCATGCCAGCCGGCGGTTTCCTGACCGGGCCGCCACTGCACCTCCGGCGCCAGCAGCCTGCCTCGCCAGGAAGAGATCTGCTCGGTCGGCAGCAGTGATTCGATCTGAAAACGCATCGACCCGGCATGAGCGCGGTTCCCACGAACGATGACGGGTCCATGCCCCTTTCTCCAGGACACCTTCCCTGCCCGATCCCTGCCAAGCGGCGGAAGCGGAGGAGCCAGGACCGACATCTGTCACCTATGGCACGGTCGCCTGTGACCGGTGCAGGCCCATTCAGAGCAAACCCGGTCACAATCGGCAACGTTCAACCCGGATCGACCATGCCGCGCCCCAGCATCGCCCTCTTTCTCGCCGCCACCGGACTGATCGCCGGGATGGCGGGTTGCGGCAAAGCCCCCGAAACCAACGCACCGCAAACTCCAGCGGCCGGGCAGAGCGAACCCGGCTCCGCCAGTGGCATGAAGGACGGCCACGTCGACAAGGAGCAGAAAAAGGAGAAGGAGAAAGCGGGCGAAGGTGGAGAGGGCGGAGAAGGGGGCGAGGGCTGAATCCCCCAGCCCCTTGGGCCAGCAGGACAAGCGCACCGAAGCGAAAACGTCAATGGCTGGAATCATTATCATTCTCATTCTCATGGGCTTAGAAGATTTCCAAGCTGTTCTGGATTCGTTTGACCACGCCCTGTTCCGCCGCCTTCGGGTTCCCCGCCCATGCCTGCGCCCCTGTCCCGCCTGATCGCCCCCGCCGCCCTAGGGCTGCTCGTGCCCCTGGCCCCGCTCGGCGCCGCAGCCACCGAGCTGAACTTGGAGGGGGTCCAGCGCTACGCCATCTCCACGCCGTGGCGCAGCAGCGAGCAGGTCACCAGCATCACCCAATTCTCCGACGTTCAGCCCACCGAGTGGGCCTACCAGGCCCTCGCCAGCCTGGTGGAGCGCTACGGCTGCGTGGCCGGCTACCCCGATGGCACCTTCCGCGGCAAGAAGCCGCTGAGCCGCTGGGAAGCCGCCGCCCTGCTCAACGCCTGCCTGGATCGGATCACCGAAGTAACTGACGAGCTCCGCCGCCTGATGAAGGAGTTCGAAGCCGAGCTCGCCGTGCTCAAGGGCCGGGTTGACGGCCTGGAAGCCAAGGTGGGCGAGCTGGAGGCCAACCAGTTCTCCACCACCACCAAGCTCAGTGGCCTGGCCACCTTTGTGGTGGGGGCCAACGCCTTCGGCGGCAGCGCCGATGCCCTCCTCGACCAGACCCGTGCCGAGCTGGGCGCCGCCACCTTCACCTACGACGTGCAGCTGACTCTGGACACCAGCTTCACCAGCAAAGACCTGCTGCGCACGATCCTCAGGGCCGGCAACTTCGGCAGCTCCGCCTTTGGCGGCGCCGGTCCCACCGGCAACCTCTCCATCCTGGAGGTCGCTTTCGAGGATGAATCAGGCCCTGATGGGATAGGTATCGACAAACTCTTCTATCAATTTCCGTTCGGCAGCGGCTTCACGGCCACGGTGGGCCCCCGCGTCGGCCAGGACGACATGCTGGCCCTCTGGCCCAGCGTCTATCCAGCTGACACGATCCTGAACGTGTTGACCCTCAACGGTGCCCCCGCCGCCTACAACAAGAACCAGGGACCCGGGGCCGGCCTCTGGTGGCAGACCAACGGCTTTTCGATCAGCGCCAGCTATGTGGCCGCCAACGGCAACATCGGAGCACCGGATGCCAACTTGAACGTCTGCGGCGGCATCGGCAACGCCTGTTCAGCGGCCACCGGCACGGTCCAGATCGGCTACGGCAAGGAGCAGTGGGCCCTGGCTGCGATCTATTCCTACCTGCAATCGGGCGTCGAGGTTCCCGGTACCACGCCGCTCACCGGCAGCGCCTTCGTCGATCCCGCCGGCCCCACCAACGCCTTCGGCCTGAGCGGCTACTGGCAACCGAAGGGATCAGGCTGGCTTCCCTCGATCAGTGCCGGTTGGGGGATCAACAGCACAAGCAACGACGACAGCCAGCCCGATGGCAGCGTCAGCTCCAGCCAGTCCTGGATGGTGGGGCTGCAGTGGACCGATGTGTTCGACAAGGGCAACGTCTTGGGCATGGCGGTCGGCCAGCCGATCTTCGCCACGGCCCTAACCGGGGGTGAGCGCCCCAACGACGGCAACTACGTGTGGGAGTGGTGGTACAAGGTCCAGGTCACCGACGCCATCTCCGTCACACCGGCGTTGTTCTACCTGAGCCGGCCCCTCGGCCAGGACACCCCGTCGGGGGACAGTTTCAACCAGCTGGGTGGCCTGATCAAAACCAGTTTCAGCTTCTGAGCGGAGCAGCCGGCAGATCTGACCGGCAACCATGCCGAGCAGAACACAACCCATGATCGACCCGGAGGCATGGCCTTGCTGGCAACCATGGGCTTGCTGCAGCCCCTTGGCCAGCAGAAGCGGGAAGCCACACAGGGTTGCGGATCGTGAAGGACGATGGAGCCATCCGAATCGATCACGGTTCTGTCCGACCGATGGAGATGTCTGGTGTTCCCGATCCCATGCTCCAGTCGTCTCTGGCTTTGTCCGCCGCCCCGTTCCGTTGGACCAGTTGCCCCCAGCCGCCGTTGGTCTGGATCAGCTTTCGCGAGGCGCTGTTGCAACTTTTTTCCACCCCCGGGCTGTTCCTGCCCCTGTTGGCGGGGTTGCTCTGGATCATGACAGGCGTCTTGCCGATCGCCCGCTCCCTGCGGGCCTGGCTCATCGCTGCTGCCCTGGTGGGCGCCTCGCTCTTTTACACACCTCTCAGCACAGGCCTGCTCAGCTCCTGGCTGCTCCAGCAGCTGCCCCCGCCAACCTCCGCTCAACCTTCCGTAGCCGTGCTTGTAGGGCGCGGTTCGAAGATTGCCATCGGCAGCACCACCGTGGCAGCAGGTCTCGAGAGCCGGGGGTTGGTCGACACGATCTACGTGTCGGGGGATCAGCGGGCCACCGCCGAGCGGCTCGTTGCCCTGGGCGTGCCCCCTGACCGGGTGGCCGGCGACGACTGTGCCCGCACCACCTGGGAGAACGGCACCCGCACCACGGCCTGGTTACGCCAGCTGAATCCAGGCGCTCCGCTCCCAGCCATCACCTTGATCACCGACCCGTGGCAGCTGCCCCGCGCTTCCCTGGTGTTCAGGCACCTGGGTGTGGAGGTGAGGCCCCTGGCCACTCCCGTTGACCCCTTCTCTGCAAGGGAGCGGAACTACCTCACCGTGCGCGAGAGCGCCGGAATCCTGCTGTACCGGCTGCAAGGACGCCTCAGCAGACCGAAAGATCGGGGAGCTCAGGGTAACGATGACCACCGGTGGCCTCAGAGCCGGCGCACCACAACCACGCCGCGGCTGCGGCCGGAGGTGCTGTCGGTGGTGCGGATCGCCTCCCAGAGATCGGCCAGGGGCACCCACACCGACGGGTAGCGGTAGCGGGCCACATCAAGGATCAGCACCCGATCCGTGGGGGCGTGGTAAGCGGCCACCGGGGAGATGTGACCGCCGCCCGCCTGGCCAAGGGCCTTGCGGTCGTAATTCACCAGCAGGCGATCACCGGGCTCCCTGAGGTTGCTGCGCAGCAGCAGCCGGAACTGGGCCTGGCTGAGGCGATCGCCGTGGATGGCCCTGGCCTGCAGCCCATGGCTAGCCAGCAGGGCCCGCAGCTCCTGCAGGGTCATGCCCTGGCGGGCCACCAGCTCGGGGCTGAGCACCGCCCGAGTGCTCTCGGGCATGAACACGTTCTCCTGGGTCCAGAAGCGGTAGCTGCCATAACCCGCCACCACCGGGGCGGGCACCGCCAGGCTGTTGAGCACCATCACCATGCTGGCCACACCGCAATAGGCGAGGTTGGCCTGGGTGAGGAACTGCTCGGCCAGCGGTCCGTAGTCAGCGCGATCGACGCTCTGCAGCAACAGGGTCTGGCCCTGGGGCTCCGGCAGGGGAATGGTGCTCCCTGGCTGGGCCAGGGCGGCATGGCCCAGGGGCAGCATGGCCAGGAGCCCGCCCAGAACCAAGCGGGAGAGCATCGATCGAGCTTGGCTTTGCCCCTGAGCTTGGTTTCGCCCCATGGACACTCAGGCGCCTGCCCGTTGATCATGGCCTCCTTCGCCTAAGCCCGCTGGAGGGGCAACTGACATTCCAGCTCCTTCAGCCGCACCTCCAGGGCCTCGATGCGCTCCAGGTAGGTGAGGGCCAGGGCCATGCCGGGCCCATTGAGGCCGAAGTCGTCCCGCAGCCGGGCGGCGCGGCGGGCCAGGCTGACCGTGCGGGCGTGGAACGACCAGACCGCTCCACCGCCGCCGGCGAGCTGGAACACCCCGAACGCCACCAGTTCGCTCACTTCCTCCCGGGCCAGCCCTGAAGCCGCCAACAACTCCTCGAGCGCCACCGGGTTCTCGTCGTCGTCGGGAATCAGCAGATCGTCAGCCATGGGTGGTGGCTCCTTCGAGGGATTGGCGTGGGTTGAACGAGGAGGCCTCAGCAAGGTCGCGGTACAGCTGCAGCTCGGGCTCACCGATCTCCGGTGGCATCACGATCTGGATCACACCGTAGAGATCCCCCGCCCCTTCCTTGCGGCGCGGCAGGCCCTTGCCGGCCAGCCGCAGCTTCTGGCCATTGCGCATGCCAGCCCGCACGCTCACCTTGGCGGTGCCATCAAGGGTGGGCATCTCGATCTCGGCGCCGAGGGCCGCCTCCCAGGGGGCGATCGGCAGCTCCAGGTAGAGGTCGTGGCCCACGGGCCGGAAGCGGGGATGGGGCTTGAGACGGATCTCCAGGTAGAGATCGCCGGCGGGGGCCCCACCCATTCCAGGACTGCCCCGCCCCGGAACCCGCAGTCGCTCGCCGTCAGCCACGCCTCGGGGCACCCGGATCGTGCCCGAACGGGGCAGTTTCTCGACGCTGCCATCGGCGTTGCGGCTGGGAACGGTGAGGCTGAACGACACCTCGGCGCCCCGGGACGCCTGCTCCAGGGTCAGCTCCGTGGCCACCTCCAGATCCTGGCCACGGGCCTGGAAGCCGGCCGCTGAACGGCCGGATCGCCCGGATGAGCCAAACCCCATCCGCTCGAACAGATCGGCCAGATCCACCTCCTGCTGCCCGCCCTGGGGGCCACCCCGGGGGTCAGCGCCACGCCAGAAGCGGGATTCCCACTCCTGCGGAGGGGTGAACTCCTCGCCGCTCGGGTGGCGGCCCAGGTCGTCATAGGCCTGGCGTTTCTCGGGATCGGAGAGGGTCTGGTAGGCCTCGCCGATCTCCTTGAACCTCTCCTCGGCTCCCGACTCCTTGGCCACGTCGGGGTGGTAACGGCGGGCCAGCCGCCGGTAGGCCTTCTTGATCTCCTCGCCATCGGCGTCGCGCTCGACCTCCAGCACGCCGTAGTAGTCCTTGAACTTCATCGTCCCCTCGACCGCTGGAAACGCTGCCTCTGTGAGGCAATCCCATGGGCACGCTACTCAGCCCGTCGTGGGGGTCCTGGAGCGTTCCCGATGGCTGGCATGGCAGCGAGCCCGTTCTTGCCTCGATCCGGTCCCAGGCGGGCCAGGATCGCCGGGAAGTCGTTCCTGGAAGGCGGCCATGCCGGTGGCAAGCGTCAGAGGGCTGGTCCGTGCAGCAGGACGCCATGTCGCTTCAGGCCTTCCGCGAGGAGCTCATCGCCACCGCCACCGCCATTGCGTCCCCGGGCAAGGGGTTGCTGGCAGCCGATGAATCCACCGGCACGATCGGCAAGCGCTTCGAGGCGATCGGCCTGGAGAACACCGAGGACCATCGCCGCGCCTACCGCTCCCTGTTGGGCAGCACCAGCGGCCTTGGCCAATCCATCAGCGGCGTGATCCTCTACGAGGAAACCCTCTTCCAGGACGCCAGCGATGGGACACCCATCCTGGAGCTCTTCCGCGCTCAGGGGATCATCCCCGGCATCAAGGTGGATCAGGGCGTGCAACCGCGCGGTCAAGCGGGCCGGCCGCCGCGCCCCCTGGAACCTGGGCTTCTCCTTTGGCTGGGCCCTGCAGCACTCCTGCCTGCAGCAGTGGGCCGGTCACGACGTGGCCGCTGGCCAGGGGGCCCTGCTGGCCAGGGCTCGGGCCAACTCAGAGGCCAGCTTGGGGGCCTACCGCGCCGGTTCGCAACCATCCAACGACGCGAGCCTGTTCGTGGCGGGCTACCTCTACTGAGGCTGCCCGGCCGCCAGCCAAACAGCAGGGGCATCACTCGCCGGAAGCCTTCCGCCGATCACAGAGGGTCTCCAGGTCGTCCCTGCCGGTGAGCCGCAGCCGCCACCGGGCCCAGAGGCCATAGAGCGCGTTCACCACCGGACCGATCAGGGGCCAGGTGGTGGGGGCATACAGCCAACCCAGTCCCACCAGCCGGTAGGCCTCCCTGAAAACGGCCACATCCTTGATCACGCGGCCGTCGGCGCAGAGCCCACGCATGCGGCCCATGGCCTCCCGGTAGCTGATGCCGCCATGGGCCGACGGGTCATAGTCCGGCGCATCGATATCGACGAAACGGATCCGGCCGCGGCCTCGATCCCGGGCCCGCAGCGTGTCCACCTCCCGCAGGCAGAGGGGACAGCCCCCGTCGTAGAGGAGGGTGAGGGCGGGTTCATCAGCCATGGCTGCGACCAATTCAGTTGTATTCGCCGGGCAGATCCTGCTTCTTGACCGTGACGCGACCGACCTTCTGGCCGGAGAGGCGCAGCAATTCATCACCGGAGAACTCATAGCCCAGCCCGGCGGCGATCTGGGCGACGTCGTCGGCGGTGGAGGCCGCCAGCACCTGCTGGCGCAGGGTCGGATCGTCCTGCATCCGCACCAGGAAGGCTTTGAGTTGGTCCAGGGCCATCGCGCAGCCGGCATCCGCACCAGTCTCACCTGGGGCAGAGCGCTCCCCCGTCCAACGACAGGCGCGAACAAGATGGAACGGCGGCCGGCCATGCCAATCCATGAGAGCTGGGACAAGCTGCTCAGGTGTTAAGTTCTTTGATCGCCCAGGAATCTCTGTCCGGCTTCACACCGGACCAGTGCTGCTCCTGGGAAAAAGACGCCTGGAGACAGTTCCACCAGGACCTGGCTCCCTCCCCGCCAAGGACATCGCTCCGCAAAAGAGATCGCAATGGAAAAACTCACGGCCGCAGGGCTTGAGGTCGTCAACGACCTGGCCCAGCGTTATGGCTTCAGCCAGGACGCCGTGCTGCACATGGCCTTCGCCCTGCTCAAGGGGCGTGGTGGCATGGCCCAGTTCAACCACCCGGAATTCGCCGGCTCCGGCCAATGGATGAACGGCGGCATGATGATGCTGGGGGACATGTTCAACCACGGGCTCAAGGCCCGCGTTGATGGGCTCTGCCAGGACCTCTCCACGGCGATCTCCAGCCAGCCCGATCTCTTCCCGCGCGGAAGCTTCCAGTCCCAGAGCCAGAGCGGCGGCGCTCAGCAGATGCTGGTGGGTGGGGCCGGCCTGCAGCAGCAATCCAGCGGCGGTGGCCAGCAGATGCAGGTGAGCGGCGGCATGGCGCCGCTGAGGCCGATGAGCTTTGGCTCCGGCGCGCTGTTCACCCCCGACCCACGCGACACCTGGTGGCCCGCCGAACTGGGAGCACCCAGCTCCAGCGGCGCCCAGAACGACGTGCGCTACGCCTACTTTCCGGCTGCCGGGCGGCTGGCGGTGGAGGTCAACGGCCACATCAGCATCTACGACACCAGCGGCCACCAGATCGCCGGCATCTCCTCCCAGCAGCAGTCCTCCGCTGGCGGGCTGGTGTTCAGCACGGCCGACGGCAGCATCAGCCTCGCCCACCTCACGGCGCTGGGCACCCCGGCGGCGGCCGCCCCGTCGGCAGCACCGGCACCACCACCGGCCCCCCAGGCGAACCAGGCCGTCGCCGGGCAAGCGGCTGTTGCAGAGCCCCCAGCCGTTGCGGCCAGGCCCGAACCCGCCCCCCCGGCTGGTGGCACCGACGTGTTCGCCACCCTCGAGCGCCTCGGGGAACTCATGAAGAAGGGCATCCTCACCGAGGAGGAATTCGCCGCCAAGAAGTCCGAGCTGCTCAGCCGCCTCTAGGAGCCTGTTGCGCGTAGATCGCGACCTGATCTCTCCACGGACGCCCATGAATCTGCCCAGATCCTTGTGACTGCAATGGATCTGGACTGGAGAATGGGGCATGCCCAAGTCCTTCCGCCCCTG
>Ga0247834_1001652_pt1 | contig 36925 bp, 26 predicted proteins | sample LaCruzMarch2015__8_FD_187118 | JGI IMG/M metagenome (GOLD analysis project Ga0247834, IMG submission 187118) | Freshwater microbial communities from meromictic Lake La Cruz, Castile-La Mancha, Spain - LaCruzMarch2015_12m | ecosystem: Environmental > Aquatic > Freshwater > Lake | place: Spain... | reverse complement strand
CAACAAGATTAAACCTTTAGTGCTATAAGAATCTATGTCTCTAAAGGATTTCTCTACATATTGAGGAGTTTGTAAAATTTGCGCTGTCAGCGGCACAAAACGATCGGGTACATCTTGCTCTGGCTCCGGTTTCTGGGCAGGCTCTGGCTTTTCGGCTTTCACCCCCTTGCATACAAAGCTGCCATCGTCTTCAAACTGGTCGGTGTAATCCCGCAAGGCATTGCTGATGCGGTTAAGTTCCAGGTTGTAGTCCCTAGGATCGATGGTAAGGCTTCTATTTTGCGTTTCATTGCGGTTGAAACGCCCAGACAGTAAGATCAGGTAACCATTGAGGTCGCTCTGTCCGTTTTTTTCCGTTGCTTCCAAAAATTCTTTAATTGCTTGTCCAGTTTTTCCGTCGGAAATTAAACTATTGATGCATTGCTTCAGGGTCATCTGTATTTATTTTCTTTCCAAAAGTAATATTTTCCTGGCGATTGTATCTGCCCACGCACATAAATTTAATGGGATGAAAAATCCACAATAATTCCTTTCTTTTGTAAACATGAACTGAATTAAATTAACATTTCGATTTCGTGCTTAACAAACAAAAACATCAACCAATCATGCAAAAACTTGTATCCTCCCTCTTGTTTGGCGCAGCCATCCTGTTCAGCATCGCCGCTCAGGCACAGCCCGTTGAGCGATTGATCAAAGTCATTGTAGGAACCGACCACGACAATTGGACTTACCGCGCGGGTGAGAATGTCAATTTTTCGGTTTCGGTATTCCGCAATGGCAATTTGCTCAAAGACGTGCGCGTCCGCTACGAGATCGGTCCCGAAAAAATGCCCGCCACCAAAAAAGAGACCACTACCCTGAAAACGGGCACCACCACCCTGCCTGGAGGCAGCTTGAGTAAACCCGGTTTTTTGCGCTGCGTCGTGATTGCCGAGGTAGAAGGCAAGGAATACCGTGGTCTGGCCACCGCAGGCATCGATCCCGACAAAATTCAGCCAGCGGTAGAAAATCCCAGCGATTTTCTGAGTTTTTGGGAAACAGCCAAAACCGAATTGACCCAAATTCCACTCGACGCCAAGATGACCTTGCTGCCCGAGCGCTGTACCGAAAAAGTAAACGTTTACCACGTCAACATCCAGAATTTTCGCATAGGTAGCCGCATTTATGGCATCCTCTGTGTGCCCAAAAAAGAAGGCAAATACCCTGCAATTCTGCGCGTGCCGGGGGCTGGAGCCCGTCCCTATGCAGGCGATGTGCGCACCGCTGAAAAAGGGGTCATTACCCTCGAAATCGGCATCCACGGCATCCCCGTCACCATGGATGTCAGTGTGTACAACGACATGATGGCCAGCAGCCTCAGCGGTTATTGGACCAACAACCTCGACGACCGCGACCGCTACTACTACAAGCGGGTTTACCTGGGTTGTGTACGCGCCAACGACTTTTTGGTGAGCTTGCCCCAATACGACGGCAGCAACCTGGCTGTAACAGGTGGTAGCCAGGGTGGCGCACTCTCCATTGTCACTGCGGCCCTCGATTCGCGGGTGAAATGGGCAGCTCCGATTTATCCTGCGCTATCCGACATGGTGGGCTACCTGCAAGGCCGGGCGGGTGGTTGGCCGCATATTTTCGACAGCAACAACCCACAAAACAATACCCCCGCCAAAATCAAAGCTGCCGCCTATTACGATGTGGTGAATTTTGCCAAACAACTGAAAGTGCCTTGCTTATACTCGATGGGTTTCAATGACGAGACCTGCCCCCCGACGTCCATGTGGGCTGTGTACAACGCCATTACCGCTCCAAAAGAACTCAAACTTTACTTGGAAACGGGCCACTGGACTTTCCCTGAAGAAAATGAAGCCGTGACGAATTGGTTGTTGGGGAAATTGGGGAAGTAGAGTCGAGGGAATAATGGTACCAGTTTGGACTTGTACCAGCGGATACCCCAAAGCGACACCAATGGGAACGCTGATGACGCGGATCTAGGGGATTTACACGGATTTGATCTGTGAAAATCCGCTAGATCTGCGTCATCAGCGTTTGGTTTAAGACCGTTGGCAATGTTTGAATAAAATCACGCACTTTATCCTTGGCAATTTCGGTGTTTTTTAACGTGGCACTTTATTAATCGTCAGGTAAACGGTATTGCTCACCTTCTGGCCATCCGCCGCTTTGGTATTCAATCGGACGCGCAGGGTGTTTACGGTGGTCATTTCAGGAATTTGCAAAAAAATCGATTGTTGGTCGGCACCTAGGTTTGCACTTTGTACCACCACTGCATCTTCCCCTTTTTGCTCGGGATTTTTCAAAGAATAATGCGCCGAACCGTAAGTACTTGTCCAATGGTAATTCCACTGATGCAATTGGTAATTGGAAAGATTTTTGACTTCTGCATCGTCCAGTTTAAAATTGAATTTCAACACAATGCCGTCTTTTGCTACAAAGGCATCGGTCATCAAATGTCCTGTTCCACCCTTGTATCTTACTCTACTCAGCACACCATATTGCGTGGCAACTCCATCGTCCCATCCCGTCAAACCGGTAGTGTACAACTGCTTGTCAACCGGATTCACAATAGCCCTCTGGATTCCGGCATCAAATTGGAAAGGCAGAGCCACCATTGCGCCCTGCGGTATTCCGTCGCAATCGTGGGCAAAAAATTGATACAGCCACCCCGTGCCGTAACTGCTGTGAATAAACTGATCGCCCAGCGGGCCCCAGCTTTTATCGCTCCAGATTCCACCTCCCGGAGAATTGTCAAATTCCTGGGGTATCCACAAAGCTGGTGGACTAAAGGAAGTAGGGACTTTTACCAAATCGGGTCTAATGACTCCTTTGTTTACTTCTTCGGGGCCAAATTTTACGCCATTGGGACTCCACTCTTTTTGAGCGAGGTTGGGAACATACCCATAGAATTTGTCTTTTTCAACCAGGTTGATTTTATTTGCAGGAATCCAATTGCCCTGGTTGTCACTCACAAAAATGCGATCGTCTGGCGTGATGGTAATTCCGTTGTTGACCCGAAAACCAGTGGCCAGGCTTTCCCCTGTTTTGCCATCCGGTGAGACCCTGATCAAGTTTCCAGGATCTTTATTGTCGGTGTATTCACCAGGTTTGACGTAATAGAAGTAGCCTTTGCTATCGGTAACCAAGCCAAAATTGAAGGCGTGGAAAAAAGCCGAAACATCTTGATCGGGATAAAACAGCTCGTAAAAATCTGCTTCTCCATTTTTGTTAAAGTCATGCAAGCGAACAATCCCGTTTCGACAAGTCACAAAAATTTCATCGTTGATGACTTTTATGCCCATGGGTTCATAAAGTCCTGTTGCGAAGCGTTGCCAGCCAATGTTCTTTAACTCCTGATCAATACCCGTAGCCATCCAGAGGTCACCCATATAGGTAGCCATCAACAAGCGACCATCGCTCATGAAATCTATCGCTGTGGGTCTGATCCAGGCCATTTCGGGATTGTCAAAGGGCAAAGCAATGTTGTCTACCGCGTAGGGGTAGTCTGCTGGAATCGCAACAAGCTTTGAGGGCGATGTCTTGTCCTGATCTCGATAATACATGGGGTCAAAGTGAGGACGGGACACATTTAACTGGCCATGTACCGTAGTTTTTTTTACGACCCTGTTGGCCCCGTGCAACATAAAATCCAGCCCAGCTTGAGGCTTTTTAGAAGATTGAGCTTTGAAAAAAGCACCGAATTGGGCAATCTCCGCCTTTTCTTTGCCTGAAAAACGGTATACCTGGAGCTTTATGGTGTCCTCACTGGCCGGTATAGTGACCAATAAGCGGTGAAGATCATCCACTCGCCAACTGATGCCTGGCGAAGCAGCAACAATGCCACTGGCAATACAATGCTCGGAACCATCGGCAAGCTTGGTCGTGCTCACTAGCAATTTGTCTTCAATTCCCGCATCTGGAGTTAAAAACTTTCCCTGCAATGAAGCAATTCCTTCCTGATAAGTGGCCGCGCTGTCTTTGAGTTGGCCAATACAAAGCAGCTCTTCACGCGATCCAGGGCCAATGACCAAGGTCTGAACCAGAACTGGTTTCTGCTGGAGATACAAAGCCTGAGGATGCTCCAGAACGGATCTACCCGAAATGGCGTAAGACAAAACGACCTCCTTCCCATATGCGTAATGGCCATTGTATTTGAGGAATTGTGGGGGCAAAGGAGCACGAATTCCGGTTGCTTTTTTCAAACTATCCAGCCGGTTATTGTACAACCATTGCCAAGTGTCGAGTCCAGGCAGTTCAACACCTTCCACAAAGGGCTCTCCTTCACCGCGGTAGAGCTTGAATTTGGTTTCTGAAACATTCAGTTTTCCTTGCCAGGCCGCTAGCGTGCCCATGCGGTGCAAGTTGTAACTGAGGTTGAACTGATTGTCGAGCTTGATGGTCAACACCGAGGTACCTAGCCCTTGGAGTGGGGAATGAATAGCGTACCCATAATTGCTGTTCTGGTTCATGAACCACTCCTGGCCATATTGGAGTGAGCCAGATAAGGCTTGTTTTTTGACCAGGCTCAGCTGTTGTTGCGTGGTCTTTTGTGACTTGGGAAGCGTAGCAAGATAGGCATTGGTAATTTTGAAATATTGCCCCGGATTTTTGTCTTTTAAAAAGGTTTCTCGAATGTATTGAATCACGTAATAGCGTTCCTCTGGGTTCAACCAGTTTTGAGAAGCCATCATTCCCGCGCCATTCGTAATGGTTTTCCACATCTCGTAAGGCTGATTGCCAAATCGCAAAGGGTCTTTGCTAAACGAACGCGCTTGTGGAAGCGAGGAAGTTCCATCCATTCCATGGCAGGCACTACAGGCTTTTAGGTAGATCAGTTTCCCTTTTTGCAGGGTTTTGGGATTCAATGATTGGACAACCTGGGCATGATCAATGTCTTGAGCATAAGCCGATACTTGTAGCAAAAACACAAATGAACAGGCTTTCCAAACCTGCGAAAGGGAACGATGCAGCATAAAATCTATTTTGTAACACCAAAATAGACATTTTTTTGTTGAAAATGCATTGCGCACCTAGCGACGCGAGTAAAGCACCTTGTGTTCTCCCAGAGGCGGGATTAGTAGCTTCTCTCCAGTTTTTACTCCTCTTGTCCCGACTGCGCGATCAAAGCCTCGATGTATTCCAGTTCGATGTCAACCATGAGTGCAATCTCTGGTATAGGCATTTTAGCAATACGATGCAGGTTGAGGATCGTATTGTTTAATCGGATACGTTCTTCTTCGGCGCGTTGGTTTTCTTCTTCTGTGGCGCGTATCCTTTCTTCTTCTACGGCCTGCCTCCGTTCCTCTTCCGCACGTTGCCGTTCTTTTGCCAACAGTTCTTCAAAAACTTTCTGCGCTTTTGATTCCCCTTCTTTTACTATCATGTCGTAAGTACTCATTGTTGTTTTGTTTAAGACCTTGGGCAAAGTTTGAATAAAATCCTGAACTTTATCCTTGGCAATTTCGGTGTTTTTTAAAAAATATGCAAGCATGAATACGATGAAGTCTTGCTGTTGATGCGGTTCATTGAGATTGATGAAGATCAATTGGGGGTTTTGCAGAATGTACTCTGGTTCCCAAATGTGTTTCATGAGCAACAGCGTATTGATCAGCAGGCCGCGGCTGAGCTCCAGGATTTGTTCATCACTCAGGTTGCGCACATTGGTAAAGACGTAGTCAAATGCCGGAATGTACCGCAACAAACCATCAGGGAGCTTTTTTCCAAAGTAATCGCTCATCTTGCGCTTTTTCCAGCCCTGTTTGCCGTGATAAATCAAAATGGGTACAATCAGCGTGAGTTGCTTTTGGCCGTGGTTCAATTGTTCCGTCCAGGCATCCAGCATGTAGCGCAAAAGCTGCAAATGGGGGCGGCTTTCGGGTTTGCTTTTGTGCTCCAGGATAAACGAAGCATAAATTTTAAACCGCTCGTCGCGCAAGGGGCATTGATAGACTACATCAGAAAAAGTCTCCTGCAACGCTGAAGATACAAATGACCCGTTGATTCTTTCCAGCTTTTCGAGGGCCAAGGTTTCCAATAAATCTGCTGGCAACATGCTTTGCAGGTACTCCAGCGCCACCTCTCGTCGACCAAAGGAAGCTTTAAAAAATTCATCGTGCGGTTTGGCGGGTTTCTTGGGCATAGTTTTTTTTTACCCAAATTTACTTATTTGTTTTTTATTAAAAAATAATTAAACAAAAAAATAAAAAGAAATTGAACTGACAAAATTGTTTGCAATCAGTACCCCAAAGCGACACCAATGGGAACGCTGATGACGCGGATTCAGCGGATTTACGCGGATTTGATCTGCGAAAATCCGCTAGATCCGCGTCATCAGCGTTCCCATTCCTTTGCTGGAACAAGTCTCTGACTTGTTCTCATTATTCCTGCGTCTCTGACGCACGAGCAACCCACAATCTTATGCTAGCGTGCACCATCGAATTGTTGAAATGAAGGAATGATCGCGTTCCTCCTGCGTCCGAGACGCGGGAATATTGGTTCAAGTCTGGAGAACCAGTGAAGGAATTTAATACCAAACTATTGCTTTCCTTTGCATAGGGTAAGTCTGATTTCCGGGTTTTGCGCGGCGGTTCGTGGAACAACAATCCAAACAACTGTCGGGCATCCAACCGCAACAGGAACAATCCAGATAACCGCAACAACAATAGGGGGTTTCGGTTAGCCCGGGACTTAAAGTCATGACTGCATGATTGGGTCTTTGATTTTGGTCAGCGTTGCCAATTAACCTGTGTTTTTGGCAAGAGAACCTTTTTTAAGTGCGAGGCTTATCCCGCCCAGAATTGGGCGAATGCATCGGCGGCCAGGGGGGCTGGTAACCAGATTATGGGTGAACGCTCCCCTTTTTTAGCAATGAAAACCAGACAATATATCCAGGATGAACCAACCCAAAGAAACCATTTTAGCCAAAACGTATGACTTGCTCAAAGAAGCAACGCCAAGGCTCAACGCATTGCCAAGAAATTTCAAGTACAATTTCTCTGACCGCGTACTCAATCACCTCGCCGATTTATTGGAATTGATGATTGATGCGGTTTATGCTCCCCCCGAACCCAAAAAACTGATTCTTAGGAGCGTCAATCTCAAATTGGAAAAATTGCGCTTTTTCTTTCGTCTTGGTTTTGATCTGGGGCTTTACAAATCCAGCTTGTACGAAGACATGATTCGTAAAACCGATGAGATTGGCAGGATGACTGGCGGTTGGTTGAAATCATTGAACTGATCCTGAAATCAAAGGATGCGCCAGCTCCCTTTGGGGTGCTTAAATACGTTTACATTCTGGTTTTTCAGCTCCCAAAAAGTGTTGTATTCCAGGCGTTGGGACTGACCAAAACGAACGTGCCCCAGCCAACTGTTTAGTGTAGACTCCATCCGTTCAGGTGTGATTTCCTGGCGTTTGAGTTGCCGAATCTTCACCCGAAGGTGTCGTCGGGTGCGGTGAACTTTGGCTTTGAGGCAAACCTTCCGGTATGGATACGTCCTGAATCCCAGGAATGGCACCCCGCAAGCTGTACGATGGATATGGGTCTTATTGGGGTGCAAACTGAGCCGCAAATCAGCCAAATACCGCTCTACTTCCCGCTTCCAACCCCGCAATTGCAGGGCACTTTCTCCGAATAAGACAAAGTCATCTACATAGCGGATATAACCCGGTACTTTCAATTGCTCTTTGACAAAATGGTCAAAACGATTCAGGTATACATTGGCCCAGAACTGGCTGGTAAGATTGCCGATGGGCAATCCACGGCGGCGAGCATGGGGCGAAAACAGATCATCTCCCGGAAAGTAATCGTATACTGGCGTTTGTGGATTGGAGCCATCAATGATTGCATGGCACAAACGCTGGGTAAATCGGCAATAAATTTTGCGGGCAAGCTCTTGCTTCAGAATTTCATGATCCAAACTGGGAAAAAACTTGCGTACATCGCATTTCAATACAAAAGGGTATTCTCGGGCATATTTCTGGTACTCCTCTATAGCGCTATGGGTGCCTTTTCCTTTCCGATTGGCATAACTGCTGAAGATAAACGTGCGCTCAAATATCGGTTCGATCACATTGCACAGGGCATGGTGCACCACCCGATCCCGAAAAGGCGCGGCACTGATCATCCGCTCCTTGGGATCATACACCATAAAGGTCTGGTACGCACCCGGCTTCCAGTTTCCTTCACTCAGCTCCCTTTGCAAACGCAACAACTCTCTCTCTTGCTGAAACCAAAACTCCGTTACACTATTCTTGTACTTCTTCCCCTTGCTGGCCTTCTTCACGGCCAGCAACAAATTTTCAAAAGCAACTATTTGATTCTTAAGCCGGTTGAAAGTCTTCATTTTTGAAAATTTTGGCGCTGCGCGCCGACAACACCACAGCCTGTACCACAACTAAAGGGTAAAAAAGTAAAAGCGACCAAGGGTTAGTGCCGGGCTAACCGAAACCCCCAAAAGTTGAGGCGGTTACCTGGATTGAACCTGAGGCGGTAGGATGCCCGACAGAGGTCTGGAAAGTAGTACCACGAACCGCCGCGCAAAACCCGGTATTCCCCTTTAGCCGGTCCCAAAGGATTAGTAGCCGGACTTTTGGCGTAGTACTTCTCATCGTACCAATCCCAGCACCATTCGTATACATTCCCACTCATATCGTGCAAACCCAGCGCATTGGGGCTGTTCAGGCTGCCTACGGGTACGGTTTTGCCTCGGAAATCACCTACCTGAGAGTAGGGTTTCTTGTAGTCTTTTGAGCCATCAAAATTGATCTCTTTCGGATCGGCGATATCCTTGCCATTCCCGAAGCGCACTTTTTTGCCTCCGCCCCGTGCGGCGTATTCCCATTCGGCTTCGGTGGGCAGGCGGTAGCCATTGGCGTTCCAGTTGGCCGTTACTTCGCGGCCTTTGATGTTGTACACGGGTTGGTAGCCGTGCTGCTCGCTGAGCCAGTTGCAGTAGGCCACCACGTCTTCCCAGCTTACATTGATCACCGGGCGACTGCCGCGGCCCCATTTTTCATCATCCGGTTTTTCGCGTTGGGTGGCTTCGCAAAACAGGTCGTACTCGGCAAAGGTGACTTCGTAACGCCCCAGCTCAAAGGCAGTAAGAATGACATTGTGCACAGGTTTTTCGCGCTCAGATTCTTTATCCCCCATTACATCCCCCATTTCAAAACTGCCGGCGGGTATGCGTACCATAGCCGGGCGGGGGGCATCCACTTTGGCAGGCGGGGGATTGGCGCATTGGCGGGCCGCATCGGCGTGGCGGCCAGTGGGGTAGTTGTTCAGGTATTGCTGGCAGGCGGCGGGGGTATTGGTCGCTTGGGCAGTGGCCCAGGCGGCATCGTCGCGCAGTTCGGTCATTTTGTCTTCGGCATCTTTCCCAAAGCGGCTCTGGGGGTATTGGCGCACAAAGTTCTGGTAGCTGCTGAGGGTATTGCTCCGCTTGGCCTCCTCCCAGGCAGCCGATTCTTTGGTACCTACAAAATTGGCAATGGCCTGTTTGGCTTCTTCGGCGTTGGCTCCATTGGGGAAAGCCTCCAGATAGGTATCGTAGGCTTCGGGGGTGTTCTCAGCCTTGGCTTTTGCCCAGGCGGCGCGTTCCAGTTTGGCATCGGAAGGACTCAGGCGCAAGAGCGGCAGGGTGCTTTGGGGAGTGGTGCGCAACAGGTCTGGCTTATAGTCCTGGGCGCTGGCACGCAGCTCCAGTTTGTTGCCCAGCGCAGTGGTTTTTACTTTAAACTGGTATTGCCCATTGGCTTGGGTGCGGGTGCTTCGCCCGTTCAACTGCACGGTAGCACCCACTATCGGCTCCTGGGTCAGGGCATCGAGTATCGTACCCTGCAACACAAAAAATTCAGGCGTACGGATGGTATCTTCTGGGGCAAGCGGATCGGTAGGAGCATCTGCCTTGCAACTCTGCTGCTGCGCCAGATAGTACTGCACCCCAGCTTGTCCCATCAGGCGGGAGTGCAGTCTGCCCCCCAGTCCAAAATTCTGGCAGGCCAACGCCCGCAAACTATCGGGGGGCAGGGTGCTGCAACCGGGCGTTTGGGTCGTGCTGCACAGGTAGCTGCGTGCCCCGTAGTTGTAATAGCGCGTGGCGGTATTTTGGTAAAACGCGGTATCGCGCAGTTGCAGGGCATCGGCGGCAGCCACCAGACTGTCTACCCGTTGGTGCTGCTGCAGCTCAATCGCATCGGCGGCCAGTTGCTCCAGGTACAGCAGCCTGTCCTGCTTGTCTTGCAGACAGTAGGTTTGCTGCTGGTACTGTACTTTCTCGCCCGCACAAGGGTTGGCAAAGGGCTGCACCCAGGCCAGTCCCAGGCCCAGTACCGCCCAGATGCCCAGCAGTTTGGGCAGCAGTTGCCAGCCCAGGCCGGGCAGCCCTTCCCGGAAGGCGTATTTTTTGAGCCGATCGCCCACCAGCACGTCCAGTGGGGTTTGGGGGCGGTTCAGGAGCTTGAGGGCTACAAAGTCGGGCTTTTTGCCAGCGGCAATGTAGCGGGCAAATTCACGTTCTAGGGCGCGTTTTTTGGCGGCGTCGGGTTGCAAAAACAACTCATTCAGGATGAGGTTCATGCGGTACTCGTCGTAGGCCGTGGCCTCGGCGGGGGGCGGTGGGGCTTGTTCCAGCAGGGTACGCAAGGCCAGGCGCAGGGGCTGTTCCAGGCCGCGGGCTTGCAGGTACTCCAGCAGGATGCTGCGCACGGCATCGGGCATGCGGCCTTCCACAAACCAGGGCAGGCGGGTCAGTTCGCGGATGCCCGCGAAATCCAGTAGGGGCCGGGCTTGCCCTGCCCCTGTATCGTTTTGTCCCATATCCCCAGTCCCCCTATCGGCCAGCACCTTCCCCAGGTACAGCGTCAGGTCCCAATGCAAGGTAGGCCAAAGCGCACAGGCCGCAATCCAGTCGATGTAGGGCTGCGCAAAATGCCGCTGCAAATCGGGCAGCAGTTCGTGCGCAAATGCAAAAGGCTGCTGCAAGGCATCGGGGATGCCTTTGAGTACCTCCGGGTTGAGGGTGGTAGGGTCTTCGGAGTTAAAAAGATCGATGGCCGCACCCAATCCTGCCGGACTGGCGGGCAGCAGGGGCAGCAAGGCTTGTAGTTCTTTTTCGCGGCGCGCCCATTGGCCCAGCGGCCGGGTCTGCAGCAGGGCGCGGCGCGGCCAGGCTTGCAGCAGGTTGGTCCAGGGCGCTACCCGCCCGCTCAAGGTGGAGAGCAGCCCCTGCCCATCGCCTACCAGCAACAACTGTGCGCCTGCGTGGCGGTGCAGCAGCTCGCTCAGCGCAATGCCCCCGAGATGGGCTTCATTGAAACAAAGCCGGGGGTCGCCATCGTAAAAATACCGCGTGATCGGCGCTTCGGCGCGCAAAAACACCTGGTACAGCGCATCAAAAAGCCGGGCGCGGTGATCCTGGGCATCGTGGCGATCGATCAGCAGCAGGAAGTCGGGCGGCAGGGTTTGGCGGCGGTAGCGCAACTGGATGCGCCCAGCCGCCCGGATGCTGGCCAATACGGTAGCGGGCAAGTCCAGGCGCAAGCGTTCGTCGAGGCTGCGCCCACGCAGGCGGGTCAGCAGGGCCTGGGCGTCGGCGCTCAGGTAGGCGCTGGCATCGGTGCCGGTTTCGGGGTTCCAGAGGTAGGGCGCGCGGTCGGGGCGTTGTAGTTCGGCTATGGCCTTGGCGCGGCGGTACTGATCCCAACGGGCAATTGCCCAGGCCAGCAAACCCAGCAAAATCAGCAGCGCTGCTTTGATGGGCCACTGCCAACGCTGGTACCAGGCGTAGGTTTTTTGGGCTTGCTCGTCAATGCGCAGATTGGCAAAGGCATCCGCGTTTTCGGGAAAAGGCAGGGGCAGTTCGGCAATCAGGCTATCGGTTTTTTCAGGGGTCGTTTTTTCGGGCTGCGCAATGAGGTCGGCAATCCAGTAGATGCTGTCGCGTTTTTGAGCCGTTTCCAGGATAACCAACATGGAGTCGATGTCGCCTACGCTGGCGTTGGTAGCGGCGCGGTAGCTGGCGCGGCCAAGGCTGTCTACCTGGTACTGCCCGCCATTGCGGGTGGCTTGCCAGTCGCGGGCGCTGCCGGGCAGCAATGGGGTTGTGTCGGTAGCAGGCCGCAGCAGCATGCTGGTATCGCCTCCCGGTGGAATGGAGAAACGGATGCTGCGGGCGCTTGCTTTTGGGGCGTCGGTTTTTTCGGGTTGGTTGGATTGTCCAAACCACCAGATGCCCGCAATGCCCAACAAAATCAGCGCAATGAGCAGGATCGTAATCCGCCGCCAGCGGGTTTCTTTTTGGATGATCTCGGGTGGTACTGGAGGTGTTTCTGTGCGGGTGTCAGGTTCGGTACGCTGTAGGCTACGGGTCAATTCCAGGCTTTTGTCAAACAGGGCATAAAACTGCTCTTGCTCCTGGGGGCTACCCGCAAAAAGCGGGGCCAACAGGCCGCGCCATTGCTCCAGGGGCAAGTCCGCCGGGGCCTGGCGCAGGAGTTCCTGCACCTGCAGGTACTTGGCGGTCCCGAGGGGGTATCCTGCGGATTCCAGTTCGTGGAGCAGGATGGCGAGGAGTTGGTGACGTAGCGTTGGCGTTGACAATGGTGTTGGGTTTGTGTTTTTTGTTGTTTGCTGGTTCAAGTCTCCAGACTTGAATCCATTATCTACACGTCTTCAGACGTGTGTTTTCGAGGTTTTCGCGTTGCTCGTGCGTCAGAGACGCAGGAATAATCTGTTCAAGTCTGGAGACTTGAACCAGCTGAGATGCCCATTAAGCAGCTCCGCTGCTTGTTTTTTGTAACCGCGACGACGCGACGGCGCGACGTAAAAGTGTGCTTCGCACACTTTTTATGTCGTTTTACGTCGCGCATTTGGCGCAGCCAAATGAATCGTCGCGCCGTCGCGTCGTCGCGGTTACAAAACATTTGGCGGTAGCCAAATCAAAAAAACATACTCATGCTGGTTCAAGTCTTCAGAATTGAATCCATTATCCGCACGTCTTCAGACGTGTGTTTCGAGGTTTTCGCGTTGCTCGTGCGTCAGAGACGCAGGAATAATCTGTTCAAGTCTGGAGACTTGAACCAGCCGCAACCAGCCGAAGACGCGATGAATCGCGTCTCTACCGTCGGCGTAAGGCGCTCAAATCTTCTCTGGTTTTGGCCAACACCGCGTAGGATGCGTTCAGCACCCGTTTGGCTTCGGCATCCAGTTTGCCATGTTCCAATTGCGCTGGGTCAAAGCCTGCGCTGTGCAGGAAGTAAGCCCATTGGATCAGTTCGGCGGTAGCGGGTTTCTTTTGGAGCTTGAGCGAGCTGTCGTCCCGGATGTCGCTGAAGTGTTCCACCAGATAGGTCAATTTGTCTTTGGCAAAACCCGGCACTTTGGCACTGACGATGGCCAGCAGTCTTTCCGGCCCTGGAAACGTGATGTGGTGGTAGGCCACCCGGCGCAAAAAAGCATCGGGCAGGTTTTTCTCGCTGTTGGAGGTCATCACAATCACGGGCCGATTGGCCGGATCGGCAGTATAGGTTTTGTTGATTTCGGGTACGTAAAAACTGAGCTCTTCCAGGGCAGCCAGCACGTCGTTGGGCAGGTCGCGGGGGGCTTTGTCGATCTCGTCGAGCAGCACTACCCGGCGGCTTTGGGCAACAATGGCCGCACCCAGTGCCTGGTAGCGAATGAAGCGCTGCTCCAACTCGGCGGTGCTCAGGGCAGTGGGGTTGTTTTGGCTGTATTGAAAATGCGCGAGGGCATCGTAGCGGTAAAAGAGGTCGTTGGAGCTGGAAGTGGTCTGCACGTTGAGGCGCAGGAGCTCACCCAACTGAAAGTGCCAGGCGAGGTGCTTGGCGAGTTCGGTTTTGCCGGTGCCGGGTTCGCCAGTGAGCAGCAGGGGCAGCCCCAGACTGAGGGCGACGTTGACAGCGTCGACCAACTCGGGTTGGGGCTCGTACAAGGCGGGGTTGTTGAGCTCCGGGTTGGGACTGAAGTCCGGCAGGGTTTGGGGTTGTTTGGGTGTGTAGTGGTTGATCATGTTTTTTCTTTTTCTCCCATGACTGAAGTCATAGGGGCTTCCCATGACTTCGGCCTTGGACTCCCCCACGACTGAAGTCATGGGTTGGGTTTTATATTCCCTCCCACGACTGAAGTCGTGGGTTGGGGCTGTGTGTGTTACCTCCCACGGCTAAAGCCATGGGTTGGGGAGCGGCTACGAGTGAAACTTATAGACGCGTTTTTGGAAGTCTTGGAGGTGTTCCATGTTGAGGAGTTTGTCTTCGGTCTGGAATTGCTCCATTTCTTCGGGGCTGAGCTTTTGGGCTATGGTATCGATGATTTTGTTTTTTAGTTGCTGATCGGGCTGGCAGATGTCTTCCAGCCAATCCTCAAAATAAGCGGCCTCTACCGGGGGGAGCGCATTGATCAGGGTAGCGTGTTCGGTATTGCTGGTCACCAGCTCTCCGATGGTGTCGAGTACTTCGCGGTCGGAGCGGCGGACTTTCTCTTTGTGGTGGGCGTTTTTTACCGAGATCACAAAAAAGAACAGAAAATTGGGCGCGTGGGTATTGATGGTCACGAAGCAGTCCATCAGCCATTGCAGGTAGTTTTGGATCAGTTCAGGATCCCAGGCTTGGGTGCTGATTTTCATGACGGTGGTCACGTGTTCCCATTGCAAGCGGGGCAGCCCCGTTTGGAGGTATTCCTCAAAAGAGGTATTGCCCAGGCCAAAGCGCTCGGCGAAGTATTTTTTGAAGGCCTCCTGGCAGTTTTTGAGCGTAAAACTGACCGGCAAATCTTCGATGCGCACCCGACCGGTATCGGGATGACGGCGGTAGTTCAGGCTGTGCTGGTGGCGCTCTTCGTTGTCGTGGATCAATTGGTAGATGATGCGCGCCGAAAAACCTTCAGGTTCCTGGGTGGGGCAAGCCAGAATGTAATAGAACTGAAAAGCCCGCTGGGCTTCTTGCCAACGGCCATAGCTGCGGTTGAAGGAACGAACGGCCTCCCGGCGGTCGCAATTGACCAGGTGCAACAACGAAAGGGAGGTATGTACTTCAAGTTGCTGGGCCAGGGCATCCAGTGGGTCGGCGCCAGGGGCATTACTGGCACTTCCATTGTTCAGGTCTGCAGGTGTAAGTTTTTTGATGAGGTCTAAAAGGGATGTCCTGATTTTGTTGTTTTCGAGCAGCGCATCTGCCGTAGAGAGGTTGCCCAGCATTTCGCTGTTGTGGTTGGTAGTGTGGCGGCTGCGCAATTGGGTATAAACCGAATGCGCATCGCTTTCAAAATTCAGGTGCTCACCCAGCGCAGCAAAAAGCTGCTCGAAAGCGCCATCCTCCAGGTATTTGATCCAGCTTTTTTTCAATTGCTCCAGTGAGTACGTCATGCAGGTTTTAGTTTAAAAGAAAATGGGCCACCCCCAATCCGTCCGCTAAAATATTTATTTAATTGGAAAATAAGAAATATAGCCGTTGAATCGTAAACTTGGGGCGTTTTAATGCTCAATTCATCAAGCTTTGCAGGCATTGCATTTATAAATCTATGGCGTGAAAACAACTTTCGCTTACATTGGCAAAACCCAGGACAAATACCTTGAGGAAGGCACGGGCATTTATGAGCGCCGTTTGCGCCATTATTTGCCTTATGAAACCGTGCTGATTCCCGACATCAAAAATGGCGGCAAGTTGGATGCCGGCCAATTGAAAATCAAGGAAGGCGAACAGATTCTGGCGCGGCTCAAGCCCGAAGACTGCCTCATTTTGCTCGACGAGCGCGGCAAGCAATACACTTCGGAGCAATTTGCGGCAACCCTGGATCAGTGGTTTCAGGCGCCCTTCAAACGCCTGGTTTTTCAGGTGGGTGGAGCGTATGGCTTTTCAGAGGCCGTGTACCAGCGGGCCAATTTTCAGTTGGGACTTTCCAATATGACTTTTTCGCACCAGATGATTCGCCTGTTTTTTTTGGAGCAACTCTACCGGGCGATGACTATCTTGCGCAATGAACCTTATCACAACAGTTGATTAACATGCAGGAATTAAACTTTACCTTGGCACTTTTGATCCTTACCGGGCTGATCTCCTGGCAGGCCTTCAACCGACCCGATATGTACCAAAAGCTCCTATTTTATCCCTATGAGATGAAACGGAGTAACGACTATTTCCGTTTTCTGACCCACGGCATGGTACACGCGGATCTGAACCATTTGCTCTTCAACCTGATTACCTTGTACAGTTTTGGCATTGGGGTGGAGTTTTATTTCCGCCTTTATTTTGGTGCCCAAACGGGAGTTACCTTGTTCCTTTTGTTTTATTTTAGTGGCATCGTTTTGTCTTCTTTGCCTGATTATTTTCGGCACCAGGACAATCCGGGCTACCGGGCAGTGGGAGCATCCGGTGGGGTTTCGGCCATCGTTTTTGGTTACATTTTTATGAATCCCTGGGATCGCGTGTTTTGGGTAGTACCCGCAGTGTTGTACGGGGTTTTGTACCTCGTCTATTCGGCGTACATGGATCGGTACAGCAACGACAACATCGGCCACAATGCGCACTTTTGGGGAAGCTTGTACGGAATTGTCTTTGTTTACGTTTTATTACAAACGATGCACCCTGAAGTATTGTCCGCGATATTTCAGAACTACCTGAATTTTTAATACCCACTGCGTATGTTTTTCTTCCTGTCCAAAGCCCTTTTGTTTCTCATTCGCCCAATGTTTTGGGTGATGATCCTGGCCATTGCCGCATTCATCAGTCGGCGGTCGGCAAGGCGGCGGCGGTATGCGTTCATCCTGGTATTGTTTTTGATTTTTTTCAGCAATAAGGGCTTGTTTGAAGCGGTGTGTAGCTTGTGGGAAATGCCCCCCCAAAAGATTACCCAATCTTATGACATCGGCATCCTGCTGGGCGGATACAGCAACTCCAGCGGCTACCCCAAAGATGGCCGCCACCATTTCAATGCCAGCGTCAACCGCCTTACCCAAACCCTGGAGTTGTACCAGGAGGGCAAGATCAGAAACATCCTGCTTACCGGAGGATCGGCCAATATTATCACCAAAGGGCAATTGGAATCGGAAGAAGTGGTGGATTTCATCGAAGACATGGGCGTACCGCGTACTGCTGTGATTGTAGAACCCAAAGCCCGCAACACCTGGGAAAATGCACTGTTTTCGGCCAAAATCATCAAAAAAAAATACCCCAATGCCACTTGTGTACTCATCACTTCGGCAGCGCACATGCGCCGCGCTCAGGCCTGTTTCCGCAAAGCAGGCTTGAACATCGACACGTATAGCACCGACTTCCGACGAACCGACCTCAAGGGCTGGGCCTGGCTGCAATTTGAACCTCAGGTACTCGGCGATTGGGAAGGCCTGATCAAGGAATGGGTGGGGATGTTGGTTTATGCAATCAAGGGATACCTTTGAGCTATGAGTTATGAATTATGAGTTAGGAGTTAGGAGTTTTGAATTATGAGTTCCAAACATACGCTTATGACAGAGAAGAAAAAGGATGGTCCTTTGAGGGAAAAAACGCCAAAAACAACTCACATTACGTATTTTAACCGCAGAGTAACGAAGTTGACGCGGAGTTTCGCAGAGTTTTTTTAGTTCACCTTCGGTGTTGAGAGGCCGCGGAGGTCGCTGTTGTTGAAGTTTGGTTCGTTGCCCTAGATCAAGTCACAGCAGGAAACTTGAGTTAGGTAAAATCTTTCTGGAGAACGATCTCCAGCCACCGCAGGTGGCAAGCTCCTTAGCACTAGAAAACTCCGCGAAACTCCGCGTCAACTTCGTTACTCTGCGGTTAAAATGTGTAACGTGAGGTCATAAATTATAACTAAAAAGAAATCGTTTTGCATCAGATAACAGAGGACGACATCAAAAAAGCGGTACTCAAGTTTTTGCGCGGGTATTACAAACACCGGCCAAGATCAGGAGAAATCGAAATCAGCTCTGACCTGCGCGGGGCAGGGGGGATTGTTGCCGATGGTTTTTTGGCGTTTAAGGAAGAAGATGGCCGCAATTTCATTGTCACTTTTGAAGCAACCGATTTTCACCACCGGGACGAGTTGCGCTTTACCCTCCTCAAGCCCCTGCAATATTGGGATGCGGTGGCCATGGGGTATTTGACTGTGGCCTTGCTGTTCATCATAGCGCATGTACAAAAATGGCTGGCGCTGCTGCCCCATTACTTTTGGATTGGTGTTTTGCTGTTGCAAGTTCTGATTGCCGGCTTTGCGGTAATCTGGTATTACTTGCTGCGCAAATTGCGGCGCTACCGCTACATTTACGCCATTCAGCAGTTCAACGAATATTTTGCCGACGATCAGTGGGTGGCTTATGCCCACGAGGTTTTTCCCGGCTACGATGACCCTTACTTCAAGGAATTGAGTAGACAGTGTATTTTTTATGGGTTTGGGATGGTGGAAGTAGACGAAGAGCTCCGGGTGAAGCTGCACATGGCGCCTTCGATCGACGATCCTGATTTTCAGCTCAAACGCCGGGTGGTGCAGTTTTTTACCAAAAACGACTTCACGCAGGTGGTGCAACGCAGGCTCAACACGCAGGATTGGTGGGATAAAATCATCGCCCAATTGCAACGCATTCCTTATCGGGAAAACCTCCAAAACCTTTTCCGTTTCAAGCGACCGGTGTACAAACAAATGGGGGTTATCTTGGCCTGTGTAGGGGCGATGACGCTGGTTTTGTCACGGGAGTTCAAAAAGAAGCCGATCCGCTACGTCAACGAGGCCACTTATGAGCAGGAAATGGTGGCTTACATGAGTAGGCTATACGGCAACGAAAACCTGATTCAGGACATTATTCTGGACTCTACCGATATTCGGCCTTATGTCAAAAACGTATTCCCATACATTTACCAGCCTAGCAAAAGCCTTGACCCCGTGGTGGCCAAAAATACCCGCGAAAGGATAATCGTATTCACCGATGCTGGTTTTGTACATTATCCTTGCCAACGTTTCACTCCGGTGAATGATCAACGGTACATGGTGACGATGGGTGTTTTTTACGAAACAGACTTGCTGAAACGGGCGATTCAGCGCTTCCGCAAATTGGGGGTTTCGGTAAATGGGATTTGGGGGGCGTGTTTCTTTGAGGATAAAAAGCATTACCTCCTTTTTCTGGAAGATTTGTACGCCAACGCACAGGATGCGGGCGATGCGGCGAGTAAAGCCAAAGCAAGGCTCAAACAAGCTGGTATTCAATTGGATATCTCGATAAAACGGATCTAAGCGCCTACTTTCCCGGTTTCCAGTCGATAGCCTACTCCATGCACGGCCACAATGCCAATGGAAGGATCAAGCGCCAGTTTTTTGCGCAACCTGGATACAAACATGTCTACACTGCGCCCAACCAATACGCCCTCGTCTGCCCAAACCTGCTGGAGGATAAAATCCCTTTCAAGCAATTGATTGGGGCTGCTGGCAAAAAGGCACAGCAATTTCGTTTCCCGGAAAGTCAAGGTTTGACGGACAGCGCCGCATAGCAGCACTTGATCGGCAACGTTCAGGCGGAAGTTTCCGAATACCAGTTCATTCCCATCCTCTGGGCATTTCTGGGGATGGCATAAATGACATTGCCTGAAACCGATAAAATGAAGACCTTACTTTTTATCGAAGGACGCAACAATTGCCAGGTTTTCCCTTTGTCTGAGGACTTGAAAATACCACTAGGATGCCCACAAAAGAAGGATTCACCAACCTGAACAATGGAGGTGATGGAGAGGCTTGCTGGAAGGCCAGCATCAATAGGCTGCCAGGTTTTACCGCCGTCGTAGGATGTTCGTACCCTTCTGGTTTCCGAGGTGGTATTGTAAGTGATGGCCGCGAATCCACCTTTGATGCGTTCTACGGCAATGCCCACACCGCCCTCACTGATCACAACATCCCAGTTTTCTCCACCATCGGTTGATCGTATTATCCCCAACTGACTGGTCGCCATGAGTACACCGTTTGACTCTACGATTTTCATTGCCCAGCCTCCGGCTTGGACTTGTTTCCAGGTTTTTCCGCTGTTGCTGGATCTAAAAAGGCCCTCGTCGCAACCGATGAAAACGGTGCCTCCGTCCGTTTCAAAAACGGTGCGTACCTCTTTCTCTGGGAAACTGGTATAGATGGGTGACCATACACTCGCCCCGTTTGTTTTTTGTAAAAATTGGCCATTGTAGTTGTAGGCAACTATACCGTTCTTACCAGCGGTAATGCTGCTGTGTGCGGCAGGGAAAACCTCTTTTTTCCAGGAAGCAGTGCTGAAATTTGATTGCCTGTGGTATATCTCCTTATCAGCACACAAATAGAATCCCTTATCATTTGCAAAGAAACCCTCTCCCTGCACATTTCTGGGTAGCCCTTCGCTAATGTCCTGCCAGGTTTGTCCGCCATCAGTGGATTTTAAAACAGTGTTTACAATTTCCGCCCTAGAGCTATCTTGAGCGGTGATTGGAGATAAGGGAAATTGAAGAAGGAGCAAAAAAACAAGGTTATGGATTTTCATGGCAATCATTGGTTTGGTGAAACGATGTTGTAAATAACGCAGAAAAGCTAAGTTCCCGATTTTTTGCGTCAGGCCAAAGGTATGGGAGAGTGATTGCCCTGTCGCTTTTTAATTGTAAAAGCTTGTAACGGAGATGTAAAACGTTGGTTTTGGTGGCCACCATCCTCTTTACAAGGGTATCCGAGAAAAACAATCGCTATGAAAGGGTTGATTCTTGCAGCGTAAACTCGCCTATAAATCTTTTAAAAAATAGACTTTGGGCGCTTCGATTTGGGTTCGAAAGCCGGTTAGCCAGTCGGGGTTGGCAAAAAATGCCTCCGCTACGGCTAAAGATGGCCATTCGATCAGGGCATAAGCGGTGTTGGGTTCGTCCTTGGCTGTACCTATTTCCATGGTCAGTACACTACTTCCTTGCAAAGCATTGTTCATGGCCGATTTCCAGTCGGCAGGGTTGCTGGTCTTTTGCTGAACAAAGGTCTTGACTAAGGGTGTAACCTCTGATTTGGAAATTTTCCACTTTCCATCCTCATTAACCATTGCATTGCGGTAGGCATTTTTTTGGTGATGTGGATTGTTGTAGACACTGGTAGTGCCATACCTTTCGTAAGTGCCGATGGCTATTAAAGTACGTTCGGCATCTGACCAAATCACATCGAGTGGATGCACCAGTAGCGTGATGTAATTGACGATGAAATTGTCTTCAAATGATTTTGCAATGAAGTTGTAATAGGTTCCAGCTATTGTGTCATCGGCGTTGTGGGTCGTATTCGTATACATGGCGCGTAATGCCGCTACGTCTTGTCGGTTATATGCCGCCATGAATTCGTGGGCGAATTGGCGTATAGCATACTTTTCCTCAGCAGATTGAGCGCAGAGGTCAGCGATATTGCTTAAACAGCAAAAAAATAGAAAGAAGCGGAGTAATGGCATAAGTGATTCAAGTTTTTGTGTAGCCACCTCAAAGATAAGGATGGAAGAAAGCGTATTGTAGTTTTCATTGACTTATTGAAGAGTCCTAGGTAAAGGTAAATCTATTTTTGAAAACTTTGATTCAGGTCATGCTGTGCTGCCCATCAGCATGGCCAGTACCTGCTAGCCCAATTCTGCCGATTAACGCCCAAAGCACAACGTTGGTGAGTCTTCTAGGTTTAGGCCAGCGGGTAAAAGCCTTGGACTAGCGGGAACAAAATCACCTGATCATCCGGCGCAAAGTATAAGTTGAATGGCATCCAACCTTACGCGTGCATCTTTAATGAGCGAAGTTAGGGTCAGCTGTTCATGGAGTGCTGTCTGAATTTCTGCTGGTCTGATGTTTTTATTTTTTTGCTGTAATATTTTTAGTCTATCTATTTCATGATTCAGTGTGAGGTTCATGCGTTGCAATCCATTTTTTATTTCTTTTGTACTTTGTTCTTCAACCATTTTCGTGGCTGCTGAAATCATATTGGGCAGAGTCGTTTCCATTAACGTTTGATTATCCAGCAAAGCGTCTATTTGTCCAGGAATCATTTTTTTGTCTAATGTTTCAACAGAATACTGATCTGTTACATCGTTGCCAAGATGATCAACTACAATTCTTAATAGTGTATTTGGAAGGAAACGGTCTACATATATGCTTCGGTCTCTCGATGTTTCAAGAACAAAAAGTAGTTCAAGCAGAATACCGCGGCTGTTGGTTCCTCTAAGAACGCCAAAACTAGCGCTCCCTGTCCCAGAACTTAGCACCATGTCGATAGCGCCAGTTGTGATGGGATGATCCCAACTAAGGAAACCAATATCTTCCCGACTAAGCGCGCGTTGTCTATCGAATGTAACACTTATACCTTCAGGCGGAATAGCGGGAAATACCTCAGTGATTGTAGAAGCAGGATGCAAAAAGTAGGTTCGAGCAGAAAGATCTTCCATTTCTATATCAAAATGGCTAAAGACTTTTGTGAAATAATTTTCAAGGCTCTTATCGCAGTCTTCTTTTTTAATTTGCTCCACTAGTTTTGCTGCTATCCTGGGGCGAAAAGAATTCATCTCCAACAATCGATCACGTCCTTCAGCGAGGCTTTGCTGAAGTTCTTTTTGAAAAATGGACGTTTTGGTAATCAATGCTTCTAGTTCCGGGCTAAAATCTGAGCAGGAAGGAGCGTTGGATAAGCTTAGCAGTTGGTCACGAAATAGTTTCGATATTTCATTTCCCCCCTCAAGGTTCTCTTCAAAGGCATTTAACCCTTCGTGATACCACCTTACCAACACATGCTGTGGGCTGTTGGCCAGGTAAGGGACATGAATATGTATATCTTCTGTTTGACCAATCCTGTCGAGGCGCCCGATGCGCTGCTCCAACAATTCGGGATGAAGCGGCAAGTCGAAGAGTATGAGGTGATGGGCGAATTGAAAATTTCGCCCCTCGCTGCCAATTTCAGAACAAAGGAGGATTTGAGCGCCAGCTGATTCTGAGAACCATGCCGCATTTCTATCGCGTTGAACAATGGTAAGGTCTTCGTGAAAAACACTCGTTTTGAGATTGGCACGCTTCACTAAGAATTTTTCCAATGCAAGCACCTTTTCTTTGCTCTTGCATATGAGCAGTACTTTTGCAGGATACAGTTTCTTCATTGTAGTTAAAAGCCAATGAACTCGAGGGTCTTCGGCAAACCAAAATTCCTGTTTGTTTGCAGTAGCTCCGGGCTCCATATCGTGGGCAAACTCATTCGCCAGGCGCTGAAGCCAAAGGGCCTTATCTTTGGTTACGTTTATGGGAATTAGATGCGCCTTTCGCTTTGGGAAACCACTCATTGCAGATCGGGTATTTCGGAACAACACTCGGCCTGGGCCATGCTGGTCCAATAAATCTTCAATAAGATTGTCCTTGGCAACATCTCCTCCTTTTGTTAAGGATAGTATTCTTTCCTTTGGGAAAAAGGATGCTAATATTTTTGTATCGTCAGGTTGCAATTTTTTTCCGGAGTACAGTTTTTCCACAATAGTGGCAATGTTTCTATGGTCAGAAGGCTCATTTATGAAATCCTGATAATTCGAATACCTGTTTGGGTCTAGTAATCGAAGTCGTGCGAAATGGCTTTCTTCACCTAGTTGTTCCGGGGTAGCAGTGAGGAGCAGTAATCCTTTGGCTGCTTTACTCAATAGTTCCACCATCCCATACTCCGGGCTCACTTTGTCAACAGACCATTCCAAATGATGTGCTTCGTCTACAACGAGCATATCCCAACCAGCAGTCAGTGCTTGTCTGGTTCGTTTCGCTGAACCGGCCAAAAATGAAGTACTGCAAATAATCAGTTGATCGTCGAGAAAGGGGTTACCATCTGGGGCATTGCCATCGAGTGAGGCACAGCGATCTTCATCGAAAATGTTAAACCACAGGTTAAACCGACGTAGAACTTCTATAAACCATTGATGTACCAAAGACTCTGGAACGAGAATGATTACCCTCGAAATTCGTCCATTTAACAACAAGCGATGAAGGATTAAGCAAGCTTCAATGGTTTTTCCAAGACCAACCTGATCTGAAAGTAAGACACGAGGAGCATATCGTGAACTCACCTCATGAGCAATGTACAGTTGGTGAGGAATAAGATCGATTCTACCGCCCACAAATCCATTTACTGGAGATAATCTGCGGTTGTAATCGTGTTGTAGTGTCTCTCTGCGCAAGGCAAAGGTTTGTGGAGCATCTACATCACCCATAAAAAGTCTGTCGTCGGCACCATGTCTTGCTGACACATCGCCGAGTTCGGCCTCAGACAATGTTCTGTCTTTCCCGTAATACAGATACAACTCACCCTCTAGTTCAACCTGTTTAATCAGCAATGATTGTTTTTTTGTATCTATGATGATATCGCCGGATTTAAACACAACTCGACGTAAGGGAGCACTTTCCAATGCATATAGTCGTATTTCATTGGATCTGGGAAAGTACAGCTTGACCTTTCCTTTGCTGGTTTCTGTTACAATACCAATACCTAGTTCAGGTTCACCTTTGCTGGTGTATCTTTGATTGGGAAAAAAGCGTTCCATATAACGTTTCAAATTAGATTAACACCGAATGAACCTTCACTTTATTTTTTTTTCAAAGTTAATGGATAGTGTTCATAGTTCAGCACCAAAGACGAAGGAAGTCTTTCGCCAGTAAGGGGAGGTTGCCCTGCCGCTTTTTAATTGTAAAAACTTGTAATAGGTATGTAAAACGTTGGTAGAACTACCAAAAACTTGGTCAATTGCCATGCGGATATGTCCCTGCCCCTGCGGGTGTTCGAAGGCTAAAAAGAGTAGCCCACAATCAACAAGAACATCGTATTCCTGGCGGGTAGTTTTCCCAACCCTTGCCCGATGTCGTCAAAAATGGCGTACTCCTCCATTTTTCTAAGCCCATACTGGTAGCCCGCCTTGGCGTAAAAGTTGCCAACATCTCCCCGGAGGTATCCCGAAATACCAAAGTCGTACTCCTGCTGGAAATTGACATCCTTCCGCCACCCGATGACATTGGCTACCTTTATTTTTTGTGTACCCAAGCTGAAATGAAAGTAGGGCATGGCTTCCACGGCGAGTCCTTTCAGTACATTGTACCCTATGCCCCCAGAAAAAGCAAGCTGGTTGAGCTGGTAATCCAGATAATCCGCCTGGATGGCAATGTATTGCCCCTGATCATCTAAGGCAAACACGGTACCGCCCGTGCTGACGGAAAAGCGCTTGTTGTAAAAATCAAGTTGGAACGGACTGTAAAACCGGGTAGAATATCGGTAGCTCGATGATAGGCCCAGCGCAAAAGAGAGCCTGAATGGCGTTTCCGGGAGTTCCAAAGGGCTGTCTTTGACTTTATCCGCCCAAATCATTTTGCTGTACGTTGCGCCGACGTGGGCGCCCCACTGCCACGATTGGGCATGGGATGGAATAGAACACATCCAAACAAGGAAGGTAAATAGTGCGATTGTTGGTTTCATGAGTAGTGGTTTTGGAGGTTAAGGGGTTAGTTCTGCAAACGTGCCGACGCTTAGTCAGCTGCTACGAACGGGTTTGCCTCTTGAGAGGTGCAAATCCATCATAAAAAAATCTACATCACTATCCTGAAGCGATGCACTGCAACATCACCTTTGTACCGAAAATGTATGAAATATTCCCCAACCGGCAAGTGCAATTTGGAAATCCGGTACACATTGCTGTTGATTCGCTCGATATGGGGCTTGACAGACTGTAGGGTTGAGAGGTTGAAAAATTCCTTACGAAGGTATTGCCGATCCAGGCGCTCAGGTACAAAAATCAGGAATTCGTTGTGGTAAGTCTCGTTCGGAATGATGCGTATAGCATATAGTGCACGGATGCTGGTGCTGTCCTCGTTCAATCCCGTTTTATAATTCAAGGTAGCAATATCTGGTGTCCATTGGGCGCTGAGTTTGCCTAACCCAACCAGCCATATAAAAATGATCAAACAGTTCCTTTTCATGGTTCGTTGATTTTTTATTCAACGTTGGCAGAAAGTGCATTGTTCGACAAACGAGTTTGCGCTTATTGTCCTCCTGGCAAGGGTCAGATTGAAACCACTAGTCTAACAACTAACCTCTTGTTTATTCTATCAATTTGTCTGCCAGTGCGCCCCGCTGGTACATGGTTTGAAAAGGAGTTTAGTTGTTTACAGCACATCCCGAAACTCCGGCGTCCGATCAAACACACTCTTTGCAAATGGGCAGAGTGGAAGGATTTTGATGTGTTTTTCGCGGGCATAATCAACTGCCGCGCTGACCATTTGTTTGCCGTAGCCCTTGCCTTCGTTGCCAGGTTGTACTTCGGTGTGGTCGATGATGATCCGTTCAGGGCCAGCGAAGATGAAAGTCATTTGGGCCTGGATGATGCCTTGGTCTTCGATGAAAAAGTAGCCGTTTTTTTCGGTTAGGTGGAGTTGGACGTTTGCCATCGGGTGTTTGAAATTTTAAGCCTGGTTAGCCAGGTTTACACGATTTTTATCACAACTTACGAGTTAATCCACGAGTTTGTGCTTTTTTCGTACCAGTGTGCATACTCGTGCGACTTGAAGACGCAGGGATAGTGAGTGTAGGTTAGGAGACACTGCACCAGCGACTATGGTGATGTTTTTTTTGTTGATTTTTAATGACTTAGACTATCAGATTAAATGGCTGTCTAATCAGCGCTTGATCCAATCTTCAATTTGAATACCCTGAATTTTGCCAAAATGATTACCATTTCCGGTTACCATAATCAGATTATGTGCCAATGCTGTCGAGCCTATCAACAGGTCAAATTCAGCAATGATGCTCCCCTTTTTTTTAAGGCGCGTTTTCTCCTTGGCATAAGTAGTCAAGACGTTATAGATGGGTATAATCCGAAAATGTTGCTCAAACAAACTTACTTCTTCAATGTGCTTCTCATAATTTGTACTGTTTTCAGCACCAAAAAGTAATTCTGCAATGGTGATTTCTGAAATGAAACAGTTTTCAATGCCAACTGCTCCGATCTTGTCGGAAAGTCCATATTTCCCTTGAAGGAAAAAAATACAAATATCTGTGTCCAGTAAATAGCCATTCATTAGTCAAAGCTTGGAATTTCACGACCAGGCAATCTCTGCTCCCTAACGAACTGTGCTAAGTTTTCATCCGTATCCCGCCATGCTCCAAACAAGTGTTTCCAAGACTCATCTTTTTCTGGAATGCTTTCTACATATTCTTTCCTGAGACTGTTGGTCAATTGCATGATCAGGCGCAGCTTCAAATCAGAACTGAGGTGGTTTAGCATCGCCATATAGTCCAAAATAATCCGATCTTCACTGCTCATAGCGTTAAATTTTTCCTGTACAAATATATCGAATAAAATGAAAAAATCAAAGAATTGTTGAGTTAGAAAGCTAGATTGATGCTGATCATGCCGCCGTCTGCACTTCAATAATGATTTCGTTTTTGGCAAACCGTGCCGCATAACGAATCGCCTCCATCACCAAATCCGCATTCAACAAAGGGTGTTTCGCGGTAATGCTCTCCACTGTACCTCCCGTGCCAAGCCATTCCATAATGAGCTCTACGCTAATGCGCGTTCCAGCAATACAAGGCTTTCCACTCAGAATTTCTGGATCTGAAACAATATGTAAAAATGGGTTCTCCATGTAGTTCGATTTTGTCACCTAATTTAGGGTTTTATACGCAAGTATGCTATACCTGTTTTAACAAATTGGTTGAAAGATACCACATCTTTACCAGATATCCATCATTCTGAATGTGGACGCGGAATCACTTCCAATTGATTACACTAGGCTAGGAAGGGATTCAATTTGTAAACGAAGCCATTTTTCACCTGGATACTCCGCTCGTCCAAGTCTCCCTCAATAACCCCACAGCTACAAAGCTGGTGCATGGCCTCATGACCTGCCCCCTTGGGTTTTAATGGTGGAAGACTTGGGCTAGTAGGTAAAATTCAATGTATTTATGAAAAATACTGCATTATTTTTTTAGGGCGATAAATTATTCGCTTTTCAAGCTTTTCACCGGATTGGCCAGCGCCGCCCGCACACTTTGTGAGCCCACGGCCAAAAACGCGATCACGATGGCGGCCACTGCTGCTACCGCAAATACCCACCACTGAATATCAATACGATAGGCAAAATAGCTTAGCCATTTTTGCATCAAGTAGTAAGCTACGGGTGAGGCAATCAGAATGGCCACGACCACCAGACGAAGGAAGTCTTTCGCCAGTAAGGCAGTAATTCCGGCAGTTGTTGAGCCCAATACTTTGCGAATGCCAATTTCTTTGGTGCGTTGTACGGTGGTATAGGAGGCCAAACCAAATAAGCCCAGGCAGGAAATAATGATGGCCAGGATCGCCAAGACCCCAATCACTGTGCTCACTTGTGCGTCGGCGCGGTACAACTCTTCAAAATGATCGTCTAAAAATTCGTACTTAAAGGGCAAGCCTGGACAATTTTTTTCCCAAACCGATTGAATAAGAGCCAAGGACTCTTTGGTTTTTGCCCCGTTTATTTTTACGGACATGGTGCCAAAGCCCCAATCGATAAAGTTGAACATGAACATTGTCTCGATCTTGTGGTGCAGAGAGTTAAAATTAAAGTTTCTGGCAATGCCCACAATTTGTCCGAGTGTATCAAATCCAAATTGTTTGCCCAACAGGAAGTTTAGATCCTCATTGGGCGTGTCTTTTAACAACTCCTTTGCCAGCGCTTCGTTGATGATGTATTCTCTCCCGTTGGCTGATGGTGCATCCGAAAAATTCTTGCCCGCTGCCAAGGAAATTTTGTAGAGAGAAAGGTAATCCGGGTCAACAATCAGGCGAGTCGAAGTCAATTCGCGTAGTGGCCCGTCCCCTCTAAATCCAATACCCGATTGATCCAGGTGGCTCCCCAACTCATCCTGCGCGGCCGTAACCCCTGTAATCAAGCTGTTGTTGAGCAGGTTCTTTTTCAGGGCGTCATAGTTCACTGGCCCTCCTTGACTCAGGGATATGTTGATCACTTGTTCCCGGTCAAAACCAGTTTGTCGGTTTTTCATGAAGTCCAGCTGTTTTAACGTCAAAACTGTTGCGATGATCAGAAAAATAGCCGAAGCAAACTGGCCAACCACCAGCACATTTCTCAACCACCCCTTGCCATGGCCGCTGTGTACAGCGTTTTTGAGCACTTTGATCGGCTGGAAAGAGGACAAATAAACGGCAGGATAAAAACCCGCTAAAACGCCGAGCAAGAGGGTGCCCGAGATGAGGAACAGGCTCAACTTCCAATTGCTAAACAGCGGGAAGGTCAATTCCCGATCGCTGAGGTGATTGATGGCGGGCAACAAAATCGCCACTAAAACAACTGCGATCAACATGGCGATAAAGGAAATCAACACGGATTCGCCCATAAATTGCAGGGCCAATTGCCAATAGGACGCACCAATTGATTTCCGAACGCCGACTTCCATCGCTCTTTCAGCCGAACGGGCGGTGGAAAGATTGATAAAGTTGATACAAGCGATCAACAATACAATCATCGCTATGATGAAAAAAAGCTTGGTATAATTGCCATCAAACTTGCGGTAATTGAGCTCGTCCAGCCCAATGTCCATGGCCTTGTCGTGCAGGTCTTTGAGCGGTAGTAAAAACAATTGATAGCTCTTCCAATTTTCATCCTCGCTCATGAATTTTTTGAGGTAGGCCGGGAATTTCTGTTCCAGCGCTGCCACGTTGGCTCCAGGTGTCAATTCCAGATAGGTTCTTAACCAATTGCCCTCCCAGCCATTCATCCAATCAGGTTGTGCGTAAGTGCTTAAAGAAATGAGCGCTTCAAATTGAAGGTGTGAATGGGCCGGTACGTTCTCCAAGATCCCAGTGACCACCAGACTGGTTGTATCGTTGCCGTATGAATAAAGCGTTTTTCCGATTGGATCCTGATTGCCAAAAAACTTTTCAGCAGTCTCTTGGGTCAATACGATGCTATTGGGTTCATTCAACACCGTTTGTCGATCCCCTTTGGTCAATACAAAGTCAAAAATATTGAGATAACTGGAATCTACCTGAAACACCTGCTCCAGAAACAATCGTTTATCTCCGTAATTTAAAGGCATCTGACCATCACTGATCACCCGGGTAAAATTCCTGATTTCGGGAAACTCTTCCTTTAGGGTAGGGCCCATCGGAAACATGGAAAGTGCTACTTTCTGAGAGGCCACCATACCCTCAAATTGCTGCACTTCATTTAGGCGATAAATGTTTTTGGTGTGAAAATTATCGAAACTTCGTTCATAAGTCACAAACAACAAGATAGCAATACACGCAGCCATGCTGATGGCTAGTCCCGTAATATTGATGGCAGAGTATGCTTTATTTTTGAGCAATAAACGCAAGGATGTTTTGAAATAATTTCGGAACATAGTAGTGGCTTTTGGAGTTTGTGCCCCCAAATTTTATGCCACTTGCATAACTAGCTGATTTTTATTAAATTAAAAAAAGTTCACTCGGTGCTGAGCGTTCGGTTCTGAACAGGTGTGTTCGGCTATAGTGTGTGATCGGGTTCAGCCGCTACGAACGGGTTTTTCTCTTGAGAGGTGCAAATCCAACATAAAAAATCTACATCACTATCCTGAAGCGATGCACTGCAACATCACCTTTGTACCGAAAATGTATGAAATATTCCCCAACCGGCAAGTGCAATTTGGAAATCCGGTACACATTGCTGTTGACTCGTTCGATATGGGGCTTGACAGACTAACGCGGACAAAATGATCAACGGGTTCGAGAGTGGGATACAAGCCCTATCCCAAGCAGGGGCTGTGCTTGAACAATATCCACCTTTTTTAGCGATTTCTGAGTTGTGGACAAACAAGTGCTGTTGGGAAAAGACCTGACCAGTTAAAACTCTACTACAAATCCCATACTCGGTAATCTGGCGCCGCTGGTATTGGGCAAAATGACCGGAATAGCTATTTGACGATTATTAGGCAATGCAGGATTTCCAAATACCCCCGGATTGTAAGCAGAGTTATTAGAAGTAGCAATCCCTCCATCCCCATTGCGTTGCAAGGTAAAACCGGGTGGAGTTGGATTTTTTGCATTGAAGAAATTCTGAATGTCCAGGAATAAATCCAATGTCCATTTTTCGAAGTTCCATTTCTTATCCAAACGTACATCCATAGCGTTGAAACCGCTTAATCTTTGGGAGTTGACTCTTGAATAATCAAGCACTCCTGCATTGGTAAAAGGATAGTTCTCCAGGCTGTTAAAAATATGATAAGGTGTATACGGCGTACCTCCTTGGTAACGGTAACGAATCCCCAACTCCCAGTTGCGCTTAAATTTATACCCACCTGTGAAGGAGACAAGATGGCGGTTATCCCATGTTGATGGGATGAACCTGTTATCGAGGCCTGTAAACAAGCTGTAGTAAAACGTGTAAGCCAGAATACCATAGAAATTTTTGGACAGTCGTTCCTGATACATAAACTCAAAGCCATAGGTTTTACCCTGCCCATTACTGCTCACACGCTCGTTACCCAGCACTCCAAAATCGCCACCAAGATTGGCAAGTGATATTCCTTTGTCAATGGAAACGGGGTAATTATCGTACCATTTATAAAAACCCTCAAGTGTAATGCGGGTTGAAGATTTAGGGTTGAATTCAAACCCCGTTACCAAATGGTCACTCTTGATGTATTCTACATTTTCGTTTGCCAAAATACCATTGAATCGGAATCCAAGAATGGTGTATGGTGCAATTTTATAATACCTACCCGCTGAAGAATTGATGCTGAATTTTGGTGACACACTGTAACTTGCTGAGATACGTGGTGATAAAGTGCGACCAATCTCATTCCCACTGGTAGTGAAAGTATTGCCATCTACTCTCAATCCAGCAGAAAGCAGGAATTTACCTTCAAAAAAACGTTTACTTCCATTTACAAATAATCCATAACGCAAAAAATCAATGTCAGTAGAAAAATTAGCTAAATAACCCGGTCTGCGTTGAAAAGTTGAATTGTCATATCGAGCGTAAATACCCACTAAGCCTGTATTCAGTTGCCAGCCATTGTTGGAATAATTTACCTCATAACGCAATCGGGTTTCATCTTCGGTTGATTTGTAGCCAAGGATGCGTTCGTTTTCAGCAGGCTTTTCATTGTTCTGAAATTGATCAGCGGTACCTGTTAAGCGATTATTGCTTACTGACAACAAGGTGAAACCATTGTTAATGCTGTGACGCCAGGAAACACCAATGGTATTGGTACGCTGTGTGTTTAAGGGTATCTGCTCCAGAATAGCCAATTGCTCAAGCGTGGGGTCATCAGGACGTTTGAACGTGAAATTATCTATAGAGCCGATACCGATAAAGTTGAGTTCATTTTTGTTGTTAATTTTATGTGATACCTTGTATTGATAGTCCCAATAATCAGGAAGAAATGGCAGATCAATCAACTGAAAAATAAACTGGAGATAAGAGCGGCGAACCGATGCAAGAAATGTCGTCTTGCCATTTTTCTTACCCAGTGGGCCTTCTGTCGTTAATGCTGCTTCACTAGCACTCAATCGAAAATTGCCCTGGAATTTCTCGGGATTCCCTTTGCGTTGTTTGAATTGCAATACTCCCGAAAGGGGATTGTCATACCTGGCGGGAAATGCAGACGTGTGCAAGGTTACATCCTGAATGAATGAAACGTTGAGCAATCCAACCGGGCCACCCGCCGCGCCTTGAGTTGCAAAGTGATTGATGGTGGGAATTTCAATCCCATCCAAGAAATAGGTATTTTCATTAGGCGCACCCCCTCGAATAATGATGTCATTTCTGAAACCCACTGAGCCAGAAACACCAGGCAGCGACTGCACTACTTTTGAGACGTCAAAATTGGCACCGGGATATTTGGCAATCTCTGTAATACCAAGCGTTTGTACAGAGTTTACCACACCTGTCGGTTTGATATAATTTGATCGGATCACTACCTCCGCAAGTTCTTTGTACTGCGGTTCCAAATCAAAGTTTAATTCTACTGTGTTACCAGACGTAACTGGAACATCAAACTTTGTTTCGCTTCGATAACCGACGAAACTCACCTCTACGTTCCATGTTTTAGTAGGAATATTAGTGATGCGGTAAAAACCATTTGAGTCGGCAATCGCAATTGATTCACCCTTAACAATTTTGATGGTAGCGCCTTCTAATGGCGAGAGTGTTCTAGCATCTCGTACAAAACCATTGATGGTACTGGTTGTTTGTGCAAAAATGCCAAACGGAGTAAAAAACTGAATAACAATTCCCAACAAAAACTTCATCTGTGTGCTCATACCGCGGGACATTTTTTGATGATTATGCCATAAGAAAGTTAAAAAATCGGGCTTCTTCCACCTTTTCTGAACGTGTCCAGCAGAATTAAGCGAGCTTTAAACAATAGTCCGATTTAATTGTTTCAGCCCACATGATACAATTCATCATAATCACAATCGGTTTTTTGCTTGCCAATCATGGGCATGAAACATTACAGGTGCGAGCGGATGCATCCGTAAAAGTAAAAGTAACCGGGGTTTCTTCTGAAAAAGGAGAAGTACTCGCTGCGCTATTTGCATCAAGCCAAGGCTTTCCTGGCGATGCCTCCGCTGCCTATAAGGTAGCGCGTACTAATGCGGCGAATGGTACTGCAATGTTGGAATTCAGCAATGTACCACGAGGCACTTATGCCATAGCCTTATTTCATGATACCAACAATGACGGTGTATTGAATACCAACCGGCTGGGTATTCCCAAAGAAGGATATGGTGTGAGCAAGAACGTAAAAAATCTTTTCAGCGGACCGAGCTATAAACAGTGCGTTTTTCAACATACAACCGAAACTTCACTCACCATCATCATACGCTATTAAAACCATGCAGCAGCAATCCAAAACAATAGCGGTTATCGGAAGTGGTTTCGGAGGTTTGTCTGCTGCAATTCGTCTCGCAGCTAATGGGCATAAAGTAACAATTTTTGAAAAATCTGACAAACCTGGTGGCCGGGCATATCAATATGAAATCAACGGGTTTAAATTTGATGGAGGACCCACAGTTATCACGGCACCTCATCAATATGATGAACTCTTTGAGTTGGCAGGAAAAAAGCGTGAAGACTATTTGACGTTGGTTCCGCTTGATCCATTTTACAGGATCTTTAACGGCAATGGGGATCACTTTGATTACTGGCGCAACCAACTACAAACGGAAGAGGAAATAAAAAAATACAGCCCGGATGAGGTTGCAGGTTACAGAAAATTTATAAAAGGCGTAACAGACATTTTCAATTGGTTTCATCCTTTTACGGAAAAAAGCTTTCCTACCCTTTGGAGCTTCCTGCGCATCTTTCCGCATGTGCTTAAAACGGGCACTTGGAGAAGTATGTATGGATTCGCAGCACAATACATCAAACATGATTTTCTTAGAAAAGTAGCCTCCTTTCATCCCCTGTTAATTGGCGGTAACCCGTTTGATACCCCTTCTATCTACGGACTCATTATTCAGTTTGAAAAGCAATGGGGTGTTCATTATTGTGTGGGTGGTACAGGAGCCATTATTAAAGCCTTGTGCAAACTATTTGAAGAATGCGGCGGAACGATAAAGTTAAATTCAGAGGTACAGCAAATCCTCATCGAGAACAAAAAGGCTAAAGGTGTAGCCTTAAAAGATGGTTCGGTGCATGAAGCGGATGAAGTCGTTTGCAATGGTGATGTTGCTTTTGCTTACAAAAATTATATTCCGAAAACATTGTTGCCAAAAACAATGAATCTCTGGCTTAGCAATTTGCAATACAGCAATTCACTGGTCGTGATTTATTTCGGTACAAAAAAGAAATACAAGGACGGCAAATTATCGCATCATAATTTGATCTTGGGAAATGATTACAACAAACTGATGCGGGACATTTTCCAGCGAAAAATTTTGCCCAGAGAATTAGGTTTATACCTGCACATGCCTTCCCAAACTGATGATACCATTGCACCTGAAGGATGCGATTGTTTCTATGTATTGTCACTTGTGCCTAACCTTGATGGAAAAATCAACTGGAATGATTTGATGGATGAGTATATCGATAAAGTACTCGGATTTTTGGAAGAAAATTATTTGCCCGAATTGCGAGACAACATTATTGCCAAACATGCAGTGACACCTTTGCATTTCCAAAACAATTTAAACAGCTACAAAGGTGCTGCCTTTTCCATCAAACCATCCATGATGCAGAGTGGTTATTTTCGTCCGCAGGTAAAATCAACATGGTTTGACAATTTATACTTTGTGGGTGCAGGTGTTCATCCTGGTGCAGGCGTACCTGCAGTAATGGCATCCGGCAAAATAGCAGCGGCAGCTATTGAACAATAAACAATTAACATGGCTTCATTTTTTCCATTCGGTGTTGCACAGAATCAAAAGACGTACAGTTTGGCTGATGTGCCTGTTACTGGAACCATCCCTGATTGGCTTCAAGGCTCATACATTCGCAATGGCCCCGGTATGTTTCAACTAGAAAATAAAAGATTGAATCATTGGTTTGATGCGATGGGGGCTTTGCACAAGTTTGATATTGCCAATGGCAAAGTAGCTTATCAAAACGTGATGATTGAATGTGAGTCGTACAAAAAAGTTACAGAAACGGGGGATATTCAATTTTCAGAATTTGCCAGTGACCCCTGTAAAACTATTTTCAAAAAAGTGCAATCATACGTTTTTCCTACTTTGCCAAACATGACGGATAACCCCAAAGTGAATGTGGCAAAGATTGCAGGTAAGTTTATGGCACTGGGTGAAACGCCTATGCAGGTAGAATTTGACCCACAAACCTTGAAAACGATTGGTGTGAGTGAGCCTGTACCTGGAGGTTTTGCTTACAAAACAACTGCCCATCCACACCTGGAAGATGAACATGCCTATAATTTGGTGGTAAAATTTGGCATGCAGAGTTTTTATAAGTTGTATGATGTGAGCAAGCCGGGCAGTAGGGCTATTGCAAGCGTACCCGTACAAAAGCCAGCTTACTTGCATGGTTTTGGCATGAGTAAAAATTACTTCATCATTGCCGCAGGACCTTTAACCGTTGTGCCGATTCAATTGCTGTTTTGGAAACGACCCTATATTGAAAATCATCATTGGAATGCAAAAGAGGGGGCTGCTATTTACATCATTGAAAAAGCGAGCGGCAAACTCAAAGCAAAATTTAATACCGAAGCCTTCTTCAGTTTTCATCATGTAAATGCATGGGAAGAAGGTGAGGAACTCATCATGGACATCAATGCGTACGATGATGCGTCCATCATCAATCAGTACTATCTCAAAGAATTAGAAAAACAAGACGCAGTATTCCCCAAAGGAACCTTAAGACGGTATCGTTTTAACCTGCGCAGCAAGAAATACCATGCCGAGACCGTCAGCAATGCCTGTATTGAATTACCCCGTATTGATTACAATCGCTACAACACCAATGGTGATTACATGTTTACTTATGGAGTAAGTGTACATCCCTCCCAACCCCAAGGTTTTTACAACAGCATAGTAAAGATCAACAGCAAAACAGGTGATGCATTTTACTGGCATGAAGAAGGTTGTTATCCGGGTGAACCTTTCTTTCAACCTTCTCCACAAAGCCAAAATGATGAAGATGGGATATTGATTTCTATTGTATTGGATGCAGAGCAACAAAATTCATTTCTGTTGATGCTGGATGCGATCACAATGCAGGAAATCGCCAGAGCGGTGCTGCCAGAACCAGTTGTATATGGTTTTCATGGAGAGTTTTTTGAGTAGAATGAACTAATACTCTGCTCAAAATTCCCATTTTTTCAATCAAAAATTGTAACTATTTAGCGCCCGAAGGGCGCGACATATATTTCGGTGCTGCAAGCAGCACGAAGTTCATTGAAAACATTGAGTTGATGCTTACGACAGGTACTTATGAAACCTTGAATTCGAGCATAAA
>Ga0247834_1001645_pt1 | contig 37062 bp, 30 predicted proteins | sample LaCruzMarch2015__8_FD_187118 | JGI IMG/M metagenome (GOLD analysis project Ga0247834, IMG submission 187118) | Freshwater microbial communities from meromictic Lake La Cruz, Castile-La Mancha, Spain - LaCruzMarch2015_12m | ecosystem: Environmental > Aquatic > Freshwater > Lake | place: Spain... | reverse complement strand
CTGAGCCAGGATCAAACTCTCCAATTAAATTGGTTGGTCCGAAGACCATTGTTTGTCCTGCTATCGGTGACTGGCTAAAGTCACCTTTCGCAAGCTTTTTCGAAGTCTCAGACAGCACGAATGCTTCTGATGACTTCGACGGAGCTTATCCGTCGTCTTCCTTCAATATCTGGTTTTCAGAGAACCAAACAACAGATGCAAGCTGCTTCTGTTCTCGCTTTTGACTCACCGTTTCGGGTTGGTCGGGGCGAGGTGCTCTTCTATTCCTCCCAGCCGGAAAGTCAAGCGTGGCGGTGCTGTCTTTTTTTCCGGCGCATCCGGAAGCGCCGGGAGCCTCGTTTCGTGGGGCCGTTGTGATCTCTGCACCCGATCGGTGGCCGTTCGGAGCGATCACACGACCGGTTGGTTGGGCGGGTTTGGGCCAGAATTTTCACCGACTCGCGCTTCGCGCGCGTCGGTGACCGGCGCTGGCGGCCGATGGAACGGGGCTCAAAGCGAGACGCCTGCCACGACGCTGTGGCGGCGGTGCAGACTGGGGCTTCGGAGGGTCGATGGTGCAGCGCTACGAAATCATCGACGACATCGGCGGCGGTGGGATGGGCCGGGTCCGGCTGGCCCGGGATGTCGAGGGGCGCCTGGTGGTCATGAAGACCGCCATCCACGAAGACGACGATGAACGGCTCCGGGATGAAGCGCGCGTTGGACTGCGGCTGCGGCACGAGGGGATCGTGCAGACCCTGGAGCTTCTCGAGGTGGCGGACCGCAGCGGGAAGGCCCGTCCGGTGCTGGTGACCGTCTATGTGCCCGGCATCAGCCTGTTGGAGCTGCGGGGGCACGGTCCCCTGCCCCCCGTGGTGGTGAGCCGGCTTGGTCGGGAGCTCGCCCTGGCGTTGGCCGCCTTGCATGGGGCCACCGACGACGACGGTCGGCCCCTGTCGGTGGTGCATCGGGATGTCACCGGCGCCAACTGTCTGGTGGGCCACGATGGTCGGGCCCGGCTCATCGACCTCGGCATTGCGCGCTCGGTGGAGAACCGGGCGGTGCGCACGGAGACGGGCTTGCTGCGGGGCACCTTGCGCTACCTGGCGCCGGAGCTGTTTGAGCGAGGGCGGGCCTATTCACCGCAGACGGATCTGTGGTCCCTCGGGGTGGTGCTGTGGGAGGCCCTGCTTGGGCGCCCCGCCATCGTGGGCAGCGACGCCGTCGCCATCAACCGCATCTCCAGTGGCCACGTCATGGCCACCGACGACGACGAACGTCCCGATCCCGTTGTGTCGCGGGCCATCGGCCGTCTTCTCTGCCTGGACCCGGCGGACCGGCCTGCCACCGCCGCCGCCGCCGCCGCCATCTTTGCCGGGGTGGAACAGAGCCTGACCGACGGCGACGACGGCGTTGCCACCAGGGCCGCGGCCCGGGTGGTTCGCCAGGCCCTGGTCGGCGATGACGCGGACGGCGGTGTTGACGGCGACCCGTTGAAGAAGACCGTGCGCCAGGCATCACGGGTGTTTGGCAAGCGCAAGGAGACGGCGTCGATGCCGTCGTCGCCGCCGCCAGTGGGGCCCGAAGACCCGCGACCGATCGCCCTGTGGCCATCGGCGACGCCGACGCCCACGCCAACGCCGTGGGATGTGGGGACGGCGCCGTCCATCCCCGACGCGACGGTGCGGCTGCGGGCCTACACCGAATCGCTCCTCGACCTCGAGCAGGGCCGCAGTGGCGCCGAGAAGCCCGAGAAGCCCGGGAAGCAGTCCGCCGCCGAGCTGCAGGCCCTGCGGACGGGCGCGACCAAAGGGACACCGGTGCCGGGGGAAGGCGACCTCTTCACCCTCGACGGGGCCACCGTGATGTTGGAGCTGCCCGATTCCCTGGGTGGACCGGGTTCAGCGGGGTCGGCCGCGTCGACCACGGCCGCCACCAAGGCCTTCAAGAAGCCGCCGGTCACTCAACCTTGAAGATGCTGTCCCGGGCCATGGCGGCCCGGGCGCGGACGGTGGCGTCCTTGTGGCTGGTGGCGGTTTGGCTCAACAGGGCCAGGGCCGTGTCGTTGCGGCGCTGCTCGAGGAGGTCCACCACCGTCAGCAGGCGCGAGCGCGGGGCCGTTTCGGAGGCCAGGACCTGGATGGACAGGGCGTCCTGCCCGCCGGGGCTGACGGTGTCGAGGCGCTTGAGGGCGATGTCGCCCGCGTGACCGGGACTCACCAACAAGCGGCCGAGGACGTCGAGGGCCACGGCGTCGTCGCGGGCGATGAGGGCCGAGATGGCCGGCGCGTGCTCCCCATCCGGCAGGGAAGAAATGGCGGTGGCAAGGCGGGCGATGTCCTCGGGGGTGGCCGGCGCTGGTGGTGCGGTGGGGTCCCGATCCATCGGCACCGCCACGGGCACCTCGACGGGGACTTCGACGGGGACCTTGACCTCGACGGGGACCTCGACGGGGACCTTGACCTCCACCACGCGCTCGACGACGCGGGGCTCGATGAGGGCGCGACCGCCGACGGCGCCGACGGCGACGGCGACGACGACCACCACCAGCACGGCCAGCGCCACCATCGGCGCCGAGCCCGCTCCCGGCGTCACCGTCGACGTCGCTGGCAGATCTGCAGGCCCATCGACCGGAACGAGGATGGGCGACGCGATGGGCGAGGCGATGGGCGGGGCGATGGGCGGGGCGACCTCGGCCAAGGAGGGTGGGGTGTCGGGCGCGGCCACGAGGGCACCGCTGGCGATGCCCTCCAGCTGCCTGGCGACGTCGTCGAGGTCTGAGGGGCGCTCGGTGAGGTCCTTGCGGAGCAGGGACGCCACGAGGGCGGCGGTGGCGGCAGAGGTCTCGGGGGCCTGGGTGCGGACGTCGGGGACGGGGTCTCTGACGACGCGGGCGAGAATGTCGAGGTCGGGCTCGTCGTCGGCGCCGAAGAAGGGCGGCACGCCCGTCAGCAAGGCGTACAGGGTGGCGCCGAGGCCCCAGGCGTCGCTGCGGGCGTCGACGGCGGCGCCACGGGCCTGTTCCGGCGACATGAAGTGGGGCGTGCCCACGACGACGCCGGCGCGGGTGACGAAGCCACCGTGCTGCCCTTCGAGCTGGGCGACGCCGAAGTCGATGAGTTTGACCGTGGCCTCCTGGTCGACGAGGACGTTGGAGGGTTTGACGTCGCGGTGGATGACCCCCACCTTGTGGACGGCCGCCAGGCCGCGGGCGACCTGGGCGCACAGCAGCAGGGCGGTCTCTTCGTCGACGGGGCCGCCGTCGGTCAGCGCCGACAGGGGTTCGCCGTCGACGACCTCCAGGGCCATCCAGGTCAGGCCATCGGTGTCGCCGGAGGCGTGGACGCGGACGACGTTGTGGTGTTCCACCCTGGCCAGGGCCCGGGCCTCGCGCAGGAAGCGGGCGTGGGCCTCGGCGTCGGCGACGTCGGGAGGCAGGACCTTGAGGGCGACCGGGCGCCCCAGGCGCTCGTCGGTGGCGAGGTAGACCTGCCCCATGCCACCTTCGCCGAGGGTGCCGCTGACGACATAGCCGCCGACGACGCTGCCCACGGCGATTCGGCCCTGGAGGGTCTTGCGCGAGCCGGGCTCACGCGGGGTTTCGGAGGCGCTCGACACGGGTCGAGCCTAGCAAGGCTGGTGGGTGAGCGGTGATTCATCGGCGCGAGCCGATGAAGGTGTAGACAACTCACCGACACGCGCGAAGCGCGCGTCGGTGATTTCGGGAGGAGCTGCCTCGAGGGGCGGATCTCACCCACCGCCGACGCGAGCAAGGATGGCGTCGGCGCAGCGGTCGACGGCGCCGTCGTCCCAGGCGAGGTAGAGGGACGGCTCGCAGAGCTCGGCCTCGATGAGGGCGGCGCGGCCGTCCAGACCCACGACGAGGTCGATGCGGGCGTAGAGCAGCTCACCAAAGGTGGCGGTGTCGAAGGCGGCGATGACGGCGTCGGCCACCGCGCGCTGCTCCACCGAGGGGGTCAGGGGAGTGACGCGGCCGCCGAAGTCGGGCTGGCTGCGGAAGTCGCCGACGGCGGGGCGCTTCAAGACCGCGTGGCTGAAGCGGCCGTTGAAGAACACCAGGCTGGCCTCGCCGTCGCTGATGCGGGGCAAGAACGGCTGCACCATGAGCCCCTCGCCGGGCAGCACCTGCTGCAGGAAGGCTGTGGCGGTGGCGCGACCGGCGGCGGTGTTGTCGACCTTGATGGTGTTGCGGCTGCCGGCCCCCACCCGGGGCTTGATGACCCAGCCGCTGGCCGTCGGCAGGCGGCTGACGACGTCATCGAAGGCGATGTCGGCGGAGCCCTGCTCGACAAAGACCGTGGGCACCGTGGGGATGCCGTCGCTTTCGAGGCGCTGCAGGTAGCGCTTGTCGGTGTTGTCGCGCAGCACGGCGGGGGGATTCAACAGCGGCACCCGGCTGGCCACGTCGTCGACGAAGGACAGGAACGCGTCTTTGCGGGTGGTGTAGTCCCAGGTGTTGCGGATGACGACGAGGTCGGTGGCGTCGGGGCCAAACGCTGCCCGGGGTCCGTCCCAGATGGGGGTGGTGACGGTGGCGCCGCGGGCCTCGAGAGCGCCCTTGACGGGCTGGTCGTCTGTGTCGAGGTCCGGCAGGGCGGTGCAGGTGACGAGGGCGATGCGCGGAACGGCCATCCCGTCGGCATAGGCCAGGGAAGCCCCGGCGTCGACGATGGTTCCACGATGGTTCCACGATGGTTCCACGATGGTTCCACGATGGTTCCACGATGGTTCCACGATGGTTCCACGGACCCAAGCCCCCATCCCGGCCTTCCCCCGCTGGGGGAAGGAGCCGGACCAGCGACGGGGAGGCCTGGTCGATGGCGGTGCTGGTTCTGTGTACGGTCGGGCATGACCGACACGCCCCTGACCGTTTTGCGGGAACGCTTTGGCTTGCAGGCCTTTCGGCCCGGACAGGAGCGCGTGATTACGACGCTGCTGGAGGGACGACCGGCCCTGGCGGTGTTTCCCACCGGCGGTGGCAAGAGCCTCTGCTACCAACTGCCGGCGGTGCTGTTGCCGGGGCTGACCCTGGTGGTGTCGCCCCTCATCGCCTTGATGAAAGACCAGGTTGATGCCCTGACCCGGCGGGGCATCGACGCCGCCCGGCTGGATTCGTCGTTGGGCCTTGACGAGGTCAAAGACATCCAGCGCCGGGTGAAGGATGGCCGGTTGCGCCTGCTGTATGTGGCGCCGGAGCGCTTCGCCAATGAACGCTTCCTGGAGCTGTTGCAGCAGACGAGGGTGAGCTTGTTCGCCGTCGACGAAGCCCACAGCATTTCGGAGTGGGGGCACAACTTTCGCCCCGACTATTTGAAGCTGACGAGCCTGGCGAAGCTGGCCAGGGCCGAGCGGGTGCTGGCGTTGACGGCGACGGCGACGCCGGCGGTGGTGTCCACCATCTGCGAACGCTTTGGCATCGCCGACCGCGACGTGGTCATCACGGGCTTTTATCGACAGAACCTGGAATTGCGGACCACGGCGGTCGACGTCGACGACAAAGACCGGGCCTTGCTGGCGGCTTTGGATGGGGTGCCGGCGGGGCCGGGCATTGTCTACGTGACCCTGCAAAAGACCGCCGAGCGGGTGGCCGCCATGCTGACGGCGGCGGGGCGACCCGCCCGCGCCTACCATGCGGGGCTGTCGGCGGAGGAACGCTCGGCGACCCAGGAGGCCTTCATGGCCTCCCCCACTGGCCTTGTGGTGGCCACCATCGCCTTTGGCATGGGCATCGACAAAGCCGACGTCCGCTCGGTGCTGCACTACGAGCTGCCCAAGAGCCTGGAGGGCTACAGCCAGGAGATCGGACGCGCCGGGCGGGACGGGCTGCCGTCGGTTGTGCATCTGTTGGCCTCGAGGGACGATGCCCTGGTGCTGCAGGGCTTCGCCTGCGGCGACACCCCCACGAGGCAGGCCCTGGACGGGCTGGTGACGGACCTCGCTGGCCGCGGCGACGCCTTCGAGCTGGACCTGCTGGCCCTGGGCGATGCCCACGACCTGCGCCCCCTCGTGCTGCGCACGGCGTTGACCCACCTGGAGCTCCTCGGCGTCATCAAGCAGGGGACCCCGGTCTATGCCTCCTACCAGGTGAAGCCCCTCATCCCGGTCAGCGACATCGTGGCCCGCTTTCGCGGCGAGAAGGGCGCGTTCATCGAGGCCATCTTTGCCGCCGGCAAGACCGGTCGCATCTGGACCCACCTGTCCCTCGACGAGGTCGCCGCCTCCCTGGGGCAGGACCGCCAGCGCATCATGCGGGCCCTGGACTTCCTGGCCGAGCAGGGCCTGGCCGAAGTGCGCACCGCCGACGTGCGGCACCGCTACACGCGCCCCCCGACGTCGGCGGCGTCACCATCAGCGTCACCCTCGGCGACGGCGCTGGCGGCCCTGCTCCATGCACGCTTCGTCGAGCATGAGGCCCGGGAGGTCGGCCGGCTCCAGCAGGTGGTGGACCTCGTGGAGTCCGATACCTGTCAGACCTTTCGGCTCGTGCAGCACTTCACGGGCGACGGCACACGCTTTGTCGTCGACGCCGACGATGGTCCCCCGGGTCGGACCGCCTGTGGGCATTGCACGGTCTGCGTCACGGGCCAGCGGACCGCGCTGCCTGCGGAACGGCCGGCGCCGGACTTCGGGCGGATCGTCGACGTCGAGGCCTTTGCGGCCCTGTGCCGGACCCATCCCCGGGCCCTGCGGGAGGCGCGGCAGCAGGCCCGCTTCTTGTGTGGCCTCGGCAGTCCGGCGGTGACGAAGGCCAAGCTCGCCAAACATCCCCACCACGGACTGCTCGAACGGCACCGCTTCCACGACGTGCTCGCCTGGCGGGAGGGGCTGGCCGGGTGATGTGCCGTCGTGACAGCGGGAACGGGCGGTCATGACAATGGCTTGCGGCGACGGCTTGCGGCGACGGCGCCAAATGGACAGGCTGGCGGACATGACCCGTTTCCTGCTCACCACGTCGTCGCTGTCGGCACTGCTCGTGATGGGCGCCATCGGCGGGACTGGCTGCGCCGCCGCCCTGCCGGTGACGACGCTGGAGGAGGAGCCCCCGCGCCTGCTCAACGCCTTCTTCGGCCTGGACGATGCCCTGCCCGACGAGGTCTTCTGGCTCTGCCCCGGTGGCGGCGGCACCGACGGCATGCCCGTGACCTTCAGCCGTCGCTTGTCGGGCTCGGTGCCACCGGCGGCGTTTGCCGTGGTGCTTCGGTCCGGCGCCAAGAAGACGCCGCTGTGCGCGACGACGGCGCCCGCCAATGAGGCCAGCGAGAACCACACCGTGCTGCTGGTGGGCGACCTGGGTGGCGTAGACGATCCGCCCCTGCGGGTCGAGGTGGTGGCGGACCTGTGGGCCGACGGCGTCGGTGGCGCCGTCGACAATGCCCGCGGGGCCTCCGTCGAGGTCACGCCCCTGCCCGCCGGGCCAACCATGGTGCTGGCCATCGCCATGACGCCGGGAGCCATCACCAGCGATTGCCCCTCCGCCACCCGGCAGCTGGTGATGGTGACCTGGAGTGGCGGCGTGGTCCCCGACGTCGACGCCAACCAGGAGATGCACCGCCTCGCCTACACCGTCACCACCGATGTTGGTGACGTGACCCCCATGGCCCTCGGCGACCTCGACGACCGCGACAACTATGTCCACCTGTGCCTCGACAGCGATGCCACCGTGCAACGGGTGCGCGCCCGGGCCGCCGTGCTCGTCGACCCCAACCACGACGAGAACCCCGAAACCAGCGTCACGGTCTTCACCGCCCGCTGAAGGTCACTCGGAGGGGCGTCGGGGTGTACCCGACGGTGCCTGCACATACAGCCAGCGCGCCAACACCCGCGTCACCCGGGGCATGACCACCCAGGTCAGCAGCGAGGCGACGATGGCCGTCGACACCAACGACGAGGCGAGAGACAGCACCAGGCCCGGCGCCAGCGGCAGCGACACCAGCAGCTGACGGATGACGGCGCCGACGACGTTGGCGAGGACCCACACCACCACCGTCGACACCAGCGCCATTTTCCATTTCGGCGGCGGCACCATGGCCGCAGCACCTGGCAAGGTGAACCAGGACTCAAGCCCGCTGACTTCCTCCGCCCGGGAGTCCGTCGTCATCGTCAGGGCGTCGACCACCCACCGGGCCCGCACGTCGCTGTTGACCCAGGCGTCGAGGTGTTCGCCGGAGTCGAACTTGTAGACGAGGACATGGGGATCCCCCGGGTGTTGGGGGCGAAACACGTTCATGCCCAGATAGCCCGGAAAGGTCAGGGCCACCCCGGCGACGCCGCGGATCCACCCCTCGTAGTCGGCCTCCCGACCGGGACGCACCTGGCGACTGACGACGACGGTGACGGGTTCGACGGTGGGGGCTGCTGGCATGGGTCGCCTCGGGTGTTCCACCCTCCTGCAAGGGGCCGCCCTCGTCAAAGCGCGGCGAAGACGCCGCGTCAAAGCGCGGCGAAGACGCCGCGTCAAAGCGCGGCGAAGACGCCGCGTCAAAGCGCGGCGAAGACGCCGCGTCAAAGCGCGGCGAGGACGCCGCGTCAAAGCGCGGCGAGGACGCCGCGTCAAAGCGCGGCGAGGACGCCGTCGTCAAAGCGCGGCGAGGACGCCGCGTCAAAGCGCGGCGAAGACCCGACGCAAGACTTCCACCTGACGTCCCGGCTACTGTGATCGTCGATGCAGACCGGCAAGGAGATCCTCACGTCGCTGACCCGCAGTGCTTCGTCGGCGGAGCACCGCGAAAACGTGGTGCGCCTCAAGCGCTGCTTCCTGGTCGGCCTGGTGATGTGGCCCTGCTACACGCCCCTGGACTTCATGGCCGCCGCTCAGGGGGCGTCGCTGCCGGCGCTGCTGGCGGTGCGGATCTCGGTGCCCCTGGCATTGGCCATCTTGTTGCTGGCCCTGCGCACCAAACCAGCCCCGGCGGCCGTCGTCGCCATCGAGATGGTGGCGTTTTCCATCGCGGCCGCTGGCCTGGGGCTGCATGCGCTCATTGGCCCCGGCTTTCGCAACGCCACGTTCACCTCGACGTTCACCATTTTGGTGATTCAGGGCCTCATCCTGCCCAGCCACTGGAAGCGGGGCCTGTGGCGGACGGCGCCGGCGGCGTTGATCCCACCCGCTTTCCTGGCCCTCACCTACCTGCTGCGGCCCGAGTTGCGGGGGGACTTCGACGACGCGGTTTTGCGAACAGAATTCATCTCCTATATCGGCTCCTATTTTGCTGCCTGGGTCATCATTCTCTTTGCGGGAAACATCACCTGGGATTTGCGTCGCCAAGTGCGCGAGAACCAGCTCATTGGCCGCTATCGCCTCATCGAGTTGGTGGGCAAGGGCGGCATGGGTGAGGTGTGGCGGGCCTTTCACCCGACGCTCAAGACCGAGGTGGCCCTGAAGCTGACGACCCATACGGGGGAGAACGAACTGGCGCGCTTCCAGCGGGAGATCGAGGCCCTCACGGCCATCACCCACCCGGGTGTGGTCAAAATCTTTGACTGTGGAATCACCGATGAAGGCTTTGTTTTTTACACGATGGAACTGCTGCAGGGCCGCACCCTGCGCGAGCGCATGGACCAGCAGCCGCCCCTGACGTTGGTGGAGACCGGCACCATCATCCAGCAGGTGGCGAGCGCCCTGCAGGAGGCCCACGCCCACGGCATCGTTCATCGGGACATCAAGCCCGACAACATTCTGCTGGTCCCCCTGCCCGACGGCGCAGGCGTTCAGGCCAAGCTCATCGACTTCGGCATCGCCAAGCAGCAGAGCCTGTCGTCGTCGTCCTCGACCTTGACCGAGACCGGCTCGGTGCTTGGGACCCCGGTGTTTCTGGCCCCCGAACAAGCCCTGGGGGAGGCTGTCGACGGTCGCACGGACGTCTATGCCCTCGGCGCGGTGCTGTTTGCCTGCCTGACGGGGCGACCACCCTTCGTCGAGCACACGCTGACGGCGATGTTGTTGGCCCACGCCCAGAAGGCGCCGCCGCCGCCGTCGATGTTCGTGGCGGGGCTGCCCCCCGGCGTCGACGAGGTGGTGCTGCGCTGTCTGCAGAAGAAGCCCGAGCAGCGCTACGCCAGCGCCAAAGACATGGGCGACGCCGTCGTCGCCGTCCTCACCTCGCCCGCAGCGGTCCGGGCCAGGCTTTCCTGGCCCGCCACTGCCGCCAGCCAACAGACCACCCTCGACACACCGACGGTCTGACGGTCTGACGGGCTGGCGGCTGGAGCTCGACGTCAGACCTCGATCATGACCTTGAGGGCATGGGACCGTTTGGCCCCGGCGAAGGTTTCATACGCGTCCATGATCTGGTCGAGAGAGAAGCGGTGGGTCACCAGGGATTGGGGATCGAGCTTCTTGGACTGCACGAGGCTGAGCAGCATCGGTGTGCTGGACGTGTCCACCAGCCGGGTGGTGATGGTGATGTTTCGATCCCACAAGCGCTCGAGATGCAGCGAAGCCGGCCCACCGTGGACACCGATGTTGGCGATGGTGCCGCCGGCGCCGATGAGGTCCTGACACAGCTCAAACGTCGCCGACACCCCGACGGCTTCGATGGCGGTGTCGACGCCGCGCTCGTTGGTCAAGGCCATCACGGCCTCGGCAGCGCGACCATCGGCGCTGTTGACCACCGACGTGGCCCCCAGTCGTTTGGCCACCTCGAGGCGATGGTCGTCGACGTCGATCATGATGATTTCCGCCGGCGCATACAGTTGGGCCGTCAGCAACGCGGCCATGCCAATGGGACCGGCACCGACGATGGCGACAATGCTCCCCGGTTGCACCTGGCCCTTGAGGACCCCGCACTCAAACCCCGTCGGCAGGATGTCACTGAGCATGACCATGACGCCGTCATCCATGCCCGCCGGAATGTGGTGCAAGCTGGTGTCGGCCCAGGGGATGCGCACCCGCTCGGCCTGGGTGCCGTCGATGGTGTTGCCGAGGATCCAGCCGCCGCTGGTGCAGTGGGAATACATGCCCTTGCGACAGGGGACACAGCGGGCGCAGGCCGTGATGCAGGAGATGATGACCCGGTCATCGCGTTTGAAATTGGTCACCCCGTCGCCGACCTCGTCGACGACGCCGATGCCCTCGTGGCCCAGAATGCGGCCGGGCTGACAGCTCGGGACATCGCCTTTGAGGATGTGCAGGTCGGTCCCGCAGATGGTGGTGTGGGTCATCTGGACAATCACATCCGTGCTGGCCTGGAGTGTCGGCACCGGACGGTCCTGGAGATCGTGCGAACCAGGGCCCGCGTACACAAAAGCCTTCATGGGTGTTCCTGACCGAAAGCGGATGAAACGATATCGAAAAGCGGGGCAGCCCGTGCAGTGGCCACTGCAAAGCCTGCGCCGCATGCACAAGGGCTGCCGCCCAACGGCACCGTGTCGACGTCGGTGACATCGCCATCGTCGGTGTCGTCGGTGGCGGCCAACGGTGGGCGGCCTCGCCAACCGACGCCGTACAGCCCGCCAGAGTGCCTCGACGGGGCACTCTGGTGGGTCATCCCAGATATGGCTGCTTCTTGACCGCGAAGCGGCCCCAAGGGACGCGAGGCGAAAGAAGGCCGCCCGCAGGGCAAAGCACAATCCGGAACTCCTTGAGCAAGACCGCTCGCGGTCGCAGATCAAAGAGTTCCGGATTACAGCGGCATCGTCCCCGTGATGCGCACCGTGACCTCGCGGTCGAAGGCCGGCAGGGGGGCGTGGAGGCTGTCGAAGGGCTGGGCCAGCCGAAAATCCTCGCCGAGCAGGTTGCGGACGCCGCCGCCAATGCTGACGCCGGGGACGACGTCGCGGACCTCAAGCCAGGCATTCACCAGGGCACTGCTGGGCAGCTCGGTGTAGATGGCGTTTTCGTCGGCGTCGACGGCGGTGATGGCGGCGCGTTCACTGCGGAAGATGACGCTGGGGGTGAAGGTGACCCGGTCGCTCAAGTGAAACGACGCCCGGGCCACCACCTTGTGGGCGGGCATGCCGAGGAGGCGCGACGGGTCGCCGGGAACCGCGTAGCTCGCCACCTGGTTCAACCCGGCTGGCGTCGCGAAGGACCAGGAGGCGCTGAGGTCTGTGAACGGGTTCGCCCAGCGCAGCTCGGTTTCGACGCCACGGGTGCCGGTGCGGCCGAAGTTGGCGTAGCCCTCGTTGTCGGTGTCCGGGTCGTAGAAGTAGACGATGGGGTCGTTGATCTCGATGTCGAAGGCGTTGACCGTCACGTAGAGACTGTCGATGAGCTGGGCCCCGGCTTCGCCCTCGATGACCCGGGTGCGCTCGGGACGGATGTCGGCGTTGTACTGGAGGTTGGCGATGCTCGGGGCCTTGAACGCCCCCGACACCAGCAGCTTCAGGTGGCCCTGGGGAAAGACCCGGGTGAGGGCCACCCGGGGCACTGCCGACGGTCCGTAGGTTGAGTGGAGCTCGGCGCGGCTGCCGACCGTGAGGGTGAACAGGCCGGTCTCCACCCGGGCATCGCCATAGACGGCGCCATTTTGGAAGTTGGTGACGCCGTCGCCGGCCAGACGCATGTCGAGGATGTCGAGGACGGGCTCAGCATCTTGGGGCATTGAGCGGGCGGCGTCGAGGGTGGCATCGGCCCCCGCCGACAACGACAATGCCGGAAAAGGCTGCCAGGCGACGTCGACGCCGGCGCGGGCGCGGTCGGCAACGTCCCGATACTGTGTCTCGGGAAAGTCGTCGGGAGACCACCACGGCAGTTGCCGTTGCAGGGCCAGGCGGGGCGTGACGCTGAGGTTCGGTGCCAGGGACAAGGGAACCTGGACGTCGAGATAGACGGCGGGGAAGGCCGTCAAGGCTTCCTGGGGCAGGACAGCGGCGTAGCCGTCGCGGCCCCGGGCACCGTAGACGTCGATGATGAGGCGGGTCTTGAGCCATGGGGTGTTGGCGGCGGCGTTGACCCACACGTTGCTCAAGGGGGAGCGGCCCGCCATCTGCCAGGTGTCGCCAAAGACGTCCTGGTAGTCGCGCTCGCTGCGGGACCGTTCGCTGACCTGGGCATGGACGCTGACGTCGAGGCCACCGAGGACATCAAAGGCCTGGCCGGCGCTGGCGTTGATGGCCTGGTTGGTGAACGGGGTGGCGCCCTGGGCGTAGAAACCCTCGACGGCGACCCCCGGTCGTTTGGCGCCGGTGCGGGTGATGATGTTGATGACGGCGAGTTCGGCGAAGCCCCCGTAGCGGGCCGAGCCCGGGCCGCGCAGGATCTCGACGCGTTCCACGTCGTGCAGGGGGTAGTGACCGCCGAGGGGATTGGTGAGGTAGAGGGTCTCGTTCATCGCGACACCGTCAAACATCAACAGCACCTTGCCCTCGTGGGCCCAGTTGCCCCGAAAGCTCATGCCGACCACCGAGGTCACGTCGACGCCGACGTCGAAGCCCGGCACCAGCGGCAGCAGGTCGAGGAGGTCCCTGGCACCCAGCCGCACAATCTCGTCGCGGGTGATGACCGTGACGACGCCGGGGGAGGCCCGCAGTTGCACGCTGTGGGAGGAGGCCACGGTGGTGTCTGTCTCCAACAGGGCCTCGAGAGACACCTGCTCGATGTCGGAGACTTCGGTCTGGGCCAGCACCGTCGGTGCCAGCAACGACGACGCGATGACGACGGGACCCGCCAGGGATGGAAGCGTGCATCTCATCGGATGATCCTCGCGAGCTTCAACAGGTCGGCGGCGAAGTCGACGCCGGCGGCGCGGGCTTCGACGAGGTTGACCACCATCTTTGGTTTGTCGCCGCTGCCGTCGACCCCGAGCATGATGCCGGCCTCGACGAGGGCGGGCTCCAGGGTGACCGTGGTGAGGTGCCGGGCGCGGGCCTCCAGCAACACCGATGGCAGCAGCAGCCCCTGAAACGTTGGACTGCCACAGACCCACACGACATCGGGCCCGGTGGCCGCCACGGCGGCGCTGACGCCGGCCCCGTCGGTGACGACGACGACGCTCGCCTGCAGGGGGGCTCCCTGCACCACGACCCCCCGCAGGGCATTGAGCCCTTCGAGCACCTCGGCGGCTGTGCGAGCCGACGCCGGACTGCCGTCGTGCAGCACCAGCACGTCGAGACGGGGCCCCACCCGAGCCTTCAAGGACCGATCGTAGGCAAGGGCGCGCACGACGACGGCGGCCAGTTTCTGCACCGGCATGGCCGCCCGGGCGGCCCCAGCAGCCACGCACACCAGCACCACGGCCGTCGCAACGATGGCCGGCCGCCACCCCCGCAGGGCTGCCCACATGGTGGGGAAATGGCGCATGTTTCCCTTCATGGACGTACTGGTCACACCTGGAACCGGCGAGATTCGGCCTCAAGGGACGCGGCGCTGGCGCGCAGGACGGCGATGGCGCTGACGAGGTCCTGGACGGGGCCCTGTTGGCGGCCGCCGGCGTCGGCGATGCCCTCGACGTGATGCAGGACGGTCTCCAGCAGCTGGGCCTGCTGGACCTGGCTGCCACCGAGGCTTTGGACGATGGCGCGCAGGCGGGCGAGGGCCTGGGCGGCGGCGGCGGAGCGGTCGGCGTGGCCGACGAGGGTCTGGTCGGCGGAGGTGGCGAGCTGGATCAAATCCTTGGCGGTGCCCTGGAGTTGCTGGGCGGCCTGTTCCTGGGCGCGACCCGTCTTGCGGATCTGGGCCATGGTTTCAGCGACCCCCCGGAGGCCCAGGGCCACCTCGCGGACCCCCTTCAGCTGTTCAGCGGTGAGGACGGCCATCTCCTCCAGGCGTTCGGTGGCGCTGGCGGTGTCGGTGAGGATCGCCTCGAGGGCCACGGTGGCTTCGCGGCTGCGGCGAGACCCATCGAGCATGGCACTGCGGCTGCGGCCGACAGCGGTGACGGCGTCGTCGGCGCCGCCGCGCACCTCGGCGACCACCTGGGCGATGGCGCTCACCGTGATGCGGGTGCGATCGGACAGGTCTTTGATGGACGCCGCCACGACGGCAAAGCCGCGACCATGCTCGCCGGCCTGGGCCGCGATGATGGCGGCATTCAACGAGAGCAGGGCCGTTTGGTCGGCGACCTCCTGAATGACCGACACGGCGACGTCGATCTGTGACGTCCGCGAGGCCAGACCCTCGATGCTGTAGCGCACGTCGTCGATGGCGCGACCCATCTCGTCGACGCCGGCCTGCATCTCGACAATCAGGGTGCGCCCCTGGCCGGCCCCCGAGCGCATGCGCAAGGAGAGGTCGCGGGTTTGCCCCGTGCTGCGCTCCACCTCGTGGGCGGCCTGCTCCACCCGCTTCATGCTGGCCGAGGCCCGCTCCAGGGCCTGGTCGCTCTCCGCAAGGCGCAGACGGGACTGCTCGGCAGCCACCAGCATCTGCCCCACCGACGTGGCGGTGGCGTGCCCTTCAGCCGCGAGCTGGTGCAGGGTGCCGGCGACCTGGTCGTTGGCACGATTGACGTCGAGGAGAATGGTGCTCACCTGACCGGCGGCGCCAAGGACCTCGCGGGTGCCGCTGTCCCCTCGCTGCAGGGCCTCACGGACCTGGCGCACGGTGCCGGCGGTGACCTCGACCCGGGTCCCGATCTGCTGGGCCTCGTCCTTGACCTGGGCACCGGCCTCGTCGACGCGGGCGCTGACGATGCCGACCTCATGGGCAAGGCGGGTCACGCCCGCCAGGGAGCGCCGCTGGTCGGCGACGAGGTCGGCGATGGCCCGGGCCAGTCGACCGATCTCGTCATCGGCGTCGACGTCGATCAGAATCCGGAGGTCCCGCTCGTCGATGATGCGCGCGGTGGTCGCCGACAGCTTCTCGATGGGCCGGGCCAGGCGGCGGCCGATGACGAACGCCGCCGTGGCCCCGATGACGACGAGCAGCACCGTCAACGAGAACACCGAGGTGCGGGTCTCTTTGACCCGCGCCTGACGCGCCCTGGTCGTGAAGCCCACCACGAGGCGAGCGGTGCCGAGGGCATCGATGGACGGAATCTGCACCGCCGCATGGAGGATGCCGTCGCTGTCGTCGACATCACCCGCCGCCACATCCATGCGGGGTGACGTGCCATCGACGCTCACGAGCCCCAGGGTCTTGCCGCTGGCGTCAAGGACGACCGCATAGGCCGCCCCCTCGGCGCGACGCAGGGGCTGCAGGGCGGCCACGATGCCCGCGGTGTCGTCGAATTCGACGGGGGCCTGCAGGGCGCTCGACATCACCCGGGCCACGTCGAGGGCCCGATCCCGGGCGAAATCGCCGGACTGGCGCTCGAGCTGCTGGACGAGCACCCCCTGGAGGGCGACCCCCATGAACACCACGAGCACCACGACGGGCGCTACGAGGCGAACACGGAGAGAGCGCCCAGCGGCCATCCAGGGACCCTACGGCCCGACACAGCCCGGGTCTCTGGGACGCCGGCAGGTGTTCCAGAAACCCGGACAAGCGTCCGTTATCTGCCGGGTGGTTCGGTGCTGCTCAGAATTCCAGCACCAGCGAGATGCGGGTCCCCACGTCGGCGTTGGCGATGCCGTCCACGGGCAGGCGATAGGGGGGGTCGGTGAGCACCGTCGTCACACAAACGCCCTGCTGGCCCGTCAACACCGGACCACCCACCAGGGGCTCGATGACGGGATCGGCCAGCACCCCCGACGACGGCGTCACCGTCGCCGACAAGCGCAAGGCCCCCGGCTTGTCGGTGCCGTTGAAACAGGCCGCCAGGGCCAGGCTCCGCGCCGTCACCTGCAGCCGCAGGGCCTGCAGCCACGGCGGGGCGCGCCATTGCTGAATGCCCATCACATCGCGGGGCTGGGGGGCGGTCTTGGCCTGGCGGGGGACGGGCGAACGCCTGGGCGGCGGCTTCGTCTTCTTCTTCGGCGCCGGACCGCACTCGGGAACCTCGGGGCAGACCAGGGCGGCGACGTCCGTCGGTGGCGGCGGCGGCGGCGGCCCGGCGCAGGCGCAATCCCGCCCCAGCAGGGCGAGGGCCACGAGGGCGATGACGACGACGACGACCGTGCGGGCCTGGCGCCGGCGGCGGGCCTCCCCGAGGGTCTTGGCCTGCTCGGCGAGGGGACCGGTGGGCAGCGTCGGCAACGTCGGCAACGGCGGCAACGTCAGCGTCGGCAGCGTCGGCAGCGTCGGCAGCGTCGACGTCGGCAGCGTCGGCCGGGGCCTGGCCTGCAGGGCCCGCAGGCGGTCCCGGCCGTCGGCAGCGGCAGCGGCAGCGCGACGGCGGCCGTCGTCGAGGGCCTGTTGGAGGTGGGCGGGGATCGTCATTCGGCGAGGGTCCAGGCGGACACAGTGGCGCCCTCGGTGCTGCGTTCCACCGGCCGAAGCTGGATGGGCAGGAAGGGATTGGGCGGCGTGGCCGCGGGACGGGGAAAGGGCCAGGGCAAGGGATCTGCCGGGGCCAGCCGCACGCTGCCGACGTAGGCCTCGCCATCGGGGGCGGCGGCGGCCACGCGACCGCGGACGCTGTCGTCGAAGGCCTCGATGCCGTCGAGGAGACCCTGGACGCGACGTCGCAAGACCTCGATCTTCTTTGCGGTGGTGGCGCTGCCGACGGCTGCGTCGTCAAAGACCCGCAGCATGAGCTGCAGGTTCTGCCGTTGGTTGTGGCGCACATCGAGGGGCTCGGTGGAAAGCTCGTCGAGGAGCCGCTCGGCAAAGCGCACGGCACCGGCACCACCGCCGGCACCGGACTCCACCGCGGCCCACAAGGCCACGGGCTCTCCCCGGGCCAGGGGCTCAAGCTGGGTACACATCCGCCCCACGGTGCCCGCCTTGCGACGCTTCGCCGAGGCGCAGACGCCGTCAAACGAGGCCATGTCCTGATGAAACGCCGCCCGCCACAACAGGCTGTCGACGACGACGGCGTAGTCGGCGGCGGGGACGAAGGCTTCGACGATGCCGATGACCTCGTCGGTGGTGGCGTATTGGGAGAGCACGAAGGCCAACCAGCGTCGACAGAGGCGATGCATGCCCTCGGGGTCGCTGCTCTCGTCGGCGTGGGCGAGGGCAAAGGCGAAGCTGCGCAGGGCTGCCAGGGTTTCGCCGGCTTTGACGGCATCGACGCCGCGGTGCAGGGCAATGGCGCTGCGCTCCCGAAACCCGGTGGCGACGTCGAGACCGAGCAGCCGCTCCCCGCGCGCGCCGGCGTACAGCGCTTCCTGGAGGCGTCCGGTGCGGCTGGCGAGGCCAGCGTGGCCGGCGGTGACGTCGTCGGTGGCCTGGGCCGGTGTTGCCTGTGATGGGGGTGATGCCTGGGGCGGTGCGGCAAAGCCCAGCCAGCGGGCGACCCCGGCGCCGTTTTTCTGGTCGAGGAGGGCGTCGGCGATGTCGATGACGAGGGCGTCTCTGACGGTGGCGTCGACCACGCCGGCCAGGCCGCTGTCGGCGTCGGCGAACAGGGAATTGCGGCGGTCTTCCCGCAGGCTCAGCCACTCGCTGGCCGGCCAGCCCATCGCCGTGCGCCACAGCACGGCCGCCGGGCTGCTGCCAAACGCCGCCTGTCGCCGTTGGGCGAGTTCAAAACGCCCTCCCGGGGTGACCCCCGCGGCGCGCAGGGCCTGATCGAGGGCCGAGGTCTCCTGACGGGCCTTGATGGCCTGCAGGCGGGTCAACGTGACGTCGAGGTCAAACAGGCGGGTCTCGATGAGGGCGAGACCCGCGACCTTGTCGGGGTGGGTGGTGCGCTGGGCGACCCGCAGCATGTCCTTGAGCATCAGGCCAACGCTCAGGCGGTCGTCCAGGTCCACCCATTGGAGGGCGCCGTTGTCGACGAACAAGCGGGGCTGTTGCACCCACGGCGTCAGACAGAAGGCCCGGGCGAAGCGCACCGTGCGCAGCTCCTCGACGGTGAGGACGTCGTACAGCGACACCGACCGCTGCTGCACCGAGCCCCGAAAGCTCGACCAGGGATTGGGCTGGGACGGGGCTTCGCGCCGCATATTCTTCAACAGCCAGTTGTGGATGGCGATGGGCCACACACCGGCGCCGTCGTCGTCTTCGATGAAGCCATCGGGGCAGAAGCCGGTCTCACCGAGGGCCGCCCACACCGTCGAGCGGAAGTCGCCGTCGTGCACCGAGGCCGCGCCGCGCGATGTCTCGCGGGCCTCGATGGCGTTGCGCAGCAGCCACAGCTTGAGGACGTCGACGGGGCGCCCCTCGCGCAGGGCAAGGCGGGCATTCCAGTACACGACGGTCTGGGGCGGTTCAGTCTTCGCCGCCGACGACAGCGGCGGTGGTGCGGGCGGCGCCTTGCCGGTCGACGTCGTCGCCGCGTCCGTCGCCGCCATGGCCGTGGTGGCCGTCGCCGCCCACAGCACCCCGGTGGCCAGCAGGAGCCAGCGCCTCACAGGGCGTACCCGGCCACGAAGGACAGTTCCCAGACGAAGCCCAGTTGGGACGCCGTCACCGGGACCAACACCGGGACTGTCACCAACGCACGAGGGGAGAAGTAGAAGCCGGGCTGGAAGTAGACGTCGAGGGCGAGGCCGGCGACGGTGTGCAGGCGGGCGGGGTCCACCAGCATGGCCCCCGGGGCGGTGGCCTCGATCTGGTCGATCTCGCTGGTGCTCAATTGCGGCGAGACGAGGGCGAGGCCGATGTCCTGCAGCTTGCGGTCGAAGAAGGTCTGGCCATAGCCGAGGTAGCGCACGCCGCCGACGGCCACGAGGGCAAGCTCGGCGGGAGGGATGAACGACGCCAGCGGGGTCACGACGCCTTCTGCGACGGCGTAGCCCACGTTGACGTCGAGCTCGAGGTGGTTTGGGCGACCCGCCTGGCGAAAGGGCGTCAGGGCCAGGGTCTGGCTGCTGGGGGTGTCATAGGCCTGGTAGAGGTGGACGCCGACCTCGAGGATGAGGTCGTCGAAGGCCTTGCGCCCCAGGGCCCCCACCCGCCATTGGCCAAAGGTATTGCGCTCAACGACCTCGGAAATGGCGAGCCCGAAGGTGACGGGGGAACGACGCCAGTCAAAGCGCACCGCCCGGGAGGCCGTGCCCAGGAAATGCTCGTTCATCGCCTGGATGGGGGTACGCAACACGGCCGCGGTGTCGTGGTCGTTTGGCGGCGCTGTCGTCGGCGTTGCCGGTTCGGTCGCGGGTTCGGTCGCGGGTTCCGTTGCGGTCGGCGCCGTCGTTGTCGTCGTTGTCGTCGCCGTCGGTGGCGCAGCGGCGGGCCTGCCGTCGTCGACGACGTCTTGCGCCGTGGCCGACGACGACGACAGCATGACGAGGCAGACCAGGCCGGCGACGATGAAGGCTGCGCGATCAGGGATCATTCGGAAATCCCCCGTCGTCGCGGGTCGGGAAGCGGGGCCGATAGCATTGGTTGCGCAGGGCATCGCGAAACAGGCTGCGGGCATTGTAGACGCCGGCGGAGTCAAAGGTCGGATGGGCACAGAAGCGGTCACAGCGCAGCAGCACCTTGCGCAGGTCGAAGCTCTCCTCGAACCACACGGCGGACCCCTCAAAGATCTCGGCGGGGCTCGACAGCCCAAAGGGCACGGTGAAGTCGGCGACGGTGACGGCGCCGGCGGCGACGGCGTTGTAGCGGAAGCGGGCCAGGTAGGGAGAGTCCCAGGCCAGGCCGATGGGGTAGCGGGCCTGGGGCACCGCGGCGTGAAGCTCGGGGAGAAACGCCAGGGGCAAGGGCTCTTCGGAGATCTCTGGCGGTCCCATGAAGACCACGCTGCCGGCGGCATCGTCGGCACAAAACGAGAAGCTGTCGACGACATCGGTGGTGACGGCTTCGTTGTTGAAGAAGGTGGCCACGCCGAACTCGGCGAAGGGCACGTCGATGGACAAAGGGGTGCGGATGGGGGCCCGAAAGCTGAGGGCGCGCATGCTCCCGGTCTGGTCGACGCTGAAGCGGTCGACGAAGGTGCGGAACTGTCGACGGGTGGGCAAGATCGGCAGGCTCGAGACCGCCAGGGGGCCAAGCACGATGGTGGCGTCGAGCTGCACGGCGCAGGACCGCACGGGGCCATCGGCAATGCCTTCGAGGTCGGCGCCGCCAAAGCCACTGGGGCACCACACCACGTGGCGACCCACCAGGGCATCCCGCGGCTCGAAGCCGACGCTGTCAAAGACGAAGCCGCCGGCCAGACGCGGTGAACTCTTCTGGCTCTCGTCGTCGACCACGAGGGACAGGGCCTGCTCGAGGAGCGCCGGCAACAGCGTTTCGCGATCGGCCCGTTGCAGCCCGATGACCAACACCATGTCATCGCCATCGACGCGGGCCAGATCGATGCGTTCTTGCAGCAGCTGCGCCAAACGGAAGGCAAAGCCGTCGGTACGGAAGTCGTCGACGCAGTGGACGTCGCTCTCGTCGAGCAACAAGCGCTGCAGCTGCATCTGCCGGTGGTCTTCGTCGATGATCTCCGTGGCACACAGCTCGAAGAAGAACCCGATTTGCGTGGTCGGGCGAATCGGGCTGCGCAGCTCGGGGACCGCCGGCTGCACCTGGGGATTCTTCTGGGCCAGGGCGGTGATGACGACGTCGCCGGTGGCGTCGCTCACGGTGCTGTTGGCGCACAGCAGGGGACTTGGCGACACCTCCAGACCGAGGGTCTCGGGCGCAAAGACCGCCCGCTCGCTGGTCGTGACGGGCGTCAGCGCGAGGGGCGCAAACGTCGTCGGACAGACCGGCCCGAGCAGCCCGTAGCCGTAGGGGTTGTCGGCGGCGACGTCGAGGACGCCGACGCCGCCAATGCCGATGTCGCCGTGGGCGACGGTGTCGACGCTGAAACGACGGCGCAGACCAAGGACGGTGGCCTCGGGGTTGCGGATGGACGGAAACTGGTGGCGCAGACGCCACTGGACGCTGCTGTTGGCGCCGTCGAAGACGCCGTAGACGATGGCGCTGCGGTTGGTGTGGGCGGGCCCCGTCAACACCTGCTGAAACGACACCGGCGCGTCGAGGGTGAGGGCGCCGTCTGGGTGGTAGCGCAGGCGCAGCCGCACGTTGCGCGGGGGAGACTGCACCCGCAGGCTGGCGCTGCCGCAGAAGGTGTGACGCCCGCAGGACGCCGCCACATGCTCGTGGACCGACGGGAACGACGCCAGCGGGGCAAAGGGCACGTTGTCGTCGTCGGTGACGAAGGCGAGCTCGATCTGGGACGCGTCGGACAAGCCCTGCTCGGCGTTGACGCGGAAGAAGACAAACATGGTTTGCTCTTCTTCGAACCAGGTGACGTCGGCGATGGCGAAGGCCGCCCCGATGTCGACAATGGGGACCTTGGGCTCGCAGGCGGCGCCACCGAGCCCCAGGGCCAGGCAGACCGCCAGGCAGACCCCACCGACGGCGCCCACCACACGACCAACGACACGACCAACGACGGTGGTCGCTGGTGGTGCCGGGGTCGTCGTCGTTGGTGCCGTCGGTGTCGCCATTGGCATCAGGATACCAGGGCCAGGAAGGATGCCTTGCCCTTGGCGTAGTTGGCCTTGAGGGCCTTGATGATGTCCTGGTGGCCCCGTCGCGCCAGCGCTGCCTGCTCGGCGCGCGACGAGAACGAAGCATTGCTGCGGATGGCGCCCTGCATGGACGGCGACAACGACTGGGTCAGCTCCCGCTGCCACCCCTGGTCCTGCATCGACAACCAGGCCGCCAGGCCGCGGACGTCGACGTCGAGCAGCAGATCGCTGCGCTGTTCGGGTTCGAGGCGGTTGAGCATCTCGCCAAAGAAGATGTCCTCGTACCATTGGGGCGCGCTGCCGGCGCCGTTCAGGGCCCGCTTGAACAAGCCCGGGCGTTGCTCGGCGGGGAGGTGGGGCAACAGCACCGACAACGCCGACGCCGCATCCACCGACGGACCGCGATCGGTCACTGCACCCTTGGGTGGCTTCGGCATGGTGTCGCCGTCGCGGGCGGCCCCGATGCACGAGAAGATGTAGATGCTCTCTTCCTTGGAGATGCGCGTCGACGCCAACAGCTGCTCGGCCACAGCGATGCGCAGATCGAGGGGCATCAGGCGGGCGACGTCGTGCTGGGTCTCTCTGGGCACGAGGGCAAACAGCAGGGCCGCGTAGCGATGGGGCAGGTTCTCCATCAAGCCAAGGACGCCGCCGGAGCCGAAGTCCTCCCGCAGGGCGCGGTAGAGCTGCACATCGGCCTGGGACATGAGCAGGGAGCTCATGGCGTGCTGGTTCAAGCGACGAAAGAATTCCGAGCGGGACGGCAGGGTGCTTTCGTCGACGTCGCGGAAATATTCAGCGAAATCGATCTTCTTCAGGGCCAAATCGGCATCGGTGGAGAACGAACGGGCCAGGCCGTCGCCAAAGATGAAGACCGCGCGGGCCAACATGGGGAAATCTCCCACCTTCAACCACTCGCGCAGGAGCTCCACCACCGGGCCGTCGGTGGTGGCGTCGACGCCCGCCATGCGCTCCCGCCACAGGTGTTCTTGTTGTTCGGCGAAGCTCTGGTCTTCGTCGACCTGGGTCACCGGCGTGACCTCGGGCTCTTCGGCGGGCGGCGGCGCGGGCGGCGTGGTGTTGAGCTGGGCGAGGAGCATCTTCTCCTCCAGCGACGGCGCTCCCAGACGGCGACCGGCCCAAATCAGCGCGATGATGGCGAGCGTCAACAAGACGATGGCCAGCATCCAGCCCACGTGGGGCAGCAGCTCCTTCCACAGGCCTTCCAGGGCTGACGTCGTCGTCAGGGGCTCGGGCACCGGCGGTGCAGGTGCTGCGGGCGGCGGCGGCTCCTCCACCACAGGCTCTGTCTCCTTCTCGGGCTCCTTGGGGATGGTGGGTTCGGCCAGGCTCTTGTTGATGGGCTCCAGGGCCTGGGGCACCACCGAGACCTTGCGGTAGCCGCGGGACAAGCGCAGCTCCAGGCGACGCACGAGGGCCTGGATGTCCTTGGGGTTGATGCTGCGTTCGTGGGTGAACTCGCAGCGGGCCTCTGTCAGGTACTCCTGGGTGGGCACGCTGCCGATGCCCTGGTCCGTCGGCAAACCGGGCAACGACCCCGAGCGGGGCTGGTCGATGGTCTGGTGGCGCACATAGACGCAGCCCTTGGGGAAACAGCGCTCGGGGGCGCAGTCGGCGGCAAGGCCCGCTTCAAAGGTGCGCTCCAGCAGGCTCACCTCCAGGGCTATCTGCCCCGGGATGTGGCCCCGCGGCACAGGCACTGGTGCTGGTGCCGGAGCCGGCACCGGCTCGGTCAACGCCGGCTGGGCCATGGCCTGGAGCGTCGTCGTCGACGACGCCAGCAGGGCGATGGCAAAGATCACGGTTCGGCGCATCAGTAGACCCTCACGACCACGCGACGCAGGCGCGCGTTTCTCTGATCAACAGTCAGCCCCTGAAGCTCGGCCTCAGGCAGCGGGCGGGTGTCGGCGTAGCCCTCGACCCGAATGCGGGTGCGATCGATGCCCACGCCCTCCAGCCGATCCCGGACCACCAGGGCCCGCGCCGCCGACAAATCCCAGTTGGACGCAAACAGGCTCGAGCCAAGGATGGGGGTCGCGTCGGTGTGGCCCTCGACGGCGAAGCTGTACTTCGTCGAGTAGGGCAACAGCACCTCGAGCATGGAGCCCAGGGGCACCTCGAACTCCGGGCGCAACAAGGCGCGGCCAGAGTCAAAGACGAAGCCCGAGTTCAACGACAGCTCCAGACCGTCGTCCTTGATCTTGGTCTGCACCACCTCGGTGAGCTTCTTCTCGACGATGGCCTTTTCGATCTGTTCCTGGATGGACTCCAGGCTCTCGGGCTGGGGCTCGCCGGAGATGGCCTTGGTGATTTGCTGCATCTTGGTCTTCGAGAGGTTCGCCGCCGACAGCAGCACCACGAAGAACAACAGCAGATTCGTGATGAGGTCGGCATAGCTGAGCAGCCATCCCTCCTCGTGACCGCCTGAGCGCCGCCGCATATCAGCGCTCCGCCAGGGCGACGATTTCGTTGACGCTCTTCTCGCAGCGCTCGAGGCAGCCGAGGCGGTCGTCAAGCAGACCGTTCAAAAAATGGCTGATGGGACCCGCGATGCCGGCGCCGAAGGCCACGCCGTACAACGTCGCCAACAGCGCCAACGACATGGCCGCGCCGATGTTGAGGTTGTCGCCGCTCATGTTCTTGAAGAGCGTGATCATGCCCGTGATGGTGCCCACCATCCCGAAGGACGGCCCGAGCTTCGACAGCATTTCCCAGTTGTGCACGGCGGGCTGCCAATGGGCGATCTCGGCGTGGCGCAGCTCCAGAAACACCTTGCCACTGCCCGCTTCCGGCGAGCGGCTCATGATGAGCTCCATCATCTTCTTGATGGCCGGCAGGGGACTCTTCTCGGCGTATTCGACGGCCGCGTTGCGCTTGCCCTCCCGCCACAGCCCCGTGACGGCCTCCCGGTCGGCCTCCATGCGGGCGGTGCCGCGGGCAAATTGGCGAAGCCCCGGCACCAACTCACCAAGCACCATGAAGGTGCGCAGCGCCGTCTTCGTCGTCGACGACATGAGCACGGCGGAGAACGATCCGCCCACCACCATGATCAAGGCGTGGGGGTCAAACGCCGAGATGACGACCTGCGAGCGATCGCGGAAGCCGTACCACAAGACGAAGCTCAACAAGGCCAATCCAAGAAACTGCACGTCGTCCCTCTTCTCTCTCTGTCGTCGTCGTCGTCGTCGCTGATGTGGTCAGATGTCGCTGATGTGGTCAGCTCAGGGCGCGCTTTGCAGCTCGTCGAGCTTCTGGCGGACCGCGGGGTCGCTCTCGATGGTCTCGGCTTTTTCGTAGATGGTGATGGCCTGCTGCTTCTCGCCCATCATCAGCAAGATGGAGGCCTTGGCCCGCAAGAACTCCGGGTGGGACGGGTAGCGGGCCAGCACGAGCTCCACCCATTCCAGGGCGAGGGCGTAGTTGCCGCCCTTGATGCTCTCCTGCACGCCGGCGCGGGCCCGCACCAGGCTGACGTCGGGGGTGCCTTCGTCGATGCGCAGGCCGCGGGCACGGTAGGCCTCCACGAGGGCCCGATCGGCGGGGGTCGGCGGCGGCGGCACCAGCCGGGTGGCGGGGAGGGTCTTGATGCCGGCGGCCTGGCCGCTGTGCTCAATCACGATGCGCTGCCCGGTGGACACCATGGGCACATCGACCTCGGTGATGACGTCGCCGTTGTTCCAGCGCACCTTCATGACGGTGTTTGTGCCCATGGCGAAGGGCCGCTGCAGGGTGTCTTCGTCCTTGAGGGTCGGGTGCTCGGCGGCCTCGGGCTCCACCAGGTAGTAGGTGTAGTTGCGCACGGCGCACGACGACAGGGTCACACTGCCGGCGACGACGACGACGCTGGTGACGAGCGACGCACAAGAGAGTCTGGTCATGGCAGCACCGGAAGGAAGTTGATGTTCATCAGCGTGATGCCAAGGCCAATCTGGCCGTTGGTCGACGCCGTCAGCAGCACGCCGTAGGCGGTTTGGGGAATGGGCCAGCGCACCACCACGACCCCCGTGAACAGGGGATCGAGGAGGTCGCCCTCGACGCCGAGGGCGGCGCCGGCGGCAGTGGGGATGGAGACCACCGCCTGGGCGCCGATGGTGAGGTTGAAGGCCTCGGGGATGACCCGGTAGTAGACGCCGCCGACGCCAACGATGGGGTCGAAGATGCTGAAGGTCAGCCCCGCCATGTCGAGGTTCTTGTCGCCGAACTGGTCGACCACATCGACGGACACATGCTGGCCGGGCACCAGGGCCAGGTCGAGCCAGACGTGGGTCAGGCTCTCGCCCCGCAGCCGCCGTTCGACGTCGTCGGTGAAGGTGAAGACCTGGGCCGTGCGCTTTTGCTCCTTGAGCTGGCCGTCGATGTTCCGGGCAAAGAGGATCTGGCCCGTGCGCAGGGAGACCACCCGGATGGCCACGCCGTCGTCGGTCTCGTCGACCCAGGCCGCCGCGGCGGCAGGGGCGCCGGCCCCGCGGGTGTCGGTATCGACGGCCACGATCTCGGCGATGGACATGGCCCCCGACGAGTAGACGAAGGCGCCGCCTTCGGCCTGCACCCGGGGCTGCATGCAGGCCTCGCAGGCCCGCAGCTTGCCGCGGCCGACGGCGTCGGCGAAGGCGACGACGGCGGCGGTGGGAAACCATGTGCGGGTTTCCTCGAAGGCCGGGCGGGCCCCCACCAGGATGATGGGGGCGACCCCCTCGAGGGCGCCGCCGTTGACGGCGGGCTCAAGGGCTTCCGCCATGCGCTCCAGGGCATCCACCGACGACTCCCGCTGGGCGCGGGCCGTCGACGACGCTGTCACCACCAGCAGCAGGGCCAGCCCGAACAGCAGACGGTTTGGACGGAGGCTCAGAACCACAGCGTCACCTCGCCGCCGATGGCGTGGACCTGCAGCAGGCCGAAGTCGAGGAAGCGACCGATGCCGGGGGACGCCGCCAGCGTCGGCATGGACTGGGCATAGAACGCAGCGCCGACGCGGTTGCCGATGCGCAGGTCGACGCCGGCGCCGATGGCCGGCCAGGTGGTGGTCTGCACGATGACCCCCGTCGACGACGCCAACAGGTCGGCGACGTTTGGTACGTCGTCACGCAGGATGAGGGCCAGAGGCCCCGTCAGCGTCGAGATGGAGACGCTGCCAAAGCCATAGAGGTTTGGCTGGGTCAACGACGCCGACGCCCCCGTCAGCAGACGGTTGAGGCGGGCCTCGATCATCAGGCCGTTGTAGAGCTGGGGAATGTAGGTGCCGCCGATGACGACGCTGCCCGACCAGTCGCGGGCGTGGTTGATGTTGAACTCGGCCCCCGTCTGCAGCCAGACAATGGGCACGGCCCCGATGCCACCGAGCTCTGGCGGCGGCGGCGCGAACTGCAGCAAGGACAGCTTGGCAGGGATGGCCAGGGGCCCCCGCTGCTGCAGGGCATCGAGGTACTCCCGGCGGGCCTGCTCGGCGCTGACGAGCTTGTCTCCCGACCGGAGCAAGGCGGCGCTCGACGTCGACGACGACAGGGTCTTGCTGACGACGATGGTGAGGTCGTCGTCGAGGGTCGTGATGCGGGTGCGCAACACCAGGGCTGAACCCTCGGCCTCGACGTCGAGAAACAGGGCGTGCTGGGCGCCGCTGTCTTGACCAACGCGGGCCAGCACCCCGGGGGCATCGATGCCCCGGGACATGACGGTGCCCGTTTTGTCGGCGTGGACGGCGAGCTGGGAGCAGGCCGGGCAGTGGGCCAGCCGGACCCGGGTCTCGGGGTGCTTGAGGATGAGCTCCGCCAGGTGGTTCTCGAGCAGGGCCTCAAGCCCACTGCCAAAGCCAAAGGGCACCGTGACGTCGGCGACGACGACGGCCGTGTCGGTGGCGAAGGGGGGTGCCCTGGTCCAGCCGTAGACGAGTTCGTCGAGGAGGTCGTAGGCCCGCAGGTGCAGGTGGTTGGCGAGGTCCCGGCGCAGGTTCTCGGCCTGGGCCTGCTGGAGGTCGTCGGTGGCGAGGCCTTCGGCGCTGCCCTGGGCCAGGGCGGGTGAGGACGTCACCACGGCCACGAGGGCTGCCAGGGCCACGACGATGGGGCGCAGGGACGACCGGATGGATGACCGCACGGATGACAGCAGGGATGACCTCAGCGGAGCCATTGCCAGCGTCCCTTCTGGCAGAGGCCGGCGTGGAGCTGGGTCTCGTTGTCGCGCAGCAGGGCCACGCCGACGAAGGCGTCGGTGCCCGTCAGGGTCTGCTCGGCAAAGAGGCGGGCACAGGCCACCGGCAGGGCCTCGGCGGGGGTGAGGGCCGCGAGGACCTCGACGTCGCCGGCGGCCAACAGGGGCGCCAGGTTGCTCACCCGATGGCCGGCGTCCGCGAGGGACTGGCGGGTGGCGATGGCGACCTTCTGGGCCACCTGGGGCGACGGATAGGACACGTCGACGACGACGCGGCTGCCGACGGGGACGGCGCCGGCCACGCCGCCGACGATGGCTGCGACCTCGGTGCCAAGCATGGAGAGGATGACCTCGTCACGGGGGTGAAGCGTGCCCCAGGGCACCACCCGCCGGGCGCAGACCAGGGCGTCGAGTTCCATCATGGTCGACGTGCGCATGGCGGTGGCTGGCACCTCGGCGGGGAACCGCTTGTGGGCCTCGGCCTGGGGGATGCGTTCGCACTCCAGCTGGCGGGTCTGCTCACGACCACGCCAGGCCTGATGAATGGGATCATGGGCCTGGTCCCCCCCCAGGAACAGCGCCGACAGCCAAAAGAGGAGCAGAGTCTCCATCGCTGTCCTCAGTACCGGTAGGGGTCGGCGGTGGGCGTCGACAGCAAGGGTGGGGGCTCCGTCAACGGCGGTGGCGGCGACGATGCTGGCGGCGGCGGTGGCGGCGGCGGCGGCGGTGGCGGCGGCGATGCCGGTGGCGGCACCGTCGGCGAGGTCGGTGCCGTCGTCGTTGTCGATGGTGCCGGTGCCGGCGGTGGCGCCGTCGACTGGCCCTGGCGGCGGGTGGGGGCCGTCATGCCAAGGACGTCCGAGCGCACCCGGGCGTTCCAGGCGAGCTGGGACACCTGGCGGTAGAAGTCCCGCGAAAAGGTCTTCTGGCCGATGTCCCCCGTGAGGTCGTTGTCGTCGTCGCGGAAGCCAAGGTCGAGGAGCCAGTTGATGCTCCACACCAGGCAGCCGGTGTAGGTGACGAAGCGGGCCCGCAGGGTGTCTGAGGCCAGCACCACCTGGTTCCTGCCGCGGACCGTGATCTCCTGGGCGTAGGTCTCTTCCTCGATGGCGGGGATGGCCGTGAGGGTGAAGACGGTGAAGACGGCCAGGGCCGGGTAGTCGTAGCGGTGCTCGGTCCTGGAGCTCACCTCGATGGTGAAGTCGGCGCCCACGTTGTCGAAGGCCAGGCGCCCCTGCCCGTCGTCGAGGGCGCGGGGCACGATGGTCTCGGTGTCGGCACCCTGGCTGCGCAAGGCCTGGGAGAGGTTGCGGCACACCTTCTCGGCGTCGCCGGGGGGAAGGTCTGGGCCCGGCACACAGCGCAACAAGATGCGGCTGCCGGCAAAGGTCTCGTCGGCGGGGTTCAGCAGGGTGTGGCGTTGGAGGGAGCCCATGGGCTCATAGATCGTGACGCAGCTGCTGCTGCCAACGATGGCCAGGACGACGACGGCAACTCCCCAGACGCGCACGCTTTGCGGACCCTCTTCTGTGTGGTGCGCAGCTTCGCCGACACCCAACGGTCGCCAGACCGTACCCGTCGTTTGACCTCTGTCAAACATGAACCGGGCCGTGTGACCGACGACACGTCGTCGACATGGTCGACCGATCAGTCGAGTCAGTCGTCGACGGGGGCGAGGACCCCCATGTCGCCGCGTTGGTAGCGCAGGATGGCGTCCTGGAGATCGGCGCGGTTGCCCATGACGAAGGGACCGGCGGCGAAGACGGGCTCGTTGAGGGGCTCGCCGTGAAAGACGACCACATGGCCGCGGCCCTCAAGCACCACCGCGTCGCCGTCGTGGCCGAGGGCCACGGCGTTGGCGTCGGAGATGCCGTTGACGGTCACACGGCCCTGGCCGTCGGTGACGACGACGAAGGCGTTGTGGCTGCGGGGGATGGGCAGCTGCAGCTCCCCCTTGAGTTCGATGTCGATGAGGCCGATGTCCGGGGTGCGGGGCACCACGGGGGACGTGACGCCGAAGGCGCTGCCGACGACGACGCGCACGAAGCTCAGGCCAACGTCGACGGTGGGGATGTCTGTGTGGTGGGCCCGGTAGGTGCGGGGGGGCGCGTGCTTGTGGGCCAGGGGCAGGTTGACGAATATCTGCAGCCCGTCGACGACACCGTCGGGGGTCTCGTTGTGGATGGCCCCCTGGGCGGCCTCAAACCAATGCAGTTCGCCGCCGCCGAAGTAGGTGTCGTCGCCGAGGGTGTCGCGGTTGCGGATGCGGCCCACCGACGACGGCAGCAGCCAACTGACGGCGGAGAAGCCCGCGTGGGGATGGGGACCAAAGGGGTCTGTGTCCCCCGAGAACCAGTCCACCATCAAAAAGGGGTCGAGGTTCAGGCCGAGGGCCGCCAGGGGCCGGGCGATGGCAAAGCCACCAGCTGGTTGGGCTCGAACAGAGACGGCGCGCAGGACGGAACGGGGATGCATGGTGGAACCTCATCGCACAGCGGTGTGCCAGATGGGATGCACACAAACGGACTGCGTTCCGTTTGTTGATCCAGTGCCTTTGGGGGCCCGGCGTCAAAGACGGCTGGATGCTGGCTTGCGCATCAGGATCAGGGGCTCGTTGTCGTATTCGAAGGCCCGTCGACCATGGAGGCCAGCGACGACGACCCGGGCTTGATGTCGCGAGCATTGGCCGGTCTTTGGTGTGTCTGACCTTCGCTGCCACCTGATTCCACCTGAAAGTCTTTGTCCAGGTTTTGGCTTGCCTGCCGATGGATCAGACATGGTCACGCGCAAGAAGCCCTTTCCACCGCCGCCCAACACGTTGTTGGTGCGGATCTACGTGACCGAGTCCCGGGCCCGCCTGGCGAGGGTGCTGGAGCTGCTGCACCAATCCCGGCGCATCAAGGGCCTGACGGCCTTCCGCGGGGTGGCGGGCTTTGGCAGCAGCGGCTCCTACTTCATGGAGGGCGACGACGCGGGGGATCCGCCGATGGTGTTGGAGTTCTTCGACGACGCCGACTCCGCCGAAGCCACCGTCGCCTTCGTGACGTCCTTGATTGCCCCCCACCACATCGTGGTCATCCCCGTGACCTCCCTGCCCCTCGCGGCAGCGTGACGCCCCGGCCCTCAAGTCAGGCCCCCTGCCTGCCGACCGGGTGGGGGAGGTCGTGCCATGCGCTTTCCCTTCTTCTTCGGCCGGTGGGCACGAACCGCCACGACGGAGCCCGCCGCCGCGACGCCCCCGCGGCCGCCACCGGCGCCGACTCCGACGACGAAGGCACCACCGCGCCTGGTGACCAAACCGCCGCCCCCGCCACCGCCTGACGCGGGCGATGGCGGCGACGACGACAGCGGCGACATCGTCGACATTGCCGACGTCGACGCCGTCGACATCAGCGGCCTGGTGGCGCGGCTGCGGATCCTGTTCACCAGCAAGGGCTATCAGCCGCCCCTGGCCCCCACCGCCGCCCTGCGCTTGTTGGAGCTCACCCGGCGGGCCGACGTCGACCCCGCCAAGGCCGCCGCCGTCTTCGCCGACGACCCCTTGTTGGCGGCCCGGGTGCTGCAGATCGCGCGCTCGCCGTTGTATGGCGCAGCCCAGGTCCCCACCTTGCGCGACGCCGTGGTGCGGCTCGGATCGCGGAAACTCCACGACCTCACGCTGGAAGCCGCCATGGACATGCGGGTCTTTCGCAGCCCCCAATACCAGCCGTGGATGGACAGCATCCGCACCCACTCCATCGCGGTGGGCCACGCCGCCCGGGTGGTGGCGGCCCAAATCGGGGGCGACGCCGACCAGGCCTTCTTCGCCGGCCTCGTCCACGACGTGGGGGCCGCGGCGGTCCTCGGTGCCGTCGGCGGCCGGCAGGCGGACTTCCACGACATCACCCACGCCGCCCTGGGGGCCTGCATGGACGAGCTGCACACCGAGGTGGGGGCCATGGTGGCCGACGCCTGGCGCATGCCCGCCGAGGTCCGGGCCGTCATCGTGGGCCATCACCACCTCGACGACGCCGATCCCGGCCGCTTTCCCATCGTGGCCGTGGTGTTGGCCGAAGCCCTCGCCATCGAGGCCGGCTTCGGTGTCACGAGCGGCCCTGGCGGCCCCGCCATGGACCCCCTGAGCGCCGAAGACCTGAGCCAGGCCCTCGCCGACGCCGGCCTCGACAGCGACGGCTGGCAGCGGCTGCACGACATGGTGACGCCGATGTTCGCCATGCTGCGCGGCGGCTGAGGGGAGCTGCGCTGAGCGGTGGTCATTCTGGGGTTGAGCAGGGTATGACCCGGGCCCTCACGTCTTCGGCGCCAGCCGAAGAAGCATCAGCACCTCGTCCCGGAGACCGCCATGGCCGACCCCACCCGCTTTGTCTGGCTCGACCTCGAGATGACGGGCCTCGACGACAAGACCTGCACCATCATCGAGATGGCCATGATCATCACCGACGGCGAGCTCAACGAGCTGGCCATGCTCGAGCAGTGCATCTGGCAGCCGGATTCGGCCCTCGAGACCATGTCGCCGTTTGTGCGCAAGATGCACACCGACAACGGCCTCCTCGACAAGGTGCGGGCGTCCCAGACGTCGCTGGCGGAGGCCGAGCAGAAGACCATCGAGGTGCTGTTGCAGCACGTGCCCTACAAGAAGGGCATCCTGGCGGGCAATTCCATCTGGCAGGACCGCCGCTTCCTCCTCGGCCACATGCCCACCTTCGAGGCCATGCTCCACTACCGGCAGATCGACGTGTCGACCATCAAGGTCCTGTCCAAGCAGTGGTACGGCGACGCCGGCACCTCTCCCGGCAAGCCGTCGTCCCATACGGCCCTCGACGACATCCGCAGCTCCATCAACGAGCTGACCTGGTACCGCAAGAACATCTTCTCCGTCCGGGCCGGCTAAGAGCCCGGGCATGGCACAGCAAAAGCAACCGGCCTGGACCCCGGACCTCGAGCGGCTGTTGCTGCAGGCCCTGTTGCGGGCCTGGTTGAGCCTCAACGACGACCTGTTTGGCGGCGCCATGAGGCCGCCCCTGTTCTTTCTCGACACCGGTGACAGCCGACGACGGCTGGGCGAATGGCGGCGCTCCGAGCGACGGCTCACCTTGTCGCTGCCCCTGGTGCGCGAGCGCCCCTGGCACGTGGTGCGGGCGGTCCTCAAACACGAGATGGCCCACCAATACGTCGACGAAATCCTCGGCCGACATGACGAGTCGGCCCACGGGCCGGCGTTTGTCGCCGTGTGCGCAGCCCGGCACATCGACGCCAGGGCCGCGGGCCTGCCCGACGACGTCGGCGCCGACGACCTGTACGTGGGCCTCGACGGTGGCGCCATCAACGACGACGCTGCCCGGGTGTTGCGCCGGGTGCAGAAGCTGTTGGCCCTCGCCGAGAGCGACAACCTCCACGAAGCCGAAAACGCCGCCAACGCCGCCCAGCGCTTGATGCTCGAGCACAACCTGTTGGTGGTGCAGCGGGCGGGGACCCGGAACTACCTGACCCGTCGCCTCGGGGTCCCCGTCACCCGCATGCCCGCCCACGAGAAGATGCTCGGTGGGCTGTTGGCCGCCCACTACTTCGTGCACTGCATCATTGCCCGGGCCTATGTCCCGGACCTCGGCGACGACGCGTTCTTCCTGGAATTGGCGGGCACCGCCGAGAACCTGGCCATGGCCGAGTTCGTGTTTCACTTCTTGTTGCGGGCGGGGGAGCGGGCCCTGGCCGACGAGGTCAAGGCCGGCCGCCTGGCCCGTGGGGACCGGCGCCGCTTTCTGGCCGGCTTCGTCGCGGGCTTTGGCGACAAGCTGCGGGCGGAACAGACCAGGCAGGCCGCCGTCGGGCTGGTGTGGACGGGGGATCCCGACCTGCTGCGCCATGTGCGCCGGGAGCACCCGCGGATGTCGACGTCACGGGTCACGACCACCGTCGACGAGGCCCATGCGGTGGGTCGCAGCGCCGGCCGCGACGTCGTCATCGCCCGCCCCGTCGAAGCCGGCACCGCCACCCGGCAGCTGGCCCTGGGGCCCGGTCGCTGACAGGCCGAGGCGAGGCGGTGGGCCCGACGGTGGGGCGGGGCTTCCGTCGACGGCATCGGAGGCTGTAGGGTCCCGTGCCGATGCCAGACACAGCCCCCCTCCTGTACGAAGTCTACACCCGCCAATGGCTCTCGGGCCTGAGCACCCGCCTGGCTCGAGAGATCGACCTGTGGAACGTGCCCGAGACCGAGCTGGAGCGGCTGGCGTCGTTGGGGGTCACCCACCTGTGGCTGATGGGCCTGTGGCCCACGGGGTCAAAGGCCCGCCAGGAAGCCGGGCGCATCGACGCCCTCAAGCGCGAATACGACGAGGCCCTGCCCGACTGGACCGAGGCCGACATCTGCGGCTCTCCCTACGCCGTCAGCGCCTACGCCGTTCCGCCGTCCATCGGTGGCGACGACGGTTTGAAGGCCCTGCGGGGTCGCCTCGCCGAGCGGGGCATCAAGTTGATCCTCGACTTCGTGCCCAACCACACGGGCCTCGACCACAGCTGGGCCATCCAACGGCCCAACCTCTATGTGGGTGCCCCCGTCGACAGCGCCGTGCACATCAACGAGGCCATCAAGATCCGCGGCGTCTACGGCGACCGCATCCTGGCCCACGGCAAAGACCCCTACTTCGCCGGCTGGACCGACACCCTGCAGCTTGATTACCGCCGACCGGAAACCCGCAAGGCCATGATCGAGCAGCTCGAAAAAATCGCCACCCGCTGCGACGGCGTCCGCTGCGACATGGCCATGCTCATGTTGAACGACGTCTTCGACAAGACCTGGGCCCATGTGCCGGCCATGGACCAAAACGGCCAGCCCATCGAGGCCTGCGCCGACGAATTCTGGTGGAGCGCCATCGCCGCCATCAAGGGTCAACACCCGGGCTTTGTGTTTCTCGCCGAGGCCTATTGGGACCTCGAAGACCGCCTCTGCGACCTGGGCTTCGACTACGCCTACGACAAGAAGCTCTACGACCTGGTGCTCCACGGCGATTGGGGCGTGACGGGCCACCTGCAGGGCCTCGGCAACAAGAACGGTCGCCGGGCCCACTTCCTGGAAAACCACGACGAGCCCCGCATCAACGCCAAGCTGCCCTTCGAGGCCCACACCGCCGCCGCCCTCCTCGTGATGGGCCTGCCCGGCCTGCGCTTCCTGCACGATGGCCAGCTCGATGGTCGTCGTCGCTTCGCCCGCATCCAGCTCTCCCGGCGCGCCGACGAGAGCAAAGACCAGGGCGTCGCCGACATCTACGACCGCGTGCTGTCGGCCATCAAGGGCACCGCCGTTGGCCGCGGCCAGTGGCACCTGCTGGAAACCCGCCCCGCCTGGGACGGCAACACCACCCACTTCGCCTTCACCCTCGTGCAATGGCAAACCGCCGGCGACGCCAAGCACTTTGACCTCGTCGTCATCAACAACAGCAATCAGGGCGCCCAGTGTCGGGCCATGCTGACGGCCCAGGGTCTTGGTCAGGGCACCTGGACCCTGCGGGACGTGTTGAGCCACGAGCAATACGAGCGCGAGGGCGAAGACATGGTGACCAACGGCCTGTTCCTCGACGTCGGCCCCCACGCCGCCCAGCTGTTCCGTTTTTCGCGGAGCTAGTCCCTCACCCGGCGCGTGCGCGAAACGCGCCGCGCCACCCTCTCCCCACCTGGGGAGAGGGAACCGGATTTTTTGATTTTCCTCTTTTCTATCTCTCGGGCCCTTCGGGCCTGACGAGTCACGATTCTTCAACACGGTCGCGTGCGACACCCGAGCGGGCTGGTCAGGGGTCATCGCGAAGCGACGTCCCCTGACCCTGGCGCACATGCATTTGCTGGGCGTAAGAAGAAGAAGAGCGAATTCAACTCGGGTTTGGGTGGGAAATTGGCTACGCTGTGTAACGGAATGTCGAATGAAGTTCTCAGCACCGTCAGTAAAGATGAAGCGCGTTGCCGCAAATAAGGGTGTGCAATCGGTGCTGTCATCTGCCGAAGTGGAGTTTCTTCGACGTGAGGGGATCGCATCAGGCTTCTTTTCGCTTGCATCCAATGTGTCGCTGAGGGTGATTTATGTCGGCACGACGCCGCTCGTGCGCCTCGCTGCGTCGGGACCATTTTGCTCAATCGCCCTTGAACCTGGAACGGGTCGTGTGCTTGAAGTGGTAGATAAGAACCCGATATCTTCAACTCTGGTCAATAGCTCTCTTCCATTGTTTAATGCTTCAGTGGTCATGCTGTGTGAACGTTTCCCCTTTGCGCCTCTCGGTTCGGAACCTGATGTTACGAGTGCGGCAGCTGATCAAATTGCAGTCCTCCTCAGGGAGATCGACGAACCGGCGGTCGCCCGAGGAACCTTCTGGGATGATATTATTGAGAAGATTCGAATGGGAGATTTTTCTCTTGAAGTTCTCCAAATCGGCTAGCTCCCTATTTGTTGATTCCCAGGATGTAGGGGCCCCCTGAGGCGAAAAACTCCCACGAGCTTTCCCCCCTCAGATTCTCACGAGCTTTCCGCCCCTCCGCGACTATGGCCGCCGGCACCCAAGCCGGAGGCACCAT
>Ga0247834_1001643_pt1 | contig 37083 bp, 28 predicted proteins | sample LaCruzMarch2015__8_FD_187118 | JGI IMG/M metagenome (GOLD analysis project Ga0247834, IMG submission 187118) | Freshwater microbial communities from meromictic Lake La Cruz, Castile-La Mancha, Spain - LaCruzMarch2015_12m | ecosystem: Environmental > Aquatic > Freshwater > Lake | place: Spain... | reverse complement strand
CGGTTCGTCGGATGTCATCATGTCTGCCAATCATGCCCCGCTCAGAACTTCATATCAGGACGGCCGTTTGTCTCACCCATGTTGGCAGAGGGGGAAACGGCTGATCGCGCCGCCTGGCATGGCCCGTAGATGCAGGCGCAGGAGTGTTCATGAACCGGTGGATTGTTGCTCTGTGTGGTGTGGGTCTCGCTGCGGTCGGCTGCGACACCCTGCTCGCGAACCTCGCCTGTGAAGGCGACAGCAACTGCCCTGCGGGCGACACCTGTGTGGACGGCGTCTGCGTCGGCGAAGGCGAAGGAGAAGGCGAGGGCGAAGGCGAAGGAGAGGGCGGAGAGGGCGAAGGCGAGGGCGAAGGAGAGGGCGAAGGCGAGGGCGAAGGAGAGGGCGAAGGCGAGGGCGAAGGAGAGGGCGAAGGAGAGGGCGAAGGAGAGGGCGAAGGCGAAGACCCCAATTGTACCGGCAGCATCACGGTGGTTTCGAACGCTCAGTTGGCGAATCTGTCGTCGTGCACGACGTTCACCGGCAGCATCACCCTCAGCGGCCGCAGCCTCACGAATCTGGCGGCGCTGGCAGCGTTGACGACCATCACCGGCAACCTGAGCTTCATCGAAACCGGGCTCGACAAAGACGACCTCGACAATCTCGATGCATTGCTCACGGTGGGCGGCCAGATTCGCATGGAAAACAACCCTGCCGATTTCCCGGTCTGCGAGGTTCAGGAGTTGGCCGACGACCTGTCACCCGCCCGGACTGTCGTCGACCTCGGTGGCAACAACAGCGACCTGACGGAGTGCCAGTGAACGGTGTGCGCCACTTTGCTGTCGCCGTCGTCGCTTTCGGTGGCGTCGCTTTCCTGGTCGGCTGTGTCGACAGACCGCCGATTACCTTTGGCATCGGGACAGCAGAACATGCTGCCTATTTTCCCATCGATCCAAGCACGGTCCACGCCATCGACCGGGTTGCCATCGACGGGCCCATCGGCTGCGCGTCGTGCCACGTGGCCGAAGCGAGCTTTGCCGAGTTCTCGTGCGTGTCCTGCCACGAGCATCGCCAGGGAGGCCGCGACCCCGACGGCTCCCTGGGTATGGATGAAGTCCACGCCGGCAATTCGGCCTATCGCTACCAATCCTCGAGCTGCCTGACCTGTCACGCCACCGGGCAGGCCGCGGAAATCTCCCGAGATGCCCACGACAGCTTCTTCCCAATCGCCATCGGCACCACCCACGGAACAACCTCCTGCTCGGGATGTCACATCGAGCCGTCGTCCCGCCGCGTGGTCACCTGCACGGGCTGTCACCAGGACACCGACGGCGATGGCGTTGGCGAACACGACGCAGCACCCATGGCCGCCGTCCACGGCACCGAGATGGCGAGCCTCGGTTATGCCTGGGATACCGCCAGCTGCCGTACCTGCCACGCCCGCGCCGAGAACCCCGGGCGCCTTGTCCAACACGAGACCGCCTTCCCCATCGCCGCCGGGACCACCCATGCCGGCTACGGCTGCGCCGACTGCCACAGCAATGCCCGGGATCGTGGCGCCCTGACCTGCACCAGCTGCCATGAGCAGGGCGACGCTGGCGGCGACGCCCACGGTGAGCCGGAGATGTTGGCGGCCCACCAAAACGGCGCGGTTCCCGGCTACCAATGGGAGCCGACCGCCTGCTACGCGTGCCACCAACAAGCCCAGGTGCCCGGTGTTCTCGAGCATGAGCGGTTCTTCCCCATCGCGGCGGGCACGACCCACGCCCTTGGCGCCACCATCGACGACCCCGCCGTCGTCGTCAGCTGCCAGACCTGCCACAAAGACCCCGCCGACGCCCGCAACATCACGTGCGTCGATTGTCACGCCCACGACGAGCCCGTCATGGTCGACACCGTCGGCGCCGACCACAGTCTGTTTCCCGACTATCTCTGGGAGAGCAACAGCTGCGTATTTTGTCATCAAGGCGGCCAGGTCCGCCTCGCCCACCCGTTTTTCCCAGTGGAAGGCGTCGACGTCCACGCCGCCGACGACCCCGACACCGCCGCCATCGACGGCATCACCTGCGGTGATTGTCACGCCAGCCAACTGCAGCGCACGCTGTTGGCGTGCACCTCGTGTCATGACCATACAGCGACCATTGAAGCGACCAACCACGGTGCCGAGATGAGCCGCTTTGGCTATCGCTTTGAATCGGCGGCCTGCTTCACCTGCCACGAAACGGCCCAGGTTCCCGGCCGCTTTGATCACGAGCCCATCTGGCCGTTGCTGGCGCCGTCGGGCAACGGTCGCCACCAGGGCCGGGCCTGCACCGAATGCCATACGAGCCGCGAGAACCGCACGGCCAACCTGTCCTGTACCGCCTGCCACGAGGCCACCAGCAACCAGGATGCTCGCGACGTCCACGGCAGTGCCCGCATGGCCGAGGTCCACAATGGCATTGGCGGCTACGCGTTTACGCCGACGGTCTGCGTTGAATGTCATACCGACGGCACCGCCGCGTCGGCGTCGGCCAACCTGCCCCACGACGCCTTCCCCATCGGCGCTGGCGCCACCCATGCCGTCACCGGCAACGGCGGCCAGGTCAATTGCGTCGACTGCCACACCACAGCGGGCCGCTTCGACCTGGCGACCCTCGACTGTCGCTCCTGCCATCTGCAGGTCAACGATGGCGGCGGCGCCCGCGACGTCCATGGCGAGCCGCGACTGGCCGAGAAGCACACGGGCGTCACCGACTATGTGTGGTCAACGCCGGCGTGTCTGGAGTGCCACCCGAGCGGCGAGCCTGCCGGCACCTTTGCCCACCTCGACTTCCCCATCACCACCGGGACGGTCCATGCGGGCATTGGCTGCAACGAGTGCCACGGCACCGGGGCCCGCACCGATCGGAACTCCCTGCAATGCACCCAGTGTCACACGGCAACCGTGAACCGCAGCCCGACCGTGGCCCAGATCCACAACGGCGTGCCGACCTTTGGCACGACGTCACCGGACTGTTTGCGCTGCCATCCAAACGCTGAACCCGTAGGTCCCATGGACCACAACGCCTATTTCCCCGTCGACGTCGGTACCGCCCACGGCAGCGGCGCCTATGTCGCGAAGATCGCCGTGACTGAGACCTCGTGTACCGCGTGCCACCAGAGCCGGACGGACCGGGCCCTCAACGATTGCGCCGGCTGCCATGCCTCGGTGCCCCCGGCCCTGGCCTCCGCCCACAGCCGGGTGCGCGGCTTCAGCGCCACCAACAACGTGGGCTGCAAGCAGTGTCACGCCGACGCCGACGTCTATCCGTTGTCGCGGCACGGGGCGTTCGACCCGCGTCATGAAGGGGCTCGCTGCGCCCAGTGCCACCAGACCACCCGGACCGACAAGCCATGGGGCATCAACTTCACGGCCAACACCAACTGCATTGGCTGTCACCATCGCGCCGGCTGCACGTTCACCAACCAGGGGCCGTGCGATTGAGACCTCTGGTCCGGGCCCTTTTCTTCACAGCGGTCGTGGCCACGTCAGCGGGAGCAGCGCCGTCGTCGTCGTTGCCGTCGGCGTCGGCGCGCATCCGCTATGTGGCCGGCAACGCCGCCTACCTTGACCGCGGCGGTCGTGACGGTGTGGTCGTCGGCTCCGCCATTCCCATTGTCCAGCGGGGACGGACCATGGGCACCTGCACCATCGACGCCGTCGCCGACCACAGCGCCCGCTGCGCGTTCCCCGACGTCAAATCCCTGGCCGGCCGACCGGGGGACAAGGTGAGCTACCCCCGCACCGACCCCGTTGACGAGCCCCACCCCGAGCCCCCGACGCTGCTGCCCGCAGATGCCATCGAGGCCGCCCGGGCGACGGTGGGCGCCGTGGCCCAGGACAAGGTGGTCTTTGCCAAGTCCCGCAAACGTGCGGGCGTCGCCATCGCCAACCGCCTCGACCTCGGGGTACGGGCCCGGGGCTGGACGGTCATTGGCAGCGACAGCACCTTCGTGCGCCCCTCGGTGGACGTCGGTGTGCGGGGGGCGCTGCCGTTTGTGCCCGGGCTCTACGCCCAGTCGGCCCTGCGCGTGCAGGGCGACATCCTCGCCCCCGGCGGCGAACGTTTCCGCAACAGTGTCCCTGCCGAGGTCTACGTGTGGGACGCTTCGCTCGGCCTGAACGCCGGACGCGGCGGCATCACGGGGGCCATTGGTCGTTTCCGACCTGCCAAGGCGCCGGGCATGACGGTCATCGACGGCGCCCTCATGGGGTACGTCGGCTTCGGCGGCACCGTCGAGGTCGGTGCCTACGGTGGCTTCGTGCCGGACCTCATCACGACGGGGCCGTCGTTTGATCGCGTCACCGCCGGCGCCTACTTCGGCCTCGATGCTTCGCCGTTGCCCGGTCTGTTGCTGCTGCCACGGGCCCGCGTGGGCTTGTTGACGTCGTCGGACCTGCAAAAGACCCGCGCCGAGGTCGAGGCCCAGCTCCAGACGTTGTGGACCAACGCCGTCGCCGTCGGCGCATCGTTGCGGCTGGCCCTGCCCGGCGACACCGCCGAGGTGGTGGTCGACGCCGCCCGCATCGACGTCGACATGGTCCCCAGCGACACCCTGCGGGTGCGGCTCGGCTGGCGCACCACGGGGTCCCAGCCCGGCGACCTCGACACGGGCGTCATCGCCGACGACACCCTGGTCATTCCGGTGCGCGCCGCCCACCATGGCGACGTCGCCGTGGTGTGGAGTCCGAGCCCGGTCGTGAGCGTCGGCGGCAACGGCGGCGTCGCCTTCGACGAGGACAGCGGCGAGTATCGGGCCTTCGTCGGCCCCGAGTTTGCGTTGCCCCGCCTGTTTGGTGACAGCGGTGGCGTGTCGGTGGGTTACCTGGAGGAGCCCGGCTTCCTGTGGGGGCGTTCGGCCTTCGCCCAGACGACAACGCGCCCCCTCGGCGAGCTGCTGCCGAACCTCTCCTGGAGCACCCGCCTGTCGTACTTCGAGCACGAGGCCGCCCCATCGGACAAGACGGCCCTTGGCGGCGCCCTGCGTGAGACCATGCTGATGACGTTTGTCGACGCGCCCCTGACCTCGTGGCTGAGCGTCCGGGGCCGGGCCCAGGGCCTGTTCGACATCGTCGACCTCGACGGCTTCGGCGCCATCCCCGTCGGCGTCTTCATGGACATCGGGCTGACCGGCAGTCTGTAGCCGCATTGTCGGTCGCCGTCGTCGTAAGTCGTCGTCCCTCAGTGCCGACGCCAGCACCTGGAACCTCGACGACGCGCCCTTTCGCGTGAGTCGTCGTCGTGAGTCGTCGTCGTGAGTCGTCGTCGTGAGTCGTCGTCGTGAGTCGTCGTCGTGAGTCGTCGTCGTGAGTCGTCGTCGTCAGCGGCGGCGGTGGGCGTCGCGCTCGCGTTTGATGGCGTTGATTTCCTGGCGCAGGGCTTCGTTCTCCCGACGAATGCGCTCCAGCTCGCTGGTCTCCCTGGTCGGCACCGCGTCGACCTTGTTGGCGTCGGCCGCACTTTTGTCAGTGCTGGTGTCAGCGCCCTTGTCAGCGCCCTTGTCAGTGCTTTTGTCGTCGGACGTGGCGCGGGCCTCTTTGGAGCCCACCGCCCGTTTGACCTGGCCCGTGGCTGCCCGGGCCAGCTCCAGGCCGACGCCAGCGACGATGGCCTTGCCGAGGGCCTTGCCGATCTCGACGAGGATCTTGCCGATGGCCTCGCCAGCCTGGGGACTCACCACCATCATGTCGTCACCCCTCACCAAGCTGGTCGAGCAGCTTCTTGAAGTATTGGGCCTGGGCGATGTCTTCGACCTGGTCTTCTTCCTTCAACATCGCTTCGCGCTTGACCTGCTTGGCCCATTTCTCTTTGTGCTTCTCGAGGGCCTTGTAGTCCTGGGTCGCCTTGACGACGAGCTCCATGGCTTCGGCAGCGACGCGCTCGGCCTCCTGCAGCCGTTCCTGTTGGCGGTCGATCTCGACCTGATAGGCCGCTTCTTGCTGCTTCATCTTCTCGATGTGGCGGTCGTTCCCCTGAATCTGGGCGATGGTGTACTCGCCGCGGCGGGTGCGCTCGGCGTACTCGGCTTTCTTGTCCTGGCGCTTCTGCACCAGGCCCTTCAGGTGCTCACGCATCTCCTCGAGTTTCTTCTGCTCGATGATGACGAGCTTCTTCTTCTCCGCGTAGACTTCTTCGGCCTCGGTCTTGGCCTTTTCGCGCATCTCAAAGAGGACCTGCAGCCGGTAGGCTGGACCCTTCGCCATTGAACACCTCTGCGTCAGGCTAGCAAGCCACAGCGGGTCGTCGCCGAACCGTCCCACCCGCCGCTTGCCCTATGAAACGGCTGCCCGAGGAGGGCTATGGTCTGCCTCCCATTGCGGAAGGTTGAACCCATGGCACGCGCCCTCAAGCCCCTGACCACCGACACCCTGCAGGAAGAGGTGCGTTTCCTCATCAAGACCTTGCTGCGGGACGATCTCTTTGGCGACGAGGTCGGCGTCACCGAGGCCGAGAAGCTCCTCGAGAGCTCCTTGTCCGTGGGCTTCGTCGAGTACTGCGCGTTTTTGAAGCGGCATGCCTTCATCGACATCGACCGGGCCAAGAACACCATCACGGTGCTCCCCCGTGGTCGCAACTACGCCGAGGGCAACTCCGATCCATCCCTGGCCCCGGGCCTGGCGTCCCACTTTGCCGGCCGGCTGGCGGGGGCGCCGTCGTCGCAGCCGTTGTCGCCGCTGTCGTCGACGCCGCCGGTGTCGGTGCCGTCGCCAGCGCCGGCGCCGCCTGCACCTGCCTTTGGCGGCTCGGCCTCCGGCTTTGGCGGCGTTGGCGGCGGTGAAGGTCTGTTGAAGACGCGTCGCCCCATCGTCGACGACAAACTCAAGGCCCAGGCCACCATGGCCCTGCTCGATCGCGAACGCTACGTGCGCGGTGATGTGCTGGGGCAGGGCTCCCTGGGCGTGGTCCTCGCGGCCCGGGACACCACGCTGGACCGTGACGTCGTCGTCAAGGAAGTCCGTCACGTCTACGAACTGGTCACCTACGTCACCAAGGAGGAAATCACCGCCCGGGTGAAGACCGCGGTCATGGCCCAGGCCCGCCTCGACCATCCGCACATCCTGCGGGTCATCGACGTGCAGTTCCAAAACGACGCCCCCACCATCGTCCTCGACCGCGCCGTCGAATCCCTGGCGGCCCGGGTGGAGCGGGGCCTGATGCCCGTTCCCGTCGTCATGCTGGTCTTGATCCAGATTGGCTATGCGCTCAGCTACGCCCATCGCCAGGACCTCGTCCACGGCGGGCTCAAGCCCGAAAACGTGCTCTTTGACAGCAGTGGCAACGTCAAGCTCGCCGACTTCGGCATCGTCAAGGTCGCCGAACGCAGCGCCGATCCCAACACCTCGGCGCCACCGGTCTACGTGGGCCGCGGCCACCCGAGCTACATGGCCCCTGAACAGCTGCACAAAGGCAAGGTCGTGCCCCAGGCCGACGTCTACGCCCTGGGCATCTTGCTGTACGAAATGCTGACGGGGAACCTGCCCGGTCGCCGCTCACCGATGCCGTCGTCGTCAGAGCGAGTGGTGAGCGCCATCGGCAAGGAGCACGTCGAGGCCCTCGATGACCTGTTCGACCGCATGACGCGGGACCCCCTCCACGAGCGTTTCGGCTCCATCGACGAGGTCCTCGACACCGTCTACGGGACCTTCTCCGCCGACTTGGTGGGCAAGCGTGGGGCCCTGGTGTTGTGGGAGACAGACCCCCTGCCGCCCCCCGGGCGTTCCGCTTCTGCCGTCGCTCTCGAAGCCGCTGTCGATGGCGACGTGCCTCCCCCGGCGTCGGGGGAGCGGTTTGAGAGCACGGTCATCACCAAAGCCCCGGTGGAGATGCAGGACCGCTGAGGCTCAGAGGCCCTGCACGAGCCCCTGACCGCGAAAGAACGATGCCACGTCTTGCTCGGCGCGCAGGACGAAGGCGCGATCCCCGATGGTGTGGCAGCGGAACGACACCTCGACGACGCGTACCCCCTTCGTCGTCGTGATGATGAAGGCGTGGGTCGCCGGGGTCTGGCATTTCCGGGCGGCACCACCGGCGCTGTTCAACAAAGCGAGGGCCCGATCCCGCTCGCCGCGCCTGAGCTCCAGACGACGTCCAGGTCCGCACAGGTGGCCATCGGCAGCCACCGGCCGGGGGCAGTTGGGGGCAGCCAGCAGTTCGGCGACGGCGACGCCCTGCACGGTCCCCGGGTCGACGATGGGGACGGCGGCGACGACGGCGACGGCGGCGGGAACCGGCGGTGGCACGCCACTGACGGCGGCGAGGCTGAGGGCGATGGCGGTCAACATGCCGAACGGATAGCCTGGGTCCAAAGGGACGAGAACGACATCTGTCGTGTTCGCCGACACACGCTCGGTCGCGCGGTCATCTGGGCAGAGCACGGAGCGCGGCCATGGCGACATCTTCAGAGACGACATCGCCACGATCGGCTTGCTCTATGGACTCCATGATCTCGTCCTCTCGTTCCGGCGAGAAGTCGTGTTCGGCGGCGTGATCCAGGTTGAGCGCCTGAGCGACGAGGTCGGTGATTGACAGGCCCTCGGCGTCGGCTCGCGCACGAAGCGCAGCCGCTTGTTCGTCACTGAGTTCAAGCGTCAAACTGACCATGGCCTCAGCATGGGGTTTCGCGCAGCTTCCGTCGACCGGGGCGGCAGCACTTTGGTCGGCGACAACCAGCGCAGCCTTGGTGTAGTGCTAATCCTCAAAAAGCACCCAATCGATTTGATCACAAAACGACGGTCTCTTGGCCACAATGAGCCCCAATATGGAGGCTATTGTGGACCGCGTGTCTGGCCCGACCGCGGACCTCAGCGCAGCTCGCGACCTATCAGAATTGAGAACCCTCATGTATAGAACAGAGAGCCAGTATGGTGACTTATCCAGCAGCAGGGGAGTGCATGCCACTAACTTGGCGATGTATAGATCGTCATCGAATGACTCAACACCGTGAACCACGGAGAACATCACCTCATGATTATTGGATTCATCATTCAAGAGGAACAGAAGCCTTGGAATCGCCGACGAGCCAGCCTTTTCAATGATAGTACGAACACCCTCATCAAAGGCGACAGCCCATCCAGGAGCCTCACCGCGGGCAAGTTCTTCGAGGCGACGGATCGCGAGATGAAGTTCTTGAGCGTTCATTCTTGAATAGCGCCGGTGGTCATTCATGTCGTGTTCGACGGCACGTCGCTCGGTCCGTCGGTCAGGTCGCCGACGGCGCGTGGCCTTCAAGGATGGCCCGGCGCCGACCGAGTTCCTCGCAGTCGACGGGGGCAAAGGTGGCCCGCATGGCGTCGTCGATGAGGCGCCCGTGGAGGGCCAGGCGGGCTCGCGCCACGGGGTGACGGGTCACCGATGCCACCTCGCCGAGGACCCGCATGATGCGCAACGACACCGCCATGTCGGTCCGCGTGTATTGGCGGAGCTGCTCGAAGCAGAGGTCGATGAGGTCGGCGTGGGTGGTCGGTGGCACCACCACGTCGCCGTGCATCGCCGGCAGGGGCCGGCGCGGGGCCAGCCGCACCAACAGGCGCCCCAGATGATCGACGCAGGTCACGGCGGTGCTTGGGTCGTTGACCGCCGGTGATACTGCTTTGAGCGAAATATCGACGATTTGCCGTATGCCGAATTCGACATCTTGCTGCATGGTTCGAACAACACCGAGGTCGACGGCGGCGAGGGCGGCGTTGATGTCGCCCGGGCCCGGTGCAGGGGAGATGGCCAGCAGGGGCAGCCCCTCGGTCACGAAGGCGCCCATAGACCTGAGCAGATGCACGTGAAAGCCCCGGGCGGCCACGGCCTTCAAGCCCTCGACGTCAATGAGTGGGACGTAGCCAGACGATGGGGCCAGCACCATGGTCGCCCCGGCCGGGATTGGGGGGATGTGGGCGTCAACGGCCTCTTCGCCACCGGCCAGGGTGGCCGCAAACACATGGTCGATGACGGTCACGGTCTCATTGGCGATGCGCGACACCAGATGATTGGCTTGAATGGTCTGAACAATGTGGTGAATGAAATACACCAATGACGCCAACGCCGACAGGGCCAGCACGAGGGCGCCGGCGTAGGCGATGCCGGGAACCAACGGGGCCGGGTCTGTGTGGACGGCTCGCAGGACCAGCAGGCAATAGATGAACGTCCCGATGAAGATGCCCAGGGTGTTCTGGGCGACGCGGTCGCGGGTCATCCCCGCGAGGATGCGGGTCGAGAACTGCATCGAGGCCAGCGACAGCGCCACCAACAGGATGGAGTAGACGACGCCGATGACGCTCATCATGGAGCCGGCCAGGGTGCCAAGCACCACCTGGGCCGACGACGGCTCCGTCGCCAGGAACTTCGACACCCCGGGGGCGTAACGCAGCTCCAGTGGCGGCAGCACCACCGCCGCCACCGCCAGCGAGCCAATCCACAGCCCGGGACGCACCAGCAGGCCGGTGGCGAAGTCGTAGTCGAGCTGGCGAGCCAGGAAACGGATGCGGCGCATGGCCCTTCGTTACCTCATCCGGCGAGAGGCGAGCCAGCCATGTGCAGGCGCCAATCCAGCAGGATGCGGCGGCGGACGCGGGCTTCGTCCTCGTCGAGCCAGCCCTGGAGGGCATCGCTGCGGACCGTCTGGTTGTCCACGAGGGTGTCGACGATCCGCTCGGCCAACAGCAGCTGATGGGTGGGAAACCAGCGGCTGGTGGTGAACGTATCGGTGAACATGTCGAGCCGTTCCACGAAGCGTTCGACCAGGCGAAAGCGTTCGTCGGCGGGCCAATGCACCAGGGCGCCGACGACGGCGAGGCCGGCCTCGAACCGGTCGATGTGGGCGGTGTTGGGCAACCACACCCGCTCGAGGGCACGCTCCAGCAGCGTGGTGGCCATGTCGTGGTCACCCAACTGCAAGAAGCCCTGGGCGAGGGCTGCCGACAACGGACCGGTTTCCCGGCCAAACGTCGTCGTCAGGGGGACAAACGCCGACAAGAAGCGTCGGGCGGCGTCGGTTGCGCCCACCCGCCGCAGGGCGAGCAAGGCCGGGCGAATGGCCAGCAGCAGATCACGGACGCTGGGAACGTTCTTATCACCGGCGATGGCGGAGACGTCGTCGAGGCAGGCTTCCACGAGGGCCCGGTCGTCGACGATGGCGGCGGCGCGGACGCAAATGCCGAGGAGGCGGGCCCGATGGGCGAGGATCCGGACATGGGAGGCGGCATCCCTGGCCTCGGTGGCGCTGAGGGCAATGACGTCGTCACGGCCCCCATGGAGCGCCAACTGCAGCAGCCGGTCGAGGGCCGCCACCACCTCGAAGTCGTAACACCCTTGCACGGCGCGGACGTCGGCGATGACGCGGGCCACGTCCACCCGGGCCCCACGTTCGGCGGTCTCCACGGCGCCATTGACGAGGCGCAGGATCGAGGGCCGCAGGCCGGTGGGCGTTTCAACGGCGTGGTCCGTGCGCAGCCACGCCGAGCGCTTGATGAGCCATTCGGCCACCCGACGGTCCTCGGGGCGCGTCGCCGATTGCAGCACCTGCTGCACCTCGTGCTTCCAGGCATCGCCGTGGCCGGGGTGTTGTTCCTCGTCGACGCCGCGGGTCAGCACGAAGGCGACCCGGGCGCTGTACAGGCGCAGGAGCATCTGCACCGGGGCATCGTGGGCGGGCAGCTCGTCGTCGATGGAGGCGAGGATCTGGCGTGCCGGGCCACCGAGACGGGCAAGGCCGTGGCCAAAGATGGCCTTGAGCAGCGCACCGCGGCCATCGCTCATGGACGTGGCGTCTGGCACCACCTGGGTCAGGCACCGCTCCACCACCACCAGCTGTTCGGCGCGGCCCCGGCCACCCTGGGCTGCGTCGTCGTCGTCACTGCCGGCGAGGGCGGCGGCGTTGCGGACAAAGCGGGGCAGGTCGAGGGCTTCGGTGAGGCCGCGGCTGTTGAGGGCGCCGAGGACGGCTTCTTTGGCGCGGGTCAGGCCGATGGGATCGGTGAAGTGCCGGGCAATGGCCAACAGCGTCGCCCACTGGAGACGACGGGGAATCGGGATCCCCTCCCGCAACAAGATGCGGGTGGCCTGTTGCAAGATGTCGTCGTCGAGGACTGCCGGTGCGTCGCCGGGCGCGCCTGGATGTGCGCTGGTGCGGGCTCGCAGCAACAGCAACACCTCCATGCACAGGCGGATGGCCTGCAGATGGGTGGGCTGCTCGATGGTGACGAGGTCAATGAGGGGTGGGCCCTCCTTGACGAGGCGCGCCAGGGTGGTGGTGGGGACGGCAGCGCCGAGAAAAACCGCGGTCGCCACGGTCTCGACGCCGTCATCGCGACCGAGGGCCACCTTGACCCGGGCCAGGCGATTCCAGAGGTCCACGTCTTCGATGGCCTCAAGGACCTGGGTTTGCAGGGTTCGTTCCTGCAGCTGAAGCCCGTCCAGACTTTCGGCGGGCGCCCGGGGATCGGGGGACGACGACGTCACCGGGGTCACTGTCGGCGGGGGCTGACGAGGGGCCACGACCGCGGGAACAGCGAGGGGCCGGGGCCTTGGGGCCTTGGCCGGGGTCAGGCGCGCGGGGCGCTCCAACTGCACGCCGGGGAAGGCCAGCACGGCGTCTTCCATGAGGCGGTCGTAGACCGTGCGTCGATCCGTCAACCGGTACGTCGACAGCCTGGCAATGGGCTCGGCGTCGAGGGTGGCGAGGGCCGTCAGCTGCAAGCCGTCGCTGTCTTCGTCGACAAGGACGGCCACCGCACCGTCACCAAGCCCGAGGAGCTCACGCAGGGCTTTGGGGCGGAGACTCGGCAGGAGCCTTCGACCAGGGGGCAGGTACAGCCCTTCGACGCCGGCGACCCGCACGTAGCCGGGGACCGCCAACAGGCTCTGCAGACGGGCCCCCAGGCGCGGGGACGAGGCCCGCACCAGTTCCCGCACGACGGTGCGCGAGCGCCCCACGGCGTCTCCCAATCGACCAAGCACCACCCGGTCGAGTTCGTCGGCGGTGGCCGTCTCCACGAAGCCCTGCAACCGGACCAGGCCGTCGTCGTCGACGACAAACAGCTCGGGCTCCTCGCCATCATCGCTGCCGTGGCCAAGGCGGAGTTGCACAGCGAATTGGTCTGTCGCCGGCGCCATGGTGGCCGAGGTGGTGCTCGTCGTCGGTGGCAGCGTCGGCAGGATGGCGCTGAGGATCGATTGTTCTTCCCAGGGAGCCCGCACCCGCTCGCAGACGCCGCTGGCCCACAGCAGTCCGACCTCGTGCTGGGCCATGAGGGCCGTCGACAACAGACGGATCAACGGGTGTCGTCGACCATGCTGAACGTACAGGGGGGCCGGGGCTGCCAACGTCGTCGCTGTCGCCGACGCCGTCGTCGCCGTCGTCGTCGTCGTCGCCGTCGTCGCTGCAGTGGCTGCAACCATGGCCGTCACACCCGGTTCGTCGCCGTCGCTGACGCGGGACAGAAGCCACCACGGTGGGTGCCGCAGGCGAACACCGAGCAGGGCCGACGATGTCGGTCGCACCAGTCGTCCGATCATGGCGTCGTCGCGCCCGAGCAGCACCAGACGTTCCAGCAAGCGGGCACAGACCGCGTCGCCCTCGACGAGGAACAGCACTTCATCGGGCAGGTCTCGCTCGACCACCCGCCTGGTGGGGATGGCCGCGAGGAGGCCGTCTGTGATCACGACAGACTGGATGGCCAGGACAAGCCCTGCCACCTCGACGCCACCGAGCTCTTTGACCTCGTCGACGACGTCGTGGGCCCGCTGCTGGAGGGCTGTGGCGGCGACGGTGTCGATGGCGTCGGCGAACAGCACCGTGCTGCCATCCTGCAGGGTGCAGACCCGGTAGCGGGCCAGCAGCGCCGTCGGCGCCACCGTCACGAGGTCTCCCAGGGCCACAGCGTCGCTGTCGTCTCCCCGCAGGCGCAGTCCAGCGGACATGCTCAGCCCTTCTCGGTGATGGTCTGGCGCACGGGCGTGGGGGTGGCCGGTTCGGTCACGGGGGTGGCGGTGCCGTTCTTCTCGACCCGTTCCACAACGACGTCGGTGTCGTCGGACAGCTTCTGGCCGATGAGCTGCTCCACCAGGCGGCGGTGGTCCCCCTCGTGTTCATGCTGCATGACGTCGCTGTCGCTCTCGAGGTGGATCACGAGCTCCCGTCGGCCCGTGGTGCGGTTGTGGCGAAAGCGGATCGTGATTTCAGCCATGCTTCACCTCAACGTGGTCACCCTGCAAGACAGGCAGGACGGGCAGGACGGGCACACCGGGAAGGGCCGACAGCGCCGTCGCGTCGAGAACCTTCTTCTCCAACAGCAGGGCCACCAGGGCCGCGTGCAGGCCCCGATGCTCGTCCAGCAGGCGGCGGGCCCGATGCTGCTCACTGGCCAGCAGGCTGTCGACGGCGACGTCGAGGCGGGCCCGCCGGGATTCCGACAGCTGCTCTGACACCTTCTCGTCGTCGAGGACCACCCGTGGACCGTGCTCGACGTCCATGCCGTGGCCCCCCACCATGGCCCGGGCCAGGGCCGTGGCGTGCTGCAGGTCGCCGTAGGCGCCAATGGACACGTCGCCCAACACGAGGCGCTCGGCCTCCATGCCGCCGAGGCCCACGCACAGCTCCGCCCGCAGGTCCGTCGCCGTGGTGGCGTAGGGCCGGGCCCGCGCCGCCCGCAACACGTAGCCCAGGGCCCCTTCGCGGTCCTGGGCGATGGCGACCTTCTCGGGACGACGGGCCCCCGGCAGCACCATCGACAACACCGCGTGGCCGGCTTCGTGGACGGCGATGACGTGCTCCTCGTGGGCCGACAGCTGCACCGGCCGACGCTGTTTGCGTTGCAGGGCCCGGTCGACGTCGTCGACGGAGAATGAGGTCTGTCCCGTGCGCAGCCGCAGCCGCTTCAGGGCCCGAAAGGCCGCTGCCAGGTGGTCGCCCGTGTGGGGCAGGCCGTTCATGGCGTCGGCGGGGCCCTCGGTGATCTTCACCAGGTGATCGATGAGGGCGTCGGACAGACCAAGCTGATGCCGTTCATTGTACAGGCGGCAGATGGCCCGGCGGTCACAGGCGGTGGGCCCCGGGACCTCGATGAGGAACTCAAAACGTCCGGGCCTGAGCAACGCCGGGTCGACGCTCTCGAGGAGGTTTGTCGTGCCGATGACAAAGACCATCTCGTTTTTGCGAAAGCCATCCATCTCGGTGAGGAGCTGGTTGACCATCGAGTGCTCCACGCCGGAGCCCTGGTAGGTGCCGCGGGCGTGGGCGAAGGCGTCGATCTCGTCGAAGATGATGACGGCGGGGGCCGCCTGGCGGGCCTGGCGAAAAATGCGGCGCAGGTTTTCTTCGCTCTCGCCCACCCATTTGCTCTTGAGCTCGGGGCCGCTGACGACGATGACCGTCGCCGACAACGCCGTGGCGATGGCCTTGGCGAAGTATGTCTTGCCCGTGCCCGGGGGCCCGTAGAAGATCACGCCCCGGGGGACGAGTTCCTCGATGGCCGTCACGTCGGCGACGGCGGTGACCTGGTCGCGACGATGGACCAGCTCGATCAGTTCGGCCTTGATGATGCCCTTCACCTCGTCGTAGCCGCCAATGTCGCGGTCGAGGTCGACGTTGGGCAGCTCCACCCCGTCAGCCACCGTGTGCTTGCGCAGCTCGGCGTAGACGGCGGTGTTGTCGCGGCCGAGGGGCGCTTCGGTCCGGCGAGACAGCTCGGAGAAGAGTCGCCGACAGCGGACGGGGTTGAGCCCGGAACAGAAGGTATAGAGTCGAAATGGATCAAACGACGTCGACGACAGCGCCTTGGCCTCACGCTGGGTGATGAGCCGTGGCAGGGCTTCGCGGGGGATGCCGGTGATTTCCCGACGGGCGGAGAACACCCCCAACAGCACCTTGGGCACTTCGAAGCTCGGGTCGCGAAAGGCCAACAGGCAGACGTCGGGGTTTTCGTAGAGCAGGGGGATGGCTTCGCGGGCCTCGAGGGTCAGGCCCGTGTGGGTCGTCACCAGGATGTCCAGATGGGGCATGACGACGACGGTGCGTTCGGTGGCGCCGCGGACGGCGTTGCCGAGCTGGTTTATCATGCGGGTCAACTGGCCGGCCGGTGGGTCGTCGGGGCCGCCGCGCCCGTCGACAAACTGCAAGCGGGGCACGCTCTTGTCGCCAGCCGCCTGCAAGCGCCGCAAGCGGGCCCGCAAGGCCACCAGCAGGTGCAGGGTCAGCTCCTTGTCGCACTCGACGAGGACGCTTTGGCCAAGCAACAGGCGCTCTTCGATGAAGGCGAGGTCTTTGGCGCAGGCGGCCTCGACGGCGTCATCCAGGCGGAGCTCAACGGGCAGGGAGGTGATGGAGACGGTGCGCTGCACAGGTGGAGACTCCGGTGGCGCAGTCCTGCGCGGGTTCGCTGGATGACGACGTCGCCCTGCACGTCAGGGCGCGCGCATGTCGACCTGGATGGTGGTGGTCTTTTGGGGCGCGACGTCAATGGTCTGGAGCTTGACGATGCCGTCGTGTTCCAGCTTCAGCCGGTGTTTGCCGGCGGGCAGGGGCAGGGCGGGCAACGGCGTGGTCCCCAGGCCCAGGCCATCGACGGACACCCGGGCCCACGGCCGGGCCCGCACGACGAGAAAGCCTTCGCCAACCGCGGCCGGTTGTTTGATGCGCGCTGGCCGTCGTCGTTTGGACGGCGGCGTGCCACTGGGACCGGCGTCGGCCACCACGACGTCGTCGTCGCTGCCATCGCCGCCACCGCCGTCCACCGTGTCGTCACCCGGGGGCATCTCGCCGAGCTGGGCGCCGGCGTCGTCGTCTTGGGCCACGGTGCCAGCATCGGCGTTCAGCGGGGCGGCGCCGGCGTCGACGCCGGCATCGACGAGGGTGCCGGCGTCGACGGCGAGCACCGGAACCACGGCGATGGCCACGGCCACAGGCGGTGGTGGGGCAGTGGTGCCCCCGGCGTCGACGGCGGCCACGACCACGCCGGCGTCGGCACCACCGGAACCCGCTGCATGGGGCAGCAGACCAAGCATCCAGGCCGCGCCACCGAGCAGGCCAGCCGCCAGGACGGCGCCGGTGAGGGCGGCGATGGCGGGACCGACGATGGACCGGGACGGCGGCGCCTTCGCCACCGGCGTCGGCGTCGCCCGGGCTGGATACGGCAGCGGGGCCGTGATGGTGGCCAGCATGCCCGGTGGGCGAGGGCCGGCTCCGACATTGCCGATGCTGAGGTCGACGGTGTCCCGCAATTCCGCAGGGACCTGGGCTTGCCAGTTGGGCTTGACGGTCTCGCGGGTCGGGGCCTCGGCCAACGACGGTGCCACCGGCGCCGGCGCCAGGGGCAGCTGGGGCAGCTGGGGCAGGGGCAGGGGCAGGGGTTGGGGCGGAAACGACGGCACCGACGGTGCGGGGCGCTGCTGGGTGGGGCCGTCCGCCAAGACCGGCATCGCCATCACATGGGTGGGCGGCGGAATCGTCGACGGGACGTCGGCAGGATCGACCTGCATGACGGTGGCAGCGTCGTCGGTGTCGACCACGACGGTGCGGGCCCGCGGTGGCGCAACGGGGATGGGGGCGAGATGGGCGGGGGCCTCCATCTCGGCGGTCCGCAGCCCGGTGGCCCCGAAATCGGCATTGGTGGGGACGGGGCTCGCGACGCTGGTGCGGGCCGGGACCCTGGCCCAGATGGCCGACGGCATGGCGGCGGTGTCCGGCACCACTTCGTAGGTCGGGGTCTGCAGGTCCATCGTCGACGACACGAGCTGCGACACGGTCTGTTGTTTGCCCTGCACGCTCATCAGCAGCATCGACAAGGCGTCGTGGAGGGCCGCCGCCGACGAGATGCGCTGGTCGGGCTCCTTCTGCAGGCAGCTCATGACGACGTCTTCGAGCATCTGCGGCACGTTGGGGTTGCGCTCGCGCAGGGACGGCGGCGCATCGTCGAGGATGGCCTTCATGGTGAAGATGTCGCTCGGGCCATCAAACGGCCGACGACCACCAAGGAGCCAATACAGCACGACGCCGAGGGCGAAGAGGTCCGTGCGGCCGTCGACGCGCATCCCCTTCAACTGCTCGGGGGACATATAGGGCACCTTGCCCTTGAGCTCGCCGGCCATGGTGAGGTTCGACCAGTCCTCTCGCTTGGCGATGCCGAAGTCGAGGAGCTTGGTGGTGCCGGCCGTCGTCACGAAGATGTTGTCGGGGGAGATGTCCCGATGCACGAGGTTGGCGGGCTGCCCCCGCTCATCCTTCAAGCGATGGGCATGCTCGAGCCCCAGGCAGACGTCGGCGATGATGCGGACGACGGCTTCGACGGGGAGGGGCTGCTTGTTCTGCCAGGCCCGCAGGGCGAGGTCCTTGAGGGTCAGCCCCTCGAGGTACTCCATGACGATGAAGTGCTCGCCAATCTCGCCCTCGCGCTTGGGCGGCTGCACCCCGAGCTCGAAAACCTGGACAATGTTGGCGTGCTCCAGGCGGGCCAGCAGCCGCGCTTCCCGCACGAACATTTCGACGGTGCGGTTGTGCTCGGTGCCCTCTTGTTGCTGCTGCTTGAGGGCCAGCTTCACGAGGCCGGGCCGGATGCGTTTGACGACGACCTTTTTCTGAAAGCCGCTCGGTCCGTCGACGGTGGCCAACCAGATTTCGGCCATGCCGCCCTGGGCGATGATGCGCTCCAGGGTGTAGCGGCCCAAACGCTTGGGAGACGCCCCGCCCGGCCGGCGGATGGCCTGGTCGTAGGGCACCACCTCGGTGCGGTCGCCGATCCCTCGGCCGTCGTCGTCGCCGGTCACGGCGGCAGCATGGCATACCCGACGTGCTTCCCGGCAACCCCGCTCCCGGACGGGGCCCGTCAGCGGGAGGGCCTGTCAGAGCGAGCCGGTCAGCGGGCCCCGCGTCAGCGGGCCCCCAGCACCACCTGGACCCGGACCTCCCGCTCCCCCCGCCGCACCACGACCTCGACGGTGTCGCCGGGGGCCCTGGTCTTCAAAATCTCGCTGTAGCTGCGCAGGTCCGTGACGGGCTGGCCCGCAAAGCCCACCAGCACATCCCCCGTCCGCAGGCCCGCCAGGGCCGCCGGGCTGCCCGCCACGACGTCCTCGAAGCGCACCCCGGGCCCCGGGAAGGTCATGTCGGGCACCGAGCCCAGGCTCGCCCGCCGGACCGTCCCCGCCGACGGCGACGGCGCCTGGGCGCCCTTGGCCGTCAGGGGTTCCTCCCGATCGCGGAGGTAGCCGACGATCTCCCGGGCCAGCACGGCGGCGGCCACCAGGCTCGCGGGCTCCACCTTGTCGGCGGTGTCCCCCACCTTGTGGTAGTCAGATGTAGGTCCAGAGAACACCTGGATGGCGGGGACGCCCCGTTCCAAAAACGTCTGCTGATCGGAGGCGCCGCCGCCCTGGGGAGCCAGGGTGGCCTGGACCCCGGTGGTGAACCCGACGCCGCGCACCACGTGGACCCACTCGCTGGCGCTGTCGCCGTCGAGGATCAACAGGGGCCGTTCGCCCTTGCGACCGACGGTGTCGAGGTTGACCATCGCCATGACGGCGTCGCCGCCCAACGTCTCGGCGTAAAAGCGGGACCCCTTGAGGCCATGTTCCTCGCCGTCGAAGAACACGACGTCGACGGCGCGGGCTCCCGGGGCCCGGGCCAGCTGGGCCGCCACCTCGATGAGCACCGCCACTCCCGACGCGTTGTCGTCGGCGCCGGGAAAGACCTGGCCCTTCTCGGTGGCGAAGTGGTCGTAGTGGGCGCCCACCACCACCCGGGGCAGGCCGGGCTTTGTGCCCGGCAAGCGGGCCACCACGTTGCACACACCGGGGGCGGTCTTCACGCAGACCTCGACGACGTTGGGCACGCCGGCCTTCAAGAGGCGGTCCTTGATGATGGCCCGGGCCACGGCGCTGCCGGCGCCGGCGCGACCGCCGGGAAAGCGCTTGGGATCGGCCAGCTCCAGCACGGTGGCCTTCATGGTGGCGCCGTCGAAGGGGGGTGGCAGCTGGGCCAGGGCCTGTGGCTCCTTGATGGCAAGGACCGGGCTGCCCCGCAGGATGCGGGTCAGCGGCGAGGTCGTCTGGGACCACTGCAGCTTCAGGGCGTTGTCGGCGGCGGCCCCCGTGAAGCCCACGGCCCCGTACTTGCCGTAGTGGGGGAGCTTGCGGGTCAGCTTGCCGATCATGTCCGTGGACGGACTGCCGACAAACGTCATCGCCAGGGCCCGGTTGCGGGGGTGCTCGACGACGATGGCCAGGGCGGTCTTGTCCGTCGCCACCCGTTCGACGTCGTAGGCGGCTTTGCGGTCCTTGGCGGCCATCACCCGCTCCCAGCCGCCGGGGCCGAAGAAGCCGCGGTCGTCGAAGCGGACGTCGTAGCCCTTGGAGAACACATAGGGGCCCCCACGCAGATAGGAGCTGTAGCCGAGGATCCACACGGCAGCGTCGGCGGGCAGGGTCTGCACCGCTTTGTCGTCGACGATGGTGCAGCGGGCCTGGTCGGGGCACAGGCTCTTGGCGAAGTCCCGCCAGGCGGCAATCTCGGCGGTGCCGGCCAACGTCGGCGTCACAAACAGCATCTTCTTGGCCCCCAGGGCCCGCGACAACGACGGCGGCACTTCATCGGGGCTCAGGCGGCGAAACACGTCAAAGAACGGATCGACGTCGACGCGGGCCACCGCCGCCGGCACCGGTACGTTCACCCGGGCCGTGCGGGGGGTGCCGTCGCCGGCGGGAAACTCCACGGTGGTGCTGACGCTGCGGCCGTCGACGGTGGTGATGACGACGGGCACCTTCATGGGCCAGGGGGCCCCCGCCTGGGTCTGGCTGATGGCCACGCCGGCGGTGCGGTGCAGGCCGCCCTCGCGCAGCTGCTCGCGGACCTCGTCGAGGTGCAACGACGGGAGGCCCGTGCGCGTGGTCCAGGCCGTCATGAAGGGGCCCACGTCGCGACCGGCGGCGGTGGAGAACGCGGCGGCGACATCGTCAAAGCTGGCCCGGCTGAAGCGCTTGGAACTCCACAGCTGCTTGAGGCCGGCGCGAAAGACGTCGTCACCGAGCTGACGGCGCAGCATGTGAAACGTCATCAGCATCTTGCCGTAGCCCACAGCCTCCGACGCCGCCGAGAAGCGACCCCGGAAGTCCACGAGGGGGAAGTCCTGGCTGGCGTCGGTATCGACGAAATCGAGGTAGCGCTGGATGGTGTTGCGGCGGTGGTCGGCGCCGCGCCCCTGCCGCTCATCGGTCAGATGGTCGGCGAGATAGGCCGTCAGCCCCTCGGTCCAGTTGCCGCCGTCGGGGAACACGCCATTGCCCCACCAATTGTGCAGCAACTCATGGGGCCAGCTGGTGTGCAGGATGAACGGGAAGCGCACCACCTGGGGACCAAGCAGGGTGAACGACGGCATGCCGTAGCCCGTCTCCCAGAAGTTCTCCACGAGGACGAACTCGCTGTAGGGGTAGGGCCCGATGAGGTCGTTGTACAAAGCCAGGTACTGGCCCGTGACCTCGAGATAGCGGTCGGCGACGGCATCGGCGTCGGCGGGGGGCTTGCCGTCCGGTCCCGTCCGCAGCCAGATTTTGACGTCGGTGCCCCGGGACTGCCGCACCTTCTCCCACAGGGGGCCGGCGACGACGTGGAAGCCCTCGACGGGGGTCTCCTGGATGAAGCGCTGGCTCTTGGCATCGAGGCGCCCCTCGCTCTTGAAGCGCCAGCCGGCCGGCAATCCCTTGACGCCGATGCTTCCCTTCACGAGTTGGGGTGAGCCTCGCTCCTCGTCGAGAACCACCGGCAGAAAGCGGCTCTGGGGGGACAGATACACACCGCGGGCCTCGATGGTGCCGATGGTCTCTTGAAACGAGCGCTGGTGCTCGGCGGCGGCTTGCACCGGGGCATGCACGATGGGCCCTGCGGCCTGCACCCGCACGGGCACCCCTTCGCCGTCCCGCCGCAACGACAGGGTCTCGACGTCGCCGTCGACGCTGCGGGCCACAATGGTCGCCCCGGTCACTGTCGGCGTGAGCCCGCTGTGCAGCTCGATGGTCAGGGCCAGGCCGCGGGTGGAGACCTGCAGGGTGTCATCAATGGCCACCGTGCCGGCGTTGACGTCGATGGTCACGTTGGCGTCATGGGAGACGGTGCCGGTCTGGACGGCGAGGGCCAACAGAAGATGGACGGGGCTCAACATGGGCGAACGCTAGCGCACAGCCGGATGAATGTGCGCCAGGTCATCACCGGGCAGTGCGGCAGCATCGGCCGGGCTTCTGCTGGGCATCGACTGGGCACGAGCAGGGCGTCGGGATGCCGTGGCGAGTCTTCAAACGCGTTCGTGAATCGAACGCCGGCAGGCGCCGTCACTACGACATGAACCACGCCACGCTGCTCGCGGCCCTGGCCTTTGTCGCCACGGGTTTTGTCTCCACCGCTGCCAACGCCCAGGTCTACGTCGGTGTCGCCCCGCCGATGGTGGTTGCGGCAGGCCCCGTCGTCGTCACCTTCGGCGCGCCGCCCCCCGTGATGTACGCGCCGCCGCCGCCCCAGCGCGTCGTCTATGTGCCGGCTCCAGCGAGTACCGTCGTCTACCACCGTCCGTCTTTCCGTGACGCGCCCGTCTATCGCCCGGTGGTCTCCCACCGCCCCGTCGTCGTCTACCAGCAGGCCAATGGCTGCGACCATCGTGGCCACGACCACCGCGACCATCGCGACCACCACGCCGATTGGCGGGGCGACAACGGTCACTGCGATGACCATCGCTCAGGCCACGGCAAGGGCAACAAACACCGTCGCTGACGTCGTTGACGGTGACGTCGACAGGTGAGCCCTGAGCCACCACCCGACACCACCCAACACCACCGAAGGGGCTTCCCCTCGGTGGTGTTGTCATTCCGCCGTGACCACCACCGTGAAGCGGGAGCGGTCGTCCTTGAGGCCGTTGGTGGCGGCGACTTCGACGACGTGGTCGCCGACGTCGGTGGCGGCGGGGGTGAAGACGTAGAAGGTGTCGTCGTCGATGGCTCCCGGGCCTTCGGTGACGCTGTAGGTCAGGGGGCGGTCTTCGGGGTCGCTGGCGAATTCCGACAGGTCCACCGCCAGGCGCTGGCCGACGACGGCGGCTTGATCGGGGACCTGCTCAAACACCGGGGCCGGCACGATGAACAGGCAGCCGCTGCCAAGCAGGATGGCGGTCAGCGACATCAGGGACGTCGTCGTCAGCAACAGGGCACGCAGGATCATGGCTTCCTCCACGGGTGGTGCAGCAGGCAGCTTGCGCTCGTTCACCGGTAGAGCACAACCCGGCGGGAGGACCGACCTTCGACGCCAAACGGCACCGGCACGTCAGACGTCTCGGTCGCTGCGAGGCCTGCCGGGTCAAAAAAGGGCCGGCCGCTGTCGGCGACGACGACGTCGATGCCGCGGGACCGGCACTGCCCGATGAGGCGCGCCAGGGCCAGGCCAAGTTCCCGGTTGTAGACCACGTCGGCGGCGATGACGACGTCGGTGTCGTTGAGGGCGGCCATGATCGCGTCGTCGTCGAGCACGCTCAACACGCCGGTGACCACCCGCACCCCGTGCGCCTCGGCCAGCAACGACGTCGTCAGCAACGCCAGCCCGTCGATGTCGGTGGCGCGCACGTGGGCGGCGCCAGCCAGGGCGGCGGCCACCGACGACAGCCCCGAACCGCAGCCAAGCTCCAGCACCCGCCGTCCCCTGACGTCGACGGTGCCGGCGAGGATGGCCCGGGCCACCAGCTGGGCCCCCGGCCAGGCCACGGCGAAGAACGGGGCATCGATCTGGTGACCGCAGGCGTCTTCGATGGCCTGCCACAGGGGCAGCTCGTCGGTGGCCGAGAACGCCCGCAGGGCAGGGCACACGGGCACCGGGGCCAGGGGAGCATGGAGGGACAGCAGCCCGGCCAACGTGGCGCGGTCGATGGATGGGGGAACGCCGGCTCCCGCGAGGTCGTCAGCCATCGTCACCCCGCGGAGAAGCCGTCGAGGCGCAGGGGGGGGCGCGCCGCCAACAGCCAGGAGCGGCTGGCGTCGGTGGCGTTGTCGACGCGGCGCAGCTCACCCTCGTCGTGGCCCTGGCGATTGTCGTCGACGGCGAAGCAGCGGACGTCGGCGGCGAAGCGCACAGCCCCCCGGGCCCGCAGGCCCAGCCGATACATGCCCAGGGCCTGGGTCTTGTGCAGCACCTCGACGACGCCAAACGGAAAGGTCCACAGGCTCTGGGAGGCGTCCCGGTGGCGGGTGATGGTCAACGACGGCAGGCCGTTGCCGCCGAGGGCCCGGGGCTTCTTCACCGTCACCGTGACGCTGTCGGTGAGGTCGACGCTGGCGAGGACGGTGGCGGCGACGACTTCGGCGGCGGTCTCGATGAGGAGGAAGGCCCCCTGCTGCAACACGAAACGCACCGCCCCGAGGAGGCGCGCATAGTCCACCGTCAGGGCCAACTGTTCGTCGTGGGCGGCCCGCCGGGTGTCGAGGGCCAGGCGCAGGCTCACCACCAGGGGCTGGGGAGCCCCCCGTTCCTCGGGATAGACGCCGATGATGCAGGGCACCTCGACGTCGTCGATGGACAGGAGGTCCAGGCCGCCACTCACCGCTGGTAGTTCTCGAAGCTGAGCTGGACCGGGAGCTCCTTGCTACGCAGCAGGGCTTGCACGGCCTGGAGCTCGTCGATCTGCTTGCTCTCGATGCGGACCTTGCTCTCGCCGTTCTTCTTGTCGTTGTGGATCGACGCCGTCACCTTGAGCTGCTTGTTCTCCTTGATGATGGACACGATCTTCTTGGCGTTGTCGCTGTCCAGGGTCTTCTTCAGCAGCAGCTGCATGGTGTAGCGGGCTCCCGACGCCACGGGATCTTTACGCTCCAGATACTTGATGGAGAGCTTGCGCTTGATGAACTTGTCCTCGATGAGGTCGGCGAGGGCCTTCACTTTCTCTTCGGTGCTGGCGGCCAGCTTGTAGCCGCCTTCAACCTCGTCGATGGAGGGGTCTGTGCCCTTGAAGTCAAAGCGCGTCTTCATCTCCTTCTCGGCCTGGTCGAGGGCGTTGGTGACTTCGTGCATGTCGGGCTTGGAGACGATGTCCATCGAGGCCATGGGGAAGCTCCTGTCTGGGGGTGATGAGGCGTGCGGAAAAGTCAGCGGCTGCGGGCGTCGACGGGGGCGCTGTCGCCGACCACGCCCGAGTAGAAGGCGCCGACGGTGGTGCCGTTGACGACGGCGGTGGCGAGGTCGGTGTCGTAGACAAAGACATGCTGGTCGTTGTCGATTTCGAAGACGTCGACGTTGGCGATACCAGCATGCACGTCGAAGAAGGCGTCGACGGCGGTGGCCCAGTCTTCCCGGGGGAGCTGGACCCCCGTGGGCGAGTAGAACTGGCGCAGGGTGGTGTCGCCCAGGCTTTGGGTCAGGCCGAAGCGCACGTCGGGGAGGGCGGCAATGGCGTGGAGCCACTGGTCGTTGGCGGTGCCGCAGCCGTCACACAGGATGGGGTTCCAGGCGAGGTTCTGGGCCCGCACACCAGCGTCTGCGCCCGGGAAGGGGGCCAGGGGAATCGCTGAGTCCATGATGGCCGACATCGAGGTCGTCGCCGGCAAGAGCTTGCGCAACCCCTCGGCGTGGTAGGCGACGCCGTAGCCGCCGGCGGAGGTGCCGGCCAGCACGACCTCGGTGACGTCGGGGAAGGTGGCCAGGATGCGAGGCAGCATGATGGCGAGGTTGTTGGCGCCCACGTGGGCCACCCCCCACGGCGTCTCGCTGACGGTGCCCGCGTGCACGTCCCCCGTGCAGTAGGGGACGTAGGCGAAGGAGTCGGTGGTGAACGGGTTGTCGGCGTCGGTGCGCGAAAAAATGCCGACGGCGATGGCCTCGATTTGGCGGATGACGCTTTGGGGAATGCCCGTGTCGGTGAAGAACGCGAAGCCATTGCTGCAGGTGAACTCGTCCCAGCAGGCGCCGCCCCCCTCGAGGTAGATGACGAGCCGGCTGGAGGCGCCGCGGTTGGTGCCGACGCCGACGGGGTCGCCGTTGCCGCAGATGGCGCCGTCGACGACGGTGTAGGTCCAGGCTTCATCCTGCACAGGCAGGGCCTCGGCTGCGGGTTCGCCTTCGCCCTCGCCCTCGCCTTCGCCTTCAGCGGCCACTGGAGGAGGACAGGCCGACAGCCCGCCCACGACGAGACCCGTGAGGAGAGCAGTGGTGACGATGCCCGGGCGCTTGAGCTGCAGCATGGAAACGGGTGTGCAGCGCCGGGGGCAAAAAGGAAACGGGGAGGAGCCCAGCACCCGCCGGGGCACGGTCGGGGGCACCCCCACATTATCGCGTGTATTCAGCCCTTTGCAGGAACACCCACCTGTGGGTCAGCAGGCGGCGAGAAAGCGGGAGGCAATGACCCGGGGGCCCCGCTCGCCGTCAAAGCGCACCAGGACCGTCGCCATCCGGCCGCCCCCCCGCTGGCCCACCACGCTCCCCTCGCCGAAGAGCTTGTGGGTGACGCGGGCGCCGGCGTTGAAGGTCGGTTCATTGTCGCTGCCACCGCCATCGGCCAGGGCCGCCTGCAGCATGGGGGACTGGGGTGTCGCCGTTGTCGTCGACGCCGCCGTCGTCCCAACCGGCCTGGCCATGCCCATCAAGAAGCGACGGCCTCCCCCTGGTGGCACCGCACCCTCAACGGGTTCAACCGTCGTCGACGGGCTGCCGTGGGTGACCTCGAGCTGATCATGCACGTCGGCATCGGCGGGGGCTCCGCCGGGCTCGGTCATCACCAGGCGGGTCTTCGACACCCGTTGGGGGAGGGCCTCGTCGAAGGCGTCGTCGTCGTAGACCACCCGGGGGCTGCCGTCGCCCACGTCGTCATCCTGCTTGGGGGTATGGCGACGACGCCATTGCTCCAGCATGGTCTCTCGCTGCTCGTAGCTCGAGCTGCGCGCGCGCCGGGGCAGGTCTCCCTCGAGGACCGCCGTCGGGATCTCGAACAAGAAGCGGGAGGGGTCGCGGGTCTTGAGGGTGCCGTTGACCATGCGCTGGGCCGCCCACGACATCACCAGCCGGCTGCGGGCCCGGGTGATGCCGACGTAGGCGAGGCGCCGTTCTTCCTCGATGCCCGAGGTGTCGTCGTCGAGGATGGCCCGGCTGTGGGGGAAGCCGTGCTCCTCGAGGCCCGCCATGAAGACCACCTCGAACTCCAGCCCCTTGCAGGCGTGCAGGGTCATCAAGGTCACCTGACCCCGGTTGGTGCCTTCGTCCTTGGGGGCGTCGTCGGCGCTGCCCAGCAAGCTGGCGCTCTCCAGGAACGCTTCGATGTCGGCGACGTCGCCGGATCGCTTGGCGTTTTCCTCGAAGGCGGCGGCGGCGTTGACGAGCTCCATGAGGTTTTCTTGACGACCCTCGGCCTCGATGCCCCCTTCGGCCTCGAGGCGATCGGCCACCCCCGAGACCTGCACCGCCAGGGCCACGGCATCCTTGGCACCGAGGGACGACGACGCCACGAACAGGCCCGGCTGGGGGTCCGGGCGCTGGGGCCGGCCGATCTTTTCGGCCAGCTCGTCGAGCTGGGCGATGATGGCCTGGACCTTCTTCTGGGCCGAGGCGTTGAGCCCCGCCTCCTTCAACGTCGACGGATCGGCCATGGCCACAAACAGGGGGCGGCCCTTCTGGCGGGCGATGGCCTCGATCTTGGCGATGCTGGTGGTGCCGACCCCGCGGGGCACGGCGGCCATGAAGCGCAGGCCGTCGACGTCGCTTTGGCGGTTGAGGGCCACCCGCAAGGTGGCCAGCACGTCTTTGATTTCCTTGCGGTCATAGAAGCGGACGCCGCCCACGATGCGGTAGGGCAGCCGATGGCGCCGCAGCTCGTCTTCAATGACCCGCGAGGCGCCGTTGGTGCGGTAGAGCACGGCGATCTCGTCGAGGTGCACACCGGCCGCGATGTGCTCGACGATGTACATGACGATGCGGCGGGCCTCGTCGAGGTCGTTGGCGTTTTTCAGGATCCGCACCAGGCGGCCCCGGTCCACCGTCGTCCCCCGCCGGGCAGGCACCAGCACCTTGCCGAGGCGCACCTCGTTCTTCTCGATGATGCCGTTGGCGGCTTCGAGGATGGCCGGGGTGCTGCGGTAGTTCTCCTCGAGCTTGACGAGGCGGGCGCCGGGCAGGGTCTTCAAGAACTTCTGCAGGTTGTCGGCGGAGGCGCCGCGCCAGCCGTAGATGGCCTGGTCGTCGTCGCCGACGACGGCGCAACTGTCGGCGCCTTTGGCGAGGGCGAGCACGATGTCGGCCTGGACCTGGTTCACGTCCTGGTACTCGTCGGCGAGGACGTGGCGGATCTTGCGGGTGATGACCTCGTGGTCGGGGCCCGTGACGAGCTGGCGGAACTTCACCAGCAGGCCGCCGAAGTCGAGGGCCCGGCTCTCCCCAAGCTTCTCGACGTAGCGGGTGTAGGCCTTGATGGCGGTGTCGAAGTACAGCTCCGAGCCCTTGGGCACGTCGGCGGGGGCCAGCCCCGCGCTCTGCCAGCTGTCGATCATGCGGGCTACGGGCCCTGTCAGGTCTTTGCTCTGGTCGAGGTCTCCGGTGATGATGCGCTGCAACAACCGTTCGGCATCGTCGCCGTCGTAGATGACGAAGCTTGGGTCCACGTCGACGAGGCGGCCGTAGCGGCGCAACAGGCGGGCCGCCAGCCCGTGAAACGTCCCCAGCTGGACCCTCGACCCCCGACCGGGCACGAGTGCCTCGACCCGGTGGCGCATCTCGCCGGCGGCCTTGTTGGTGAACGTGACACCCAGGATGCTCTCGGCGGCCACCCGGTGGGTCGTCATGAGCCAGGCGATGCGGTGGGTGATGACCCGCGTCTTGCCCGAGCCGGCCCCGGCCAGGATGCAGACCGGCGCCGACAACAGGGTGGCAGCCTCGTATTGGGGCGGCGACAGGAGCGCTTGGAGGTCCACACCGATGCTCTAGCGTCTCTCCGCCGGGGATGGAACAGGTGTTCAGATGTTTCAGACAGCGTCGCCGGTGCGTCGGCCTCCCCGTCCGGGCTGCCCGGGCTGCTACAAGTGAAGGCAATGACGATGGTGACGACGGCGACGACGACGGCGATGCCCACGACGGCGAGCACGACCACATCGACGTCGACGTCGACGTCGACGTCGACGTCGACGTCACGCAGTGCCGAGCTGGACCCCGCCATCGAGACCGAGGTGTCGCGGCTGTTGAAGGCCGGCGAGCACGCCGCCGCCGCCGCCGCCATGCGCCACCACGGCCAGTACGCGCGCGCCGCCGCGATCTACGAATCGCTGTTTGAGTACGGGGCGGCCCTGCAGTGTTTCGAGGCCGCCCTCGACGTCGTGGCCGCCGTCCGCATCGCCATCGCCATGGGCGATATGTCGGCCCTGCACCGCCTGGTGGGCGACGCCATTGCCCGGGGGCAGGGCGACGCGCTCATCGGGGCCCTGCAAAAGGCCGGTCGCTTTGTCGAGGTGGGGCGGGTGTATCTGGCCCGGGGGGAACCTGTGGCCGCCGCCACTGCCTTCGAGCAGGGCGAGGCCTGGTCGGACGCCGCCCGCTGCCACGAAGACCTCGGCCAGATCCGCGAGGCCGGCCTGCTGCTGGAACGCTGGCTCGACCGCCATCCCGAAGACGACGGCGCCGCCATTCGATTGGGGCGCATCCTGGCGCGTTTCGGTCGCCACGACGACGCCATCGCCCTGCTGCAGAAGGCCTGCCTTTCGGGCGCCGACAAAGACCTCGTCTACTGCCGGGCCGCGCCGACCATGGCCCTGGCCTTCATGGCCCTCGGCTACGACGAGGCCGCCCGGGCGGTGGTGGCGTCCTGGCGCAAGCACCACGACCGCGCCCAGGCCCGGCTGGCCCCTCAGCCCGACGCCGCCACGAACCCCGACAGCACGGCGTTTCAGGGGCTGGAGGTCCCGCCGGCCACCCTCGAGGCGTTGTTGTCGTCGGCGCGGGCGGCGGCGTTTTCGGCCGTGCAGGAAACCCGGCAGGCCCCCGGTTCCCAGCCCCCGCGAGCCCGCCAGTCCCGGCCGCCGTCATCGTCATCGTCACCACCGGCGGCGGGCTTCGACGACCTCTTTGGCGACCAGCCCACGAGCCAGGCGGGGGCCGACGCCAGCACGCCCCGGCATGAGGGCGCCGCCGAGGGCGCCGCCGACGCCGACGACGCTGAACGACGGCTGCTGCTGAACGGGCGCTATCTCCTCGGTGAGCCCCTTGGCGGCGGCGGCGTGGGTCAGGTCTTTCGGGCCTACGACGCGTTTTCCGACCGGGCGGTGGCCGTGAAAATCTTCGGGGCCCAGGTCCTGACCTCCGAGGCCGTGACGTCGTGGGCGCGGGAGGTTCGGGCCGCCGCGAGCCTGTCGCATCCCGCCCTGGTGAAGCTCGTCGAGCTCAACATGGCCCAGGGCTTTGTGGTCACCGAGCTCCATGGTGAAGACGACGGCGCCGTGCTGCTCGAGGAGCGCCTGCGCAAGGGCTCCGACGGCGGCTGGCTGCTGCCCACCCTGGTGGCGATTCTGGACGCCTTGTCGGCCTGTCACCGCACGGGCCTCGTGCACGGCGGCCTGAAGCCCCGAAACGTCTTTGTCGTCCAGGGCGGGGTGAAGCTCCTCGACATGGGGGCCCATCGCCTGTTGTCCCTGCGGGCGACAGAGACCGGCGGCCTGGCGTCGGTGTGGCCCTACCTGTCTCCCGAACTGCTGTTTGGCGCCCCCGCCGACGTCGACGGCGACCTCTACGCCACCGCAGCCATGGCCTATCGCGCCCTGGTGGGGGTGCCACCCTTTGCCGCCGCCAGCGCCGACCGGCGGGCGCCGCCGCCCCGTGCCGACGTGGTGCGCCCCGAGGTGCCACTGGCCTGGGCGGACTTCCTGGAGCGGGCCCTCAACCCCGACCGCTCCAAGCGCTTCGCCGACGCCGACGAGATGCGCCAGGCCCTGCCGCGGACCCCGCCACCGTCCCTGCCCAGGGCCGTCCCCCTCGAGGCCGAGAAGGTCGCTGAGGGTGAGCAGGCCCTGGCCGGCGGCGGCGACCGCTATGTGAAGGGGGCCCTCGTCGACAGACAAGGTCCGGTGCGCACCTACGAGGCCCAGGATGCCCTGGTGGGACGGCCCGTGTGGTTGGTGGAGGTCGACGCCGCCGCCCTCGAGCCGGCAGCGTCCGGCGACGACGCCAGCGCTCCGAACCCCTTTGCCGACAACCCCCTCGGGGTCTTTGTCGAGGCGGCCCGGCTGTGGCGGGGGGTCCAGCCCGTCTACGACGTCGTCCTCGACGAGCGGGGCCGGGTCCGCCAGGTCATCCTGGCCCGCAAGGCCTCCCGCCGCATGGCGGACCTCGCCGAGCTGCGGCGGGTGCCCCAGGGCCTGAGCCGGGACCTCACCGCCATCGCCGAAGCCCTGATGGCCCTGCACAAGGCGGGCGTCGCCGTCGGCGGCTTCGACACCGCCCGGGCCACGGGCCCCATTGGTCCCCGCCTGCGCCTGACCCCGGCCCCCCTGCTGGTGCCAGCCAGCGACGCCGCCATCGCCAGGGACTGGCAGAGCTTCGGTGCCCTGGTGGCCGCCGCCTTCGATGCCCCCGACGACGACACCCTCGACGATCGCGGCAAGCTGCTGGCGGCGTTGCACAACGGCCGCTTCCTGGAGCGCCACGACCTGGAGGCCCTGGCCCGGGAACGGGACGCCCCCTGGCCCCGCTTTCTGGAGCAGGTGGCCGACCAGCTGGTGCGGGGAGCCCAGGGGCGGACAGTGGCCAAGCTGGTGGCGTCGGTGGTGTACGGTCGCGAGACAGGTAGGTGAATGTGGGATGACCCGGGTTGGCGTCATCACACCACCATTGCGATGGGGCCTGCACATAGGGCAAGGTCCTGCGCCATGACCGTGAGAGAATCTGCCGCTGACAAAGCCATCCGCGAGGCCCTCGAAAGCGTTGAGCGCCTGGAGCGTGAACGCACCGACGCCACCGTCGATTTCGATCCTGAAGCCCAATTGGAGGCCGACGCAGCTTCTGTGGAACTGCTGGCGGTGGATCCCGACCTGCCTCCCAGTGGCGACATGGGTTCGTCGTCGATGACGACCCCGCCCGCCCCGGCCGACGTCGAACCGCCCAAAAAGCAGACGGCGGACCAATTCATGATTGCGTCGCTGCTGAAGGCCAAGGCCGAAATGCAGGACGTCCTGGGCCAGACCCAAAAAGAAGCCAAAGACATGTTCGACCGCCTGACCCGCGTGTCGGCGGACTTCGACAACTTCAAGAAGCGGGTTGGTCGCGAAAAAGAAGACGCGATCAAGTTCGGCAACGAGAAGGCTTTCAAGGAAATCATTCCCGTCATCGACAACCTCCGCCGGGCCCTGTTGGCGGCTCCCGAGGGTGACTCGACCTTCGTCGAGGGCGTCAAGCTCGTCAGCAAGCAGCTGGAAGACGCCCTCGGCCGTTTTGGCGTCGTTGGTTTCGACAGCCTGGGCAAGCCATTTGACCCGGCCCGCCACGAGGCCGTCGGGTCCCGTCCCGACGACACCATCGCTGCCAACCTCGTGTGTGAAGAATACCAGCGGGGCTACCTGCTGCACGATCGCCTGCTGCGGCCGGCCCTCGTCATCGTGTCGGCGGGGATGACTTCGTAGCATCGAGGGTGGTCGTCGGCGGGGGCCGACGACCCGGCCATCCCCTCGCTGACGAGGTGGTGGCGGACAGATTGGCTTTTTCGCCGCCAGGCGCAGAAGCAGCAGGACTTCTTCGGCGCCAGTCGAAGAAGCATCAAGACTTCAGTCCCCGGGCACCGCCGGGGGGAGCAGGGCAAACGTGGGCAAGATCATCGGCATCGACCTCGGCACAACCAACTCCTGCGTCGCCTTCATGGAGGGGTCGGAGGCCGTGGTGGTTCCCAATTCCGAGGGCGCGCGGACCACGCCGTCGGTGGTTGCGGTCACCGAACCCGGTGAGCGCCTGGTGGGCCAGATCGCCAAGCGCCAGGCCATCACCAATCCCGAACACACCATCGTGTCCGTGAAGCGCCTCATCGGCCGCAAATTCGACACCCCCGAGGTCGAACGGGCCCTGCGCAGTGTCTCGTACAAGGTCGTGCGCCACGAAAACGGCGACAGCTGGGTCGAGGCCCGCGGCAAGTCCATGTCGCCCCAGGAGGTCTCGGCCATCATCCTGGCCAAGATGAAGGCCACCGCCGAGGACTACCTCGGTGAGCCGGTCACCGACGCTGTCGTCACCGTCCCCGCCTACTTCAACGACTCCCAGCGCCAGGCCACCAAAGACGCCGGCCGCATCGCGGGCCTCGACGTCAAGCGCATCATCAACGAGCCCACGGCCGCGGCCCTCGCCTACGGTCTGGACCGCGAGGGCAACAAGACCGGCCTCATCGCCGTCTACGACCTCGGCGGCGGCACGTTCGATATCTCGATCCTGGAACTCCAGGACGGCGTCTTCGAGGTGAAAGCCACCAACGGCGACACCTACCTCGGCGGCGAGGACTTCGACCAACGCATCGTGGCCCACCTCGCCGACGAGTTCATGAAGTCCTACGCGTCAATCGACCTCCGCAAGGACAAGATGGCCTTGCAGCGGCTCCGTGAAGCCGCCGAGAAGGCCAAGCACGAGTTGTCGTCGTCCCAGGAGACCGACATCAACCTGCCGTTCATCTGCGCCGACGCCACGGGCCCCAAGCACCTCGTGCACACGCTGACCCGCAGCAAGCTTGAGGAACTCACCGACGACCTCATCGAGCGCAGCCTGCTGCCGTGTGAACAGTGCCTGAAGGACTCGGGCATCCAGAAAGAGAAGATCACCGACGTTCTCCTCGTCGGCGGCATGACCCGCATGCCGCGCGTGCAGCAGCGGGTGACCGAGTTCTTTGGTCGCACGCCCAACAAGGAAGTGAACCCCGACGAGGTGGTCGCCATCGGCGCCGCCGTCCAGGGTGGTGTCTTGACGGGCTCCGTCAAGAACGTGCTGCTCCTCGACGTCACGCCCCTGACCCTCGGCGTCGAGACCGCCGGCGGCGTCGCCACGTCGATCATCGAGCGCAACACCACGGTGCCCGCCAAGAAGTCGATGGTGTTCTCCACCGCCCAGGATAACCAGCCCATGGTGTCGGTGCACATCATCCAGGGCGAACGCCCCATGGCGGCGGACAACAAGACCCTGGCCCGCTTTGAGCTGGTGGGCATTCCCCCCGCTCCCCGCGGCGTGCCCCAGATCGAGGTCACCTTCGACATCGACGCCAACGGCATCGTCCACGTGACGGCCCGGGACCTCGGGACCGGCAAGCAGCAGAGCGTGCGCATCACGTCGTCGTCGGGTCTCAACGAAGAAGAGATCCAGCGCATGATCGCCGAAGCCGAGGCCAGCCGCAGCAGCGACGTCGTCAAGCGCGAGCTCGCCGACGCCCGCGGCAACGCCGAAGGCCTCATCTACACGTCGGAGAAATCCCTCGAAGAGTACGGTCACGTCTTGTCGGATCAGGATCGACAGGACATCAGCGTCTTCTTGGGCGAGCTCAAGAAGATCATCGACGGCAACGACGTCACGGCCATCAAAGAGGCGATCAAGCGACTCGAAGCCGCCAGCCACAAGATGGCCGAGGCCATGTACTCCGAGGCCGCCGACGCCCTCGGCGACGACGCCTGAGCGATCGGCCACCGCTGGTCCAGGGTCCCGCCAGCTGGCGTTGACCACCGAAACGATTCCCGCGGCTGACGGAACTGCCGTCCGCCCGACACGCTTGCAGAAAGAACTCTGATGCCGACGAAGAAGAAGCCCACCACGATCGCCAAGAAGCCAGCTGCCAAGAAGGCGGCTCCTGCCAAGAAGAAGGCGGCCCCGGCGAAGAAGGCGGCCAAGGCGACGGCCAAGAAGAAGGCGGCCCCGGCGAAGAAGGCGGCCAAGGCGACGGCCAAGAAGACGACGGCCAAGAAGGTCGCCAAGGTCGCCAAGAAGACGACGGCCAAGAAGGTGGCCACGAAGGCCAAGGCCAAGAAGACGACGGCCAAGAAGGTGGCCACGAAGGCCAAGGCCAAGAAGACGACGGCCAAGAAGGTCGCCAAGAAGGCAGCCAAGAAGGCAGCCAAGAAGACGACGGCCAAGAAGGTCGCCAAAGTCGCCAAGAAGACGACGGCCAAGAAAGTCGCCAAGGTCGCCAAGAAGGTGGCTGCGAAGAAGGTCGCCAAGAAAGCGACGGCCACGAAGGCGACGGCCACGAAGAAGGCCACCGCGCCCCGCATCGACCTGGCCAAAGGCGTCCTCAAGACGCCGTCACACGGCGCCGTGGCCCTCCCCGGCCGCAAGAACGGGGTGCCCAAGTCCTACGAGGCCGCCTCGACGCTGATTCCCAACGACGACGCCCTCGAGGGCGCCATGGGCGATGCCTTCGACGCGGTGTTTGCGTCTCCCTACGGCGCCCAGAAGCCCAAGAAGCCCAAGTCCACCGAGCCCTTTGTGCCCGGCGATCCGACGGCGGACCTGGCCCAGATTTGCGCGGCCCTGGCCCTCGACAAGAAGGCCGACGACGTCGTCATCCTCGAGGTGGCCGACCTCACGAGCTACGCCGACTACTTTGTCATCGCCGGCGCGTCGTCGGAACGTCTGGCCCAGGCCGTGGCCCGCACCATCTCCGACGAGCTGCGCAAGCGCGGTCGCCAGCCCTTGTCCACCGACGGCATGGAACAGGGCAATTGGGTGATCCTCGATTACGGCGCCGTCGTCGTGCACGTCTTCATGGCCACCGCCCGCGCCTACTACGACCTCGACGGCTTCTGGAGCGATGCTCCCCGCGTCGACGTCGACGAGGGCCGCGGCATCGCGGCCCTGGAGCACATGGACAAGATCGCCTGACGTCGAGCTGACGTGTGCGGGTTTGAAAAGCGGCGCCGTGAAGGCGCCGCTGCCATGTGTGCCCTCGCACAATCGACCGAAGTGCCCAGAGCGACCCTTCGACGCCGTGGGGTGTTCCGTGCTAGCCCAAGCCGGTGCAGGACACTTCACCAACACGACCCTGGCTGCTGGTGCCCCCCGAGGGGGCCCGCATCATCGACACCGGCGCCGCCCGCTGGTGGATCGACGACGGCATCGTCTTCAACCAGAGCTCCGTCGCTGGCAGCGTCACCGCTGGCCATATTCGCGCTGGATTTGAAGCCACCAAGCAGCTCAGCGGCGGCCGACGGTGTCCCCTGGTGGCCGAGGCAGGTCCCCTGGCTGACAGCACCCGTGAGGCCCGCGATCTCCTCGCGGGGCCCGAGGCGGCCGCCGTCTACTGCGCCATGGGGGTCCTCGTGAACTCACCCGTCGCCCGCACCATCATGAATCTCTTCGTCCGGATTTCGTCGCCGCCCTTTGAGGTCCGCGTCTTCACGTCGGCGGACGAAGCCCGTGACTGGGCAAGGGCCCGGCGAATCGCAGGGTGACGACGAAGGCCGCCGGGAATCGACCGACAGGGCAACGGCCCTCTTCGACGGTGAAGGGGCGTTCCGTGGTAGTTCCATGCGGTGAACGACTCTCCCCCCACAAGACCATGGTTGCTGGTGCCGCCCCCGGGGGCCCGCATCATCGACACCGGCGCCGCGCGGTGGTGGATCGAAGACGGCATCGTTTGCAGCCAGACGTACCTCCCGGGCAGCGTGACCGTTGAGCAGGTGCGGGCGGGCTTCGAAGCTGCTCGCCAGCTGGGGGGCGGTCAGCGGTGTCCTTTGTTGGCCGAGGCTGGGGCTCAGGCCAACGGCAGCACCCGTGATGCCCGCGATCTCCTGGCCGGGCCTGAAGGTGCAGCGGCGTATCGAGGGATGGGGGTCATGGTCGGTTCGCCGGTGGCTCGAACCCTCATGAATCTCTTCATCCGGATTTCGCCGCCGCCCTTTGAGGTCCGGGTCTTCACCTCGGCGGATGCAGCCCGCACGTGGGCGAAAGGCCTCATCGTGGGTTGAGTGCACCGGACGATATCGACCCGCGGGGCGCATTTGCGAGCATTCAACGCCGCAGGGAAACCGGGCGATGTCCCGCTGATTGTTGAAAGTTGAGGTGGCGGCCCCACTCGCCCGATCGGAAGATCGGGTTGCTTTGAGAGAGGAGCCGCCGATGAAGACGATCGCTCAGGAAAGGGCCGAAGACCAGCGG
>Ga0247834_1001635_pt1 | contig 37172 bp, 35 predicted proteins | sample LaCruzMarch2015__8_FD_187118 | JGI IMG/M metagenome (GOLD analysis project Ga0247834, IMG submission 187118) | Freshwater microbial communities from meromictic Lake La Cruz, Castile-La Mancha, Spain - LaCruzMarch2015_12m | ecosystem: Environmental > Aquatic > Freshwater > Lake | place: Spain... | reverse complement strand
CTAATACTAAAAAGCCGCCCTTTTTCCGGGTTCTGGGCGAGGGCATTGAGAATCACCCCTTCGATCTGATAGACATTGCCCCGAAGACTATTGGCGTTTTCAAAATAGTCGCTCGGCTGGAGCGGCTCCACCGTACGGTAGGGGTTGGATCCTTTCTGAAGAAAGAGTGCGCCCCCGGCGGCGATGACGAGAAACACCGCGACCAACCCAAAAAGAAGAGAGGAGGGTGTTTTTTGGTGAGCCCGACGAGACATACCCAAGCTTACTCTGAAGAGAGGGAAAGGAGCAACCTATCGCCACTGACTCCGACGCATGCCAAAGTATGCCAAAACCAAGCCCAAGAGCAGATGAACCAGCAAGATCCATAACGAGACATGCGAAGTGGCGAGGGGAGTTTCGGTAATCGATTTGACGAGATCATAGAAGCGAGTGTCCCGCAGAGTTATCAGGTAGGCCGACCAAGCCCAATACGCACTAATGAAGGGGCGGGTGATCACTCCCAGTGTTTCCGGCAAAGCCAAAATCGCGCCGGAAAGGGGCAACTGAAACCCGACCAAGTACAGACTGCCAAGGGATGCCTGCTCCGAAGAAGAGGACCAACTCGAGATGGCGAGACAAAGGGAGGTGACTGCCCCCGTGACCAAAAAAAAGGGCAGCCACTGACCAAGGACATCCCCGGGAAATTGGCAAATTGCCCGAACAAATAGAGTCATCCAGCTGGCTTGGGCCAAAACAAGGAAAGAGAGAAAAATGCTCATTCCTAAAAGAGCCGCACCGGGCCGTAACCCCGCGAGTTTTTCTTTTTCCAATATAGGTCGGTCTCCGACAACTTCACGAGCGGAGCTGTTCGAACCCATCAGCGCTAACAGAATGACCTGAAACATGGCCAAGCCGCTCACGAGTGTTCCCACTCGGCTGGATTGAATGGTGAAGGCGAGCGACTCTCGCAACTGCTCGACCACCCCCGTATCGGAGGACATGGCCATATTTCGCACTTCGGGGAGTCCCCGGTACGCAAAAAGAGTGACCACCGCAGGAAAGACGAGGAGGAGAGTGAGTTGGAGAAAAACCTGAGCGGGATCTCGAAAAAAGATCTTCAGGCGTCGGCTCAGCCAAGTCGTGGCCTGAGAGAGCAGGCTCGGGAGCTCCAGAGTTTCCTTTTGATCCTCCGTGAGCGAAATCGCCTCGATCTCACCCAAAATATTCTGCGGGGTGAGTCCTTCTGGCTTGGGAACGGCACTCCAATCGGCGGCCCACTCTTGGGGTTCTTGCTTGGCCAGAGTCGGGTAGATGAACTCGGGACTCCGAACCTGAAAGTACTCCGTCAGGTCTCGGGGATCGGCTGAGTAGGCCAGGCGTCCTCCGGTTAAAACCGTGATCGAGTCGTAGACCTCGAGTTGCCGAAGACTGTGGGTCACCAGTAAAACGAGGCGACCCTGTTCTTGGGAAAGAGAGGCAAGGAGCGCGATCATTTCCTCTTCGGACTTGGGGTCCAATCCACTGGTAACCTCATCCGCCAGTAAAAGACTCGGCCGTGTGGTTAACTCCATGGCCAAACCGAGGCGGCGAAGTTGCCCCCCCGACAGCACACCGGCGGAGCGATCCTGAAGATCGGTTAAGCCTGTTTCCTCCGAGACCTGATTCACCCGCTCCTCGATCTGTTGACGCGTCCCTTTTTGCCGCAAGCGGGCGCCATAGATTAAGTTTTCGCGGACCGTCAATCGAGGGTGGGTGCAGCTAAATTGCGGAACGTAGCCGAGTTGGTGCGCGGGAAGATCTTCATCCTCCAGATTTTTTCCCTGCCAAAAAATCGAGCCTGAGGTGTGGGGGAGAATTCCGGCAATCACCTTCAGGAGTGTGCTTTTTCCACAACCGGAAGGTCCCAGAATCGCCCCAAAGTGGCGGGCAGGAAAACACGCGGATATGTCGGCAAGCAGTGGATTCTCGACACCATCCATTTCTAGGTGGATCGAGTGGAGGGCCAGCATTCCAATAGAGAAAGCCCACGGGGCAGGAAAGGCAACGTGGAAAAGCTCTCCCGCCGTAGAAACTTTCTGGTAGGGTTCAAGAATGGCGGTTCGCCCGAAGACGAAGAATCAAATCAATCTGAAGTGGATCATCCTCGGTCTCTTGGGTGGGGCGATCATTCTGGCAATTGTGTTGGCGGCCTTTCTTCCCGTTTGGGTCGTGCAATGGTTGGGCGGAAAAGATTTTCAGCGCCTCGCCTCCCAGCAGGCGTCCTCTCTTTTGCAGACGGAGGGGGAGTTTCAATCTTTCGAGTGGTCCTCGTTCTCGGTCTATACCGCTGGTTTTCAAAGTCGTCCAGGCGCCGTGGGTCCGTGGATATGGGACTTGCAAGACATCCGCACCGAAATCTCGCCTCGTCTGCTTCTGGATCGAATTTTGCGTTTCTCCGAAATCTCGATCGGCCGACTCGCCCTCCAAGCTGGAACCAAGGCCGCCTTGCCCAAAGAGGCTGTGACTCGAGGTGCCGAGCCAAAAGGTGCCAGCGCAGAGCTTTTTCAAGACGTTCAAGTTGGCCGGATTGAAATTCGGGACTTCGAACTGATCCCCTCGCTCGGAACAAGTGGCTGGGGGGCAAAAGGGGTTGCCGCGCGGATCCAACCTTCGAAGCAACGGGTCGAGTTTTTGCTGCAGCAGGGAAATATCGTAACTCCTTCCACCTGGATCGGGGAGGTGAATCTGGTCGAAGCCAAGGGGCGTTACTCCGAACCCACACTTTTTCTGACCGACCTGATGCTGAAGGGGAAATCGGGCGGAACCTTAGAGATGTCGGGCGAATTCGTCCCAAGTTCTACTCCCCAAGGAAAAGGGAGGGTGACCTGGGAACGCTGGCCAGTCCCAGGCGGCAAAATAGGGGTGGGTCTGTTTGAAATCCCAGCTTCGATGTCAGGGGATTTTGTTTTGCAGGAGTTAAGAAATGGGGCTCCCGTGGGCAAAGGAGAGGTTCGTCTGGTTGACGCAAGGTTGGAGCCGGGCAAAGGATCGGAGACGGTACTTGGGGTTTTGGGCTTACTCACGGGGGAACCCAGGCTGCGGGGCTGTCCGCTGACGACGGCTAAGGCCACCTGGTACATTCAACCGAACTTATACGACGTGACCGAAATTCTGGCGGAGGCGCCAGGTCTGTTGCGGGCGGTGGGGCAGGTCCAGATTCGCGGGGAAAATCTGAGTGGAAAGATCGAGTTGGGTTTAGAAGGGGATTTGGGGCGCAAGGTCAATGCTTTGACGGGGGGCGAGTGCTTTGCGCGGCTTGAAAATGGGTACTCGGTGCAAACGATTCAGCTCTCCGGAACCTTATCCTCCCCCAAAAACGATCTTCAGCCCAAGCTAACTGGCGCGCTGACCCGAACGGCGATTCGGACGGGGGCGCAGATTTTAGAAAAGGCGGCGGGGGCTCAAGGCACGGGGGACGCAGCAGGCGCAGCCGTTCAGGTGTTGAAGAGCCTCTTTGGGCCCGCTCCCAAGTAGAACCTTTGGGTGCGGTTTTACCCGTAGCTCTTAAAATATTTCTTTTTCTCCTCCGCTTCGGACGTAACGCTGGGGGAGGAATTGGCTGGGTGAGTCGAGGTTGGGGGAGCCGAAGGGGCGGGCTCGCCCGAATCCATCTCCTCTTCTAAAGCCGACATGTCTACTTGCGGACCTCGGTCCGGCATCATTCCCACCGGGGTACCACCGCTAGCTTCGACAAAAGCCAGTTGAACCTGTTGGAGTGCCTCGGTGATAATCTTGGTCTCTTGCGACGACAGATTGCCCTCCGTTTTGATTTTTATGAGCTCCAGATGATCAATCATCATCTTGGCCGCTGGCAGGTTAGGCGGAATTCGCTCCCCCTCAGGCGTGGGGATACGGCCAAGCACATAGAGAATATTTTGCGCCTGCACCATGACGAACTGAACAAAGCGCTTCGTCATCTCTGAAGTCAGGGCAGGGTTGTTCTTCTGCAGTTCGGCCATATTAACTGTTTTTCGTCGGGCTGTGGGTCTTCGGTTTTCGCTTTCCTCTGGTTCCTGGGGAGGGGGTCACGCGACGCACAATTTTTTTACGGATCGAAGAAAGGTGAGAGGGCTGGAAAGGGAGGACAAAAGCCTCATTGAAGGTCCAGATTTCTTGAAAATCTTCGGGTCGATCGGACTCGCTCTTGCCTAGGATTCCATGCTGGACCAAGTGAAAAACGATTTCCCCGACTTGCGTGCAATTTTGGATTCCCCACTCCTGCAAAACCGTTTTCGCCATCGGGCCGAATTCGCTCAGGGCGAGCAGGCGAAACCCCTCCAAAAGCTCGTGTCCTTGCACGTGGGAAGGGGTCGGCTGCTCCCGCTTGCCGAATTTCCGCAGGGATTGATCCAAAGAGCGACGAACAAAATCGTAAGCGGCGGGAGAAAACCGCGTATCGGTCTGGAGAATCTTTTGAACAGCTTCGGGCAGAGAAAGGTGACTCACATTAAAATTATGATCGAATTGCGCTGGTTTGTCTATGGGTTACGCCCAGTGACGCCAAATGCTGTAAAGAAGAAGAGTGAATCCCGTCAGCAGAATCACTTTTCGCTCACGACGACGCAAGGTCCAACCCATCATGGGCAGATGCAGTTCACGATTCTGCCCGGAACGATAATCAGCTTCTGAATCTTTTTGCCTGCTGTCCATTGCGACAGATCGGGGTGAGTCCGTACCAGAGCCTCGATTTCCTCTTGGGTTGCCCGAGGGGATACTTGAATTTTTCCCTTAACCCTGCTGTTGACTTGAACGGGAAGTTCCACTTGGTCCTCCATGAGGTCCTCCGGACGAGCCGTGGGCCATTCCGCCAGGCTGACGAACCCTTGGCCACCGAGCCGTTGGTGGACTTCCTCCGCGAGGTGTGGGGCAAAGGGAGCGAGCAGTCGGCTGAGCTGAAGGATGGCAGATTTTGGGCGGTGGGTGAGCCCGGTGAGATGGTTCACGAGAATCATCAGGGCAGAGATGGCCGTATTCATTTGCAAGCCCTCGATATCGGCGGTGACTTTGGCGGTCGCCTTGGCCAAAGCACGCAAGGTTTCTGGATCCGGCGCATCGTCGGTCAGGGCAGGGGAGGGAACCCAATCCCCCGTCTCAGTCTCTTCACAAATCAGACGCCAAACACGAGCCAGAAAACGGACCGAGCCCTCCATTCCCTTTGAGCTCCACGGTTTCATCTGTTCGAGCGGCCCCATGAACATCTCGAAGACCCGCAGCGCATCCGCCCCATGTTCGGCAATGACATCATCCGGATTCACCACATTGCCGACCGACTTAGACATCTTCCGATTGTCTTCACCCAAAATGATGCCCTGATTCACCAAGCGACGGAACGGTTCGGGATGGGAGACAATCTTTAGGTCAAAAAGGACTTTGTGCCAGAACCGTGCGTAAAGCAGGTGAAGAACGGCATGTTCGGCTCCACCGACATACAGATCCACCCCGCCATTTCCCATCCAGTACTCCTCGGCCTCTCGCCCGAAGGGGGCTGCCGTATTTTGGGAGTCGCAAAAGCGCAGGTAGTACCAGCATGATCCCGCCCATTGCGGCATGGTGTTCAGTTCACGAACAGATCCATCGGGCAGATTTTTCCAAGCGACCGCTTTTCCAAGGGGCGGCTCTCCGGAGGGGGAAGGCTGATAATCAGCCATCTCCGGCAAGGCGAGAGGGAGATCTTTTTCAAGCAGGGGATGGGGTTTCCCATCGCGCCAGACGATCGGAAAAGGTTCCCCCCAGTATCGTTGCCGGGAGAAGAGCCAGTCCCGTAGTTTGTATCGGGTTTGGGCCCGGCCATGCCGGTTTTTTTGTAGCCACTCGACTACTTGGACTTTGGCCTCCGATGTGGGCAGACCATCCAAAAAACCAGAGGCAAAGTTAATCCCATCGTCGACCAAAGCTTCCTCGCTCGCCTTGCCCGAGCTGGATCGAACCACATACCGAACGGGCAGATGATAGGCTTGGGCAAATTCAAAATCCCGTTTGTCATGTGCGGGAACCGCCATGACCGCACCCGTCCCGTACGAGGCGAGGACGTAGTCCGCCACCCAGATGGGAATTTTCTCTCCGTTGACCGGATTCATGGCGAAGGAGCCCAAAGGGGCGCCGGTTTTTTTCTTAGCTAGCTCGGTTCGCTCAAGATCCGATTTCGAGGAGCTTTCCTGGCGATAGGCTTCGACTGTCGCTCGATTTTCGGGGGTCGTCAGAGAAGAGAGGAGGGGATGTTCGGGGGCTAGGACCAGGTAGGTCGCGCCAAAGAGAGTGTCAGGCCGAGTAGTGTAGACGGTAATCTTTTGGGAGGAGTCAGCGATGGAGAAGTCGACCTCGGCGCCCTCGCTTTTTCCGATCCAGTTTCTTTGCATTTCCTTCAAGGAATCGGGCCACTCGAGGAGATTGAGATCCTGGAGGAGTCGCTCGGCGTAGGCGGTGATCTTGAGCATCCACTGTCGCATGGGGCGCCGCTCGACGGGATGGTGGCCACGTTCCGAGCGGGGACCTTCGGGCGACGGTAGAACCTCCTCATTAGCGAGAACTGTGCCGAGAGCAGGGCAGTACCAAACGGGCGCCTCGGCGACATAGGCGAGGCCTTTTTCATAAAGCTTGAGAAAGATCCATTGGGTCCATCGAAAATAGGCCGGATCGGTGGTGTCGATTTCCCGCGACCAGTCGTAGCTGAAGCCCATGGCTTGGATTTGTCGGCGAAAGTTCTGAATGTTTTTCGCGGTGGTGACCCGAGGATGAGTGCCGGTCTGCACCGCGTGCTGCTCCGCCGGAAGCCCAAAGGCGTCCCAACCCATCGGATGAAGCACGTTGTGCCCCCGCATCCGCCAGTACCGCGCGACAATATCGGTCGCGGTATAGCCTTCAAGATGGCCGACATGCAGTCCCGCTCCCGAAGGGTAGGGGAACATGTCTAAAATATACTTCTTTGGTTTTTCCGAGCCCGGTTGCTGGGGTTGCGCGGCCCGAAAGCAGTCAGCCTCTGCCCAGGCTTTTTGCCAGCGAGGTTCGAGGGTGGCGAAAGGATACGGCGCGCGGGTTGGCATAGGAACGTTCATGGGTTATTAAACGCAATCCGTCATGCCAAGTCCAACTTCCGCTCCTCGGCCCACGTTATGGGTGGCGACGACCAATCGCGGTAAAACTCGTGAATTCAAACTTCTTTTGTCCAAGCGATGGCGCATTCGGGATCTCCACGCTTTACCAAAAATTCCGCCGATTCGTGAAACCGGCGCCACGTTTCTGGCCAACGCTAAGATCAAGGCACTGGCCGTCAGTCGTCGACTGCCGGGCAAGTTGATTCTATCCGATGATAGCGGTCTGGTCGTGCCGGCCTTGGGGGGACGACCCGGGGTTCGATCCGCCCGTTTTTCCGGTCCGAAGGCAACCAACGAGAGCAACCGGGCGAAACTATTAAAATTAATGACCCGCTTGCGGGGATCATTCCGTCGGGCCTATTTTCAGGCTGTTTTGGTTCTCGCGCGGGACGGAAGAGTGATTGGGTCAACCAGCGGCCGTGTTTGGGGTCGAATCACGGCAATCGAGCAAGGCATGGGCGGTTTTGGCTATGATCCTATTTTCCAGCCACGGGGTTTCTCGAAGACATTTGGCGAACTTAACTCATCCATCAAAAATCGGATCAGTCACCGTGCCCGAGCCTGTCGCATGATTCAGCCCCTGATGAGCAGGGCAGAACGATCCTGAAGAGCGATATTCAATATTTGATACAATATTTATTGTGCGACAAATAGAGCTTTGAGAGGCAAGGCTTAGATCAATGGATCCAGCCCCAACGCTTCGTAAAAGGCCAGTAAACGACCGCACCACGGCCGACTAAATTAGCGGCTGGAACGGCCCCCCAACCGCGGGAATCGTAGCTGTTCGGACTGTTATCCCCCATGGCCCAGTAATCACGCCCAGGAACCCGATAAGTATCGTTTGGATTGGTTAAATAGGTTTGGCCGAAGGTGTATCCGGGATAACCATCACGCTTGCTCGCCACCAGCTGACAGGCCGGATCGGTTGCCGGCGAACCATTGATCCACAGCTCAGGCGGTTGGACCTGTAGGGTGTCGCCGCCCAAGGCCACGCACCGTTTAATATAGTATTGAGAGCCCTCAATTCCGCGCAGACGCAACCCCGACTCAATCCCGTCAATCCTCTCCGTCGTAAAAACGAAGGTCTCCGCGCGCGTCGGCTTGCGAAAGTGATAGATAAATTTGTTCACGAAAAGGTGATCTCCCGTGGCCGAGCTGAAGTTAGCCAAAACATCTCCCGCTTTCACCCGATCCCCACTCCTCACCCGCAACCCCCCTTCCCTTGCCTCCGGTAAGCTGGAAATGAGAGTCTGTTTCCAATGGTCCGAGACGATCTCCGTCGTCGTCCAAGGAACCCAACCCAACAGTCGCCCCTCCCGCACGGAAACGATCTGCCCATCTTTCGGAGCGATCGCCTGATGATAACTTTTGCCCTCCACCACCAGCTGAAAAATCCTCATGGGCCAAGATGGCGGATTCTCACTTTCCGGCTGATTCAGAATACCGAGAAGGGTCGGGCGCATCGAGTGCGTGGGAATCTTAAAGGGCTGCAAAATGTAGGCCCGAACCCCCAGCGCCAAAACGATCGCGACCAAAGCCACCTCCGCATTCTCTTTCCTGCCATGATGTCTTTCCGTCCGAAGGAGATCTGCATAACTCTTCTCTAATTGCAGAAGGATCTCCGTTCGCCTTGGCGCGGGGGTGGTGATCCGCAGCGCCTCCGCACACAGTTCCCGCGCCTGCGCGAGACGTTCCAATAACTTTTCCGGTAAAACATCCCGCCCGTAGTGGACTCTCTTGGCTAAAAAGTGGGCGATGGCATGAAGCTGTTTCCGCTCCTCCTTCGCCTTGCCGAAAAAAAGAAAATCAATCATGTCGCTAATCTCCAAAAGCCTTCAAAACCTGCAGAAACGCCTCTTGCGGAATGTTCACCTTGCCAAACTGCTTCATCCGTTTCTTGCCCTCTTTCTGCTTCTCCAGCAGTTTTCGCTTCCGCGTAATGTCTCCGCCATAACACTTCGCCGTCACATTCTTGCCAAAACTTTTCACATCCTCTCGGGCGACGATCTTGCCGCCGATCGCCGCCTGCAGGGACACCTTGAACAGCTGGGGCGGAATCACCTCTTTCAACTTCGCCGTCAGGGCGCGACCTCGGGCCGGTGCCTTCTCCCGATGGACAATACAGGAAAATGCGTCCATCGGTTCTCCATTCACCAGAATCTCTAACTTCACCAAATCATCCGCCCGATAGTCCCCATGCTCGTAATCCATCGACCCATACCCTCGGGTAATGCTTTTGATTCGGTCGCTAAAATCGACCAAGATCTCACTCAAGGGAATCTGGGTGGTTAACATGACCCTCTTCGCATCCAAAGAGTCGGTCTTGGTCACTTCCCCTCTCTTTTCCCGGACCATCGAAACCAGATCCCCGATGTTCTCATTCGGACAAAGCAGGAAAACCGTCACCATCGGCTCCCGGATTTCCTCAATCACGCTCGGGTCGGGGAGTTGCACCGGATTTTCGACCGAGAGAACTTTCCCGCTCGTCAGGCGAACCTCGTAGATCACGCTGGGGTAGGTCGAAAGTACCTCCATCCCAAATTCGCGAGACAGCCTCTCCTGCACAATTTCCATGTGCAGGAGTCCGAGAAACCCACAGCGAAAACCAAACCCGAGGGCGGGCGAGCTTTCCGGAATAAAAACCAGGGACGAATCATTCACCTGCAATTTTCCCAACGCCAACTTCAGTTTCTCGAAGTCATCCGTATTGATCGGATAAAGCCCGGAAAAAACCATCGGCTGAACTTTGCGGAATCCGGTCAGCGGCTCCTTGGCCGGATAAATGGCATGGGTAATCGTGTCCCCAATATCGATCTCGGCGGTCGTTCGTAAATTCGCCACCAGGTATCCCGAGTCTCCTGGGCCTAATTTTTTTCCCATCACCATCTTGGGGCAAAAGGTTCCCACCTCCTTCACCTCATATTTTCGGCCGCTCTGCATTAACATGATGGGGGTGCCCGCAGTTAATTCTCCGGAGATGACTCGGACATAGGCAATGACCCCGCGAAAGGTGTCGAACACGCTATCAAAGACGAGCGCCTTCAGCTCCTTTCCATCGGCCTCCTCGGGAGCCGGCAGACGAGCCACAATCGCCTCCAGTACGTCCTCAATCCCCTGCCCTGTCTTCGCGCTGACCAAGATGGCCTCTTCCCCGGGGATGCTGAGAATCTCCTCCAGCTGCTTTTTGACTCCCGGAATATCGGAACTGGGCAGATCGATCTTATTAATGATCGGAATCAGGGTCAGACCTTCCTTATTCGCCAAATGAACATTGGCCACAGTCTGGGCCTCGACTCCTTGGGCCGCATCCACCACCAGCAGCGCACCCTCACAAGCAGCCAAGGAGCGAGAAACTTCATAGGAAAAATCCACGTGTCCTGGAGTGTCGATCAGATTGAGACGATAGGTTTTTCCGTTTTTCGCCGTGTAGCTTAAGGTCACGGGGTGAGCCTTGATGGTGATCCCGCGCTCCCGTTCGAGATCCATGGAATCGAGTAGTTGGGCCTGCATATCCCGCTCAGCGATCAGCCCAGTGACTTGCAAAAGCCGATCGGACAGCGTGGTTTTCCCATGGTCCACGTGGGCAATAATGCAAAAATTTCGGATCAGGCTAGGGTCCATAAAAAGAAAAAAGCACGCTAGCCCGAAACATTGGCTGCCGTGGCGGCACTGCGCATGGCGGTGACCGCTTTCGTTAGGTCGGGTTGGGAGAAGAGATAAGATCCAGAAACAAGAATATTCGCCCCGGAAGCGACACACTGGGCGGCCGTTTCATTATTAATTCCTCCATCGACGGAGATATCGACTTGGACATTTTGCCGAAGAATAATTTCCCGGGCCTCCCGAATTTTCGGCAAAACCTCAGACAAGAAAGGTTGTCCGCCAAAGCCGGGATTCACCGTCATGCAGAGAAGTTGATCACATAGAGGTAAAAGAGGAACAGCGTGCTTTAAAAGAGTCGCTGGATTTAAAGCCAGACCGGTGCGGCACCCCTTTTCCCGGATCGAAGCCAGGGTGCGGGCGGACTGGTGTCGGGCCTCGAGATGAATGTTCAGACAATCCGCCCCTGCCTCGATAAAATCATTCGCATATCGGTCCGGTTGCTCAATCATGAGATGGACATCGAGCGTTGCCTCCCCCATGAGGCGACGCAGAGTTCGGACCATATTTACCCCAAAGGAGATATTCGGCACAAAGTGACCGTCCATAATGTCCACGTGAACCCACTCCGCCCCGCTCTCTTGGATTCGCTTCGCCTCGGCCTCAATCCGCCCTAGGTCTGCCCCCAGAATCGATGGCGCCACAATGAGTGGACGATTGGTCATCGGCTACATCCTTTTCGATGAGTTTTCTGCCATGGGGATAAACTACGCCACATCATTGGATATCTATCATTCCCTCCCAACCCCATCTCGTCGAACAGTAATGTGCCTTTACTCGGTTTCCGACTTCGATCCCCGATCCAACAGCGCCAACAGCCCTTCTCGCGGAGTTTTTTTGCCCTGAAGGACTTGAAACAGCTCGACCGCAATGGGCGCATCGATCTTTTGGGAGAGCAAAATCTGATGTAGGGCGTGGGTCGTGGGGATTCCCTCGCAAACTCCGTCTACCGAGGCCAAGGCTTGGGCCACGGTATCACCCGCGCCGATTCGCTCCCCGACTCTTCGATTCCGACTCGCCCGACTGTAAGACGTCAGAATGAGATCCCCCACCCCGCTCAATCCCTGGACCGTCTCCTCCTGCGCTCCAAAGTGGACGGCGACACGGCTCATTTCCCGCAAACTGCGAGTGGTTAAACCTGCCAGACTGTTTTCCCCCAGCCCGAGGCCGGCACACATCCCCGCGGCCAGCGCGTACACATTTTTCAGGGCGCCACCCCACTCCACCCCAATCAGATCCGGGCTTCGATAAACGCGTAGCGCGTCACCGTGCAGTGCCTTTTGCACGGTGCGCGAGAAATTCTCGTCCGTGGACGCCGCCACCAGTGCGGTGGGAACTTGCTGTGTAATTTCCTGGGCGAGGCTGGGCCCCGAGACGGCCGCGATGGGAGATTTCGGGCAAAATGCGGCGACAATTTCGCTGACCCGTTTGCCGGTCGAAACTTCGATTCCTTTGGAGAGACTCACCACCGGCACTTCGGGTTTCAGGCCACGGACTTTTTCTAAGCACTCTCGAACCGCTTGCGTCGGAAGAGCGATCCACAAAAGGTCGGTCTGATCCGGAATTTGGATATCCCCCTTGTCCAACCAAGAAACGGTGTGCCCCCGTCGCTGGAGGGCTTGGCCCATGGCCTCACCCCAAGCCCCTTTTCCAAGAATCGTTTGCTTCATCTTTTATTTGCTCGGATCTTTTTTGAATCGGTTTTCTTTTCCTAGAAAGAGTCTTTGGAGGTTGTCGCGATGTCGAATCCAAACGAGGACCGATATTCCTATCGACATCCACTGGAGCAAAGTCTGCGTCGGATGAAACCAGAAAACCAGCGCAGGAAAAGCGGTGGCCGCACTTAAGGAGGCGACCGATACAGTGCGACTGATCTGAAATACGCCTGCCCAGAGAACCGCCATCCCGAGGGCAATCCACGGAGTCAGCCCCACCAAGATTCCCGCCGAAGTTGCCACCCCTTTTCCTCCCCGAAAGCCCAGCCACGGAGAAAAAACGTGCCCCAAGACGGCCCCAACGCCGGCCGCCAGAACCCAGCGGTCCGACAATCCTCCCAACGATTGGGCCAAGGCGACCGCCAACCACCCCTTGCCCAGATCCAGGCCAAAAACCAGATATCCCCATTTTTGGCCGAGCACTCGCCCGACGTTGGTGGCCCCCGTGTTCCCGCTCCCCTGCTGGCGCAGGTCAACCCCTCGTGCCAGAGCCAGCCAGTAGCCAAAAGGAAGGGAGCCTAGGAAAAACGCCAAACCGAGATAGAAGTAAGACCTCTGCATCTCCAGCCAGTTGGCCTAGCGCAAAGGAAAGGGCAAGGAAAACCAGAAGCGACTTTTCCTTTGGGGGAAATGTGCTTTTGGGGTATTCTTCTCCACGATGCCTGAGATTACCTCTGCCCAACTGACTGGGTCTCACTTGGATACCTTCCGCAAAGCCAAGGACGCCATGGCCCGCCAGAATCACGATTACGTCGTCATGCTGATGCCCCCCGTCCTGGAGGCACATCCAGGTCTTTTAGAGGGGCGAAAAATTCTCCGGGCCAGCCAGATCGCCAAGGCCAAATCCGCCTCCAAGATGGATAAAAACATGGCCGCCGTCCGTATCGCCCCTGCGGTCATGCAGGCGAAGTCAGCCGTGGGAAAATCATTAGGTGCAGGACTAGCGAAACTGGAAGAGGCCCTGACCCTCGACCCTCATAGCCCCCAAGCCAACTCCGCCTTGGGGGAAATCGCGCTCGAAAATGATCTTCCCGGAACCGCCGTGTTCGCGTTTGAAACGCTCCGTGCCGCGAAACCCCAGGACACGCAGAACCTTCACGGCTTGGCCAAGGCGCTCATCGCCTGCAAGCAGATGGCCAAAGCACGGGATGTTTATCAAGCCATTATGGACATCGCTCCCACGGACGGGGCCGCCCTCAAAGGAATGAAGGACGCCAGCGCCTTGGTCGCCACCCAAAGTGGCGGCTGGGAAAAGTCGGAAGATTTTCGCGACTCCTTAAAAAATAAGGACGAGAGCGCGGCGCTCGAATCCGCCTCAAAAGTGGTGAAATCGGCTGACGCGATCGCCGAGCAGTTGGCCCGTCTTCACGCCCAATTTGAACAGGAACCCCAGAACGTGACCCTCGCGAGGCAGATCGCGGAACTTTGTGAGACGCAGGGTTCGCTGGATCATGCTTTGCAATGGTTCCAGTTCGCCCATGAGATGACGCAGAAGACCGACCCTGTTCTGGAGAAATCCGTCTTTCGCCTGCAGTGCGCCCAGCTTGACTTAGAATACGAGCAAGCCAAAGCCGCCGGATCGGATGACTCCATCTGCGAGGAAATACTCGCTCGGAAGAAGTCGGTTATCCTCGAGGGCGCCCGAGAACGGGTGAAACGTTACCCGAACGACCTACAGTACCGTTTCGATTTGGGCGAAGCGTTGATCGATAATGGTTTTTACAAGGAAGCGGTTCCCGAACTACAGCAGGCCCTCCGTCAACCCTCGGTTCGGCATAAATCTTTAAACCTCCTCGGCCTTTCCTACCAACGCCGCAAGATGTTGGATCTGGCGGCCAAACAGTATGCGCTGGCTGCCTCGGAAATTGTGGCGATGGATATTGTAAAAAAGGACGCCATCTACTCCTTGGGCGTAATTTTGGAAGAGATGGGCAAAAAGGCGGAAGCACTGGATGAGTTTAAGAAAATCTACGAAGTGGATAGTCAATTTCGCGATATTGCCGAAAGAGTCGAAGCGGCCTACCAGCAGACCGAGTAGCCGAAAAGGCGAAGGCCGAGTGGCCTTTACGCCACCCGGCCCTCGTTCCTGTGGAACCCGTAAGCCGGATTCTGTGGTTCATCAAGTTTCCCCGATGAACTGGCAGCCATTTCTCTAACCCACCCGAAGGCGAGTTTCGAACCGGTGTTGCCACCGTTCCGATGCGGCTCCAACCCGGGAGTGTTGCACTTGCGCGCAACGGGCGGATCACCCATCTCCCTGCTCGGCCTTGCACCATCCGTGGTTTGTCATTCTCTTGGGTTACCCCAAGAGCGGTGGGCTCTTACCCCGCCTTTTCACCCTTACCTAGCTTGCGCCAGGCGGTATTTTTTCTGTGACACTTTCCGTCAATCTCAACTTACGCCAAGACTGCCCCCAGCTTTCCCGGGGCGGATTATCCTGTGGTGTCCGGACTTTCCTCCCCCAGACAAGCTGAGGGCGACTGCCCTGATTCCATATTAACCATACGACCCCACCTTAGACCTGACAATCCCCGAACCCGCCCCCCCTGAAACTGCTAAAAAATAGTCCTTACTCCATCCAAATCAGTGGGTTCCACGCAAAAAGGGCCATCAGCTCAATGACAAATACGATCAGGACGGATGGAATAAGGACGGTTAAGCCAAACCCAACCCACAAAGGAAAATGAGGGATGTCTTTGCGATGCTTGAACAGCTGGGCGGCCACCGCCACCGTGCCGACAGCCCCTAAAGTCATCGCGGTTAAAACCATGACACGATTTATCCCGCCTTTAGGAAAATGACAAGAGTTCTCCGAATTCGAACTACTCCCGCGCTTTCCCTTTGGTGTCGATCGACCGAGTCTGATTTCCAACTCGCACCGTCGCATGGCCATTTTGAAAGTTGGTTGCCTCATCAAATTCGGGAGGAATGGTCAGGTCGCCCTTGGTGTTGATGTAACCAAATTTTCCCAGAATTCGATCGTCGAGCTGAACTCGGGCCAATCCCTCGGAAAAATCCCCCGCCCAAGCAAACTTGGTTTCAAACGCACTTTTCCCGTCGGGCGAAATATAAATCCAAGTTTTTTTATCCCCCGGGGGTCCGCTTTTTTGCACGGGAGCCAGTCCCTCAGAAAAACTTCCCACTTGGTCAAAATCCGCCTCCACGACCAACTTCCCCTTGCCGTCGACGAAGCCCCACTTCGATCCATCTTTCACCGCCCCATGCCCACCCTGAAAAGGACGAGCCCAATCATATTCTGGTTCAATGGCCCAGCGACCTTGACGATCGATATACCCAAACTTACCCGTCAGCCGATCGCCTTCCGAAGCAGGCGCAAGATTTTCCGAAAACTCTCCCGCCCACGAGAAACGCGCGGGAATTTTCCAATTCCCCGTGGCATCAATATAGCCCCAGGTCTCCTTTTCCCGCACCGCGGCCAAGTCGGCTTGAAACGGCTGAACCTCAAGATACTTCGCCTCCACCGCCCAACTGCCGTCCGGTGCCCGAAACCCCCACTTTCCATTTTCTCCCTTGGCCGGGGCTGGCCCTTTGGCAAACAACCGTTTTTCTGCGTCCGATTCCTCCGCCGGCAAACGACTCGCCACCCCCAGCAAGGCGAGAAACATGAGCACAGGAAGAGAAAACTTCACCCGATTAGCCATAGGATTTTTCCAAGCGCGGTCAAGGCAGGGCTGGCGCTTTATCCAGAACCTCCGATAATCAAAGAGTGATAACTCGCGGAGCCCTCTTTCTGTTTTTTGGAGTCATGACCTCGCTACTCCCAGTCCAACTATTTTCCCAGGACATTGGCTTTCAAGGGGGAGCCGCCCCCTACACCCCTCAACAACTTCACGAACTTCTCGTGGGCCAAAATAAAATTGGGGTGATCAACTTCTTCGGCCGATCGCCGAACCACCAGCAAGGGTTCGACTGGATCTATAACCACTTGTTAATTGAGGTCGCCGAGCGGGATCAGTACTACACCACCGCCGTCGTCTGCTTTTCCCACGGGGACCATCTGGTCTGGCAGGTGGTTTGTTATCCGTGAAGAATTCTAGTACGATTCCGAATGATACTTCGCGCGCTTAGCTCAGGGGTAGAGCGGCTGCTTTACACGCAGTTGGTCGGAGGTTCAAATCCTTCAGCGCGCACGCTGTTCATCTGCCTCCTCGTCGCCCTCCTCGCCTTCCCCACCCTTGGCCGGTCCGAATCTGCGCCTACCCCTGGGCCCGTCTATGTCCTGCCCATCCAAGGCGAGATTCAAAAAGGAACGGTCTACGTCGTCCGTCGGGGCGTCAAAGCCGCCCTCGAGGCCAAGGCCAGTGCCCTTGTCCTCGATATGGACACCCCCGGGGGTGAAGGGGAGGCCATGAAAGAAGTCATGGCCACCGTGGCTAAATTTGAACCCGCTGACCGGACCTACACCTATGTCGACAAGGAGGCTTTCTCCGCGGGGGCATTCATCTCCGCCGCCACTCGACATATCTGGATGGCTCCCGGTGCAATCATTGGAGCCGCTTCCCCCGTGACTTTAGGCCAAGAAGGCCCCAAGGAACTTCCGCCCAAGTTTGTCTCAGGCTACGCCGCCTTGATCCGCGCTGCCGCCGAGCAAAATGGTCACAACCCCGCCGTCTTCGATGCCATGGTCAATAAGCAGATCGGCCTCAAACTTGATGGCCAAGAAATTGTGGCCAAAGGAGATATTCTTACTCTCACCACGCAAGAGGCGACGCGACGTTTTGGATCCCCTGCCCGACCTCTCCTGGCCGCGGGAGTTGCTCCGAACCTGGAATCTCTGATCGAGAAAACAATCCAACCTGGCGCAACCGTTGTGCGCATCCAGCCAACCGGTTTTGAGAGCATCAGCCGCTGGATTATCACGATTTCCCCCATCCTCCTAAGTGCCGCCTTTCTCTTCGGATATCTCGAATTCAAAACTCCCGGCTTCGGCCTCTTTGGAGTCTTGTGTGGAATTTGTGCCTTTGTCTTTCTCTTTGGTCACTACATTGCGGGCTTATCCGGTTACGAAAACGCCCTTCTTTTACTTTTGGGCCTCGCTCTTCTCATCACCGAGCTTTTCGTTTTTCCCGGAACCTTTGTTCCGGGCCTGCTGGGTCTGGCCTTAATTCTTTTCGCGGCCTTGAACACCATGGTGGATCGATATCCGTCTGACCCCGCCCTGCCCACCTTGACCCAGTTAAACGCTCCTGCGCTGAACTTAGCCGTTGGGTTCTTTGGCGGCTTAGCTGCCATTTTATTGGCGGCTCGCTTTTTGCCGGAAACTGCCCTTTTTCGTCCCTTTCGATTAAGTGTCAGCTCTCCCGCTGGGGCCGACCTGTTCGAACCTTCGCTCGAACCCAACACCCAAGGCAAGGCTTTGACCGATCTCCGCCCAAGTGGCACGGCCGAATTTCAAGGAAAGACATTCGATGTTCTGGCGGAAGGCCAGTTCATTCCCCAAGGAAGCAGGGTCCAGATCGACCAGATCGAAGGAGCCACCATTTTTGTCAAAGCCATCGCCACCCCCAGAAAACGGCCAGGAAAAAAGAAGGCGTAAGGCCGATTCGATATTTCATTTCCCGATCCTTACTTTTCCCCTACGATTCTCTGATGCCTATAATTCTACTTATCGCGGTTGCGGTCGTTGGTTTGGTCTTTGCCGTAGTCCTTATCAATTTTTTCGGTCTTTGGCTTCGAGCCCTTACTTCGGGCGCTCCTGTGGGCATCCCCACCCTGATCGCCATGCGTCTGCGCGGAATTCCCAACTCGCTCATCGTCAATGCCCGCATTACCGCGGTTCGCGCTGGGATCGAAGTTTCGACCGCACAACTCGAAACTCACTACCTCGCGGGTGGGAGCGTTGACCAGGTGATTCGTGCCCTTATTGCCGCCGACAAAGCGGGAATTAAGCTGGATTTCAACCGCTGCTGCGCCATCGATCTGGCCACCTCAGGGTCGGGCAAAACGGTCTTCGACGCGGTCCGCACCAGTGTGAATCCCCGGGTCATCGACTGCCCAGGCACCGATTCCGGCAAAGGCACCATTGATGGGGTCGCCAAGGATGGGATTACGGTGAGAGCTCGCGCCCGCGTCACCGTTCGCTCGAATTTGGATCGTTTTGTTGGGGGAGCCACCGAAGAAACCATTATTGCCCGCGTGGGCGAAGGTATCGTCCGCGCCATCGGTTCCAAAGAGACTTACAAAGGAGTTTTAGAGAACCCGCAGGATATCTCCAAAGACGTTCTCAATCGCGGCCTGGATGCAGGGACGGCTTACGAAATTCTTTCGATCGATATCGCCGATGTCGGAGTGGGCACCAATATCGGTGCCAAGTTACAAGCCGAGCAAGCGGACGCCGATAAACAGGTCGCTCAGGCCAAGGCGGAAATGCGTCGAGCCGCCGCCGTCGCGGCCGAACAAGAGATGCGTGCCAAAGTAGTGGAAGCAGAGGCGCAAGTTCCCTTGGCCATGGCCGAAGCTTTTCGAAAAGGCAACCTCGGCATTATGGACTACCAGAAGATTCGCAACGTTTCGGCCGACACCGATATGCGAGCCTCCATCGCCAAAGACGCGGGTAAGCCACCCACCAAATAGTTCTCCTTGCCGTGGAATGGCTCGTTCCAATTCTTTTCGTTCTGGTTAGCCTATTTCAGTGGTGGGCCAAGCGCCGTGCCGCCAATTCCCCCAACTCGGCTCCCGAAGCGTACCCACCAAATCCACCACCCTCTGGTGATCCACTGGATGAGTTTGGCGACCTGCTCGAGGCCCTTGGGCGAAGGCGGCACGAATCGCCCCCGCCGCCCCCGCAGCTTGAGAAAGCCCCACCCCCGCGGATTCTTCCACCCATCGAGACCGCTTTCGCCCTCGCCCCGCAGGTTCCCTCCCCGCTTCCCCTGCCTCGCTTGCGCGCCCAAGCCCCCCTCTCCACTGCGGAAAACTGGGATGTGGCTACCTCTCCTCGGCGGTGGATGAAACGTTCTCATCCATGGCCAGAGGCAATTGTTCTGGCAGAAATTCTCGCTCCACCTGTCGCCCTGCGCTGAGCAAATCCTATGGCCCAATCGAAAAGTCTCCCCGTTGCACTGATTCAAATGTCCTGCACGGCCGATCCTGAGGCCAACCTGCGCGTTGCCTTAGCGCACATCGCGACGGCTGCTCGGAAAGGGGCGAAGCTGATCTGTTTGCCGGAGCTGTTTCGATCGCTCTACTTCTGCCAAAAGCAGAATTATAAAAGCTTCCAACTCGCCGAGCCGATCCCCGGCCCGACCACCGAAGTTCTAGCGACCGCATCCAAAAAACATGGAATCACTCTCGTCGCCAGCCTTTTTGAAAAACGGGCGGGTGGCCTCTACCACAATACGGCCGTCGTTTTTGGCCCGACCGGAAAGATTCTCGGGAAGTACCGCAAAATGCATATCCCGGACGACCCGGGCTTCAACGAAAAGTTTTACTTCACTCCAGGAGATACCGGTTTTCAACCGATCGACACCCCCGTCGGTCGTCTGGGGGTTTTGGTTTGCTGGGATCAGTGGTATCCCGAGGCCGCCCGCTTAATGGCTTTGCGGGGCGCCCAAATCTTAATCTATCCCACCGCCATCGGCTGGGCGCGGGGCGAGAAAAAATCGGTCTGCGAAACCCAACGAAGTGCTTGGCAAACGATCCAGCGAAGCCATGCCATTGCCAACGGTCTTTTTGTCCTGTCCATCAATCGCACCGGGCGCGAAAAGAACCTGAATTTCTGGGGAACCTCCTTTATCACGAATCCGATTGGACATGTCACCCAAGTCGCATCTACTCATCGCTCTCAAATTCTGCAGGCTTCCCTCAACCTGTCGGAAACCACCACGACCCGCCAACATTGGCCCTTTCTCAGGGATCGCCGGGTGGATGCTTACGCGGGACTGGATCAACGGTTTCTCCGGTCTTGAAGGCACCCATCCTCAGCGAAAGCGTCGATTGGTCCGCCTACCGTCTTCCGGCAGAGTGGGAAAAACACGAAGCTACTTTTCTCGCTTGGCCCCATAATGCCGAGACTTGGCCGGGTCTTCTCGAAGGCGTGGAAAAAACCTACCTGCACATCATCCAAGCCCTGCTTCCAGGCGAGAAGGTCTATCTCTTGGCCAAAGATTGTTCGGCCGCTACGCAGATTCAAGAACGCCTCACCCGCGAAAAGATTAGCTCCCCCAATCTTAAAATTCTGACGATCCCGAGCGACGATGCTTGGGTTCGCGATAGTGGCCCTATTTTCGTCCTTCGTCGCGACGCCAAGCAGCCCCAGCGACTTGCCCACGATTTCATCTTTAATAGCTGGGGCCGAAAATATGGGCCGTGGGATCTAGACGATGTCATCCCTCCGGCCGCTTGTCGGATGCTCGACATTCCGTGGGTCACGCACGATTTTGTTCTCGAAGGCGGCTCCTTGGATACCGACGGACAAGGGACCCTGCTGACGACCGAGCAGTGCCTGTTGAACCCCAACCGGAACCCATCTCTCCGTCGGACCGATATCGAAGAAAGACTCACACGGTGGCTGGGCATTCAAAAAGTGATTTGGCTCCACGATGGCTTGGAGGGAGACGATACCGACGGACACATCGACGATATCACTCGCTTTGTTGCGCCAGGCACGGTCGTAACCGTAGTCGAGCCCGACCCCAAAGACGCCAACCACGCGCCCCTCCAAGAGAATCTCGCCCGCCTTCGCTCGGCCCAAGATGCCAAAGGCCAGCCACTGCAGATCATCGAGCTGCCCATGCCCCCTCGTTCCGATGGTCCTCATCACCGCAATCCAGCTAGCCATGCCAATTTCTATATCGGTAACTCCGCCGTGCTGGTTCCAACCTTTGCCTCCCCCACCGATGCCATCGTGCTGGATCGGCTTCGCCCCTTTTTTCCTGACCGTAAAGTCGTCGGGATCGACTGCCGAGATTTGGTGGCAGGATTGGGAGCGATTCACTGCATCACGCAACAAATGCCGGCCATTCCTTAACAACAAACCTCCCGCCCTTACTTTTTCCGATTCCGAACCTCGGGTTGATCCATCCTCCTCCCTTCGGTAAGGTGGGTTGGTGCCGAAACCCCTCCGAATTGGTCTTCCATCAGGAAGTCTGCAGGAAGCGACGCTCGAACTATTTCGTCGGGCGGGCTACTCCATTTCCCGTGCATCCCGCACCTATCGCCCCTCCATTGACGACCCAAACTTCGAAGTTCGCCTCCTTCGCGCTCAAGAAATCGCCGCCTATGTCCAAGAGGGCTTTCTTGATCTCGGCCTGACCGGTAACGACTGGATTCAGGAGACCAAAGCAAAAGTTCAAACCGTCTCAACTTTGCGCTTCAGTAAAGCGACCGCTCAGCCCGCCCGCTGGGTCATTGCCGTCCCCAATCGCTCCCCCATTCGTCGTCCTTCCCAACTCCGCGGCAAACGGATCGCGACGGAAGCGGTCGGGCTCGTTCGCCAATATCTCGCCCAACACAAGATCAAGGCCAAGGTGGAGTTTTCTTGGGGTGCGACCGAGGTGAAAGTCCCCGAACTGGCCGATGCGGTGGCCGACATCACGGAAACGGGCTCATCCTTGATTGCGAATGGACTGCGAATCCTCGATACAATACTGGAGTCCTACCCACAACTGATCGCGAACCGAAAAGTTTGGTCGAACGCGGCCGACCGGACTCGAATTCAAAATCTAGCCTTACTGCTGGAGGGGGCCTTGCGAGCTCGCGACCTGGTGGGTTTGAAAATGAATGTGCCCCGCCGTTGTCTTCGGGCCGTCAACGCCACCCTTTCCTCCCTGCGAGATCCCACCATCTCGGCCTTAGCCCGTGAGGGTTGGGTGGCGGTGGAGACAGTCATGGATGAAAAGACCGTGCGATCCATTATTCCCCGCTTAAAGCAGATCGGGGCAGAAGGTATCATCGAATATCCGCTAAATAAGGTTGTCAGCTAAGCCTCCAAACGCCACGATGCCTGAATGGGATCAGTCAAAAAGAAGCGGAAATCAAAAATCGCGAAGCACAAACGCCGCAAGCGTAGTCGCGCGAACCGCCATAAGAAGCGCCTGCGGTACAAGACGTAAGCCTTGGGCGTTCGGCGCCCTGCTTGCTCTTCTCCCCATTCCGCTTTTCGCCGTTGACCCGGCGCGCAGTGAACGGGTCGATTCAGCTCTATCCTTTGCCGAGGGTCGGCGCGCGGATGCTCTCGGCCTATCCTCTCTGGCTCTTCATGCCTACAGTCGCGCCCTCGAATCAGACCCCGCCTCGCGCCAAGCCGCCTTGGCCAAAGCCGCTTGCCTCGTCGATCTCTATCGTGGAAAGGAGGCCATTTCGATTCTGCAATCTCTCCCCTCATCTCCACAAGATGAGGCGGAGCGCTCGACCCTACTTTGTCTTGCCCTGATTCAAGAGAAACAAGGCACCGCCGCCGCCTTGGCCCAACGGGACGCTTTGACCGCGTTAGCTGGCTGGGATGTCGACGATCCCGTTCGTCTGGCCCGCGTGGCCGAGGGCCTTCTACGTTCGGGTACTTCCCTGGCCCGCAAATCCCAACGTGAAATCGCCACCTCGGTCCTTCCTGCCTTTGTGCGTGCGGCCGACCTGAATACGGGTCTGGGGGGATTGACCCTGCGGGCGGCAGAGATCGCGCTCGTTGCCGATGATCTTCCGACCGCCATACGCTACTTTCGCGAATTTGTGGACGAGCGTCCGGAAGAAGTATCGTTTTTGGAGCAACTGGCGGCTGTCCTTATTTTAAATCACCAACCTTCTGAGGCGGATGAATTACTTCGCCGGGTGGAAATCGAGAAGCCCAACCGCCGCAACCTTTACCCGGTCATGGCCAATCTTTATGAAGAGCTGAACCTGCCCGCGCGGGCCGAGATTTACTGTGTCCTCGCTTTGCACACCTCCACCAAGCCTGGCCTCTCCGAATCCCTTCGCCTGGCTCTTCATCAGCTCAAGCAGAATCAGGTTCGCCGGACCAATGCCACTTTAGCCCAAGCATCCCTCGCCCACCCTGACTCTCTTCAACTTTTACTGGTCCGCGGTCTGGCCGAAAAGGCGGAGAATCGCATGGCGGAAGCCGCTTCCTCCTTCGCCCAAGTGGAACGGTTAGCCGGAGGGAACCCAAAAGTTTGTGACGCCGGATTCTACTTCGAATACGGAGCGGCCTGTGAACAGGCGGGGCAACCCCAGCGGTCGGAAGCTGCCCTGCAACGCGCCCTATCGATCAATCCCGCCCACCACCAATCCCTGAACTACCTCGGGTACATGTGGGCGGAAAGAGGCAAGAATCTCCAAGAGGCCAAGGCCCTCATCGATCGCGCCCTCGAGCTGAATCCAAACAACCCCGCCTATCTCGATAGCTTAGCCTGGGCACTTTTTAAGATGGGGGATCCAGGGTCGGCTGAGCCCCTCATGGTCCAAGCGCTGGAACAAGTGTCGGATGATCCCACCCTGCTGGAGCACTATGCCGATATTCTGGCCGCTCTAGGTAGAAATACGGAGGCGGTGGAGTCCTACCGCAAAGCCATGGCCACAGGAGGGCCCGCCACTTTATTAAAAGATAAGATACGAACTCAAAACCAGCCCATCGGTCAAAAATAGATTTGATGATCGATTCGTTTTTAGCGCAAACCGCTTCATGGATTTGGGGTCCTTGGTTGATCGCGCTTCTCTTTGGCACCCACCTCTTTCTCACCTGGAAAACGGGCTTCGTTCAACGTCACCTTGGCTTAGCTCTCCGTCTTTCCGTCACCAAGGAGCCGGGTGCTCCTGGGGACATTAGCCAGTTTGGCTCCCTTATGACGGCACTCGCCGCGACCATTGGGACAGGAAATATTTACGGCGTGGCTGGAGCAGTCCTGCTCGGTGGACCTGGGGCCGTTTTGTGGATGTGGCTGACGGGTGTATTTGGGATCGCCACCAAATATTCCGAGGCTCTCCTTGCCGTTAAATATCGCACGATCAATAGCCGCGGCGAAATGTCGGGTGGCCCGATGATTGTTTTAGAACGCGCCCTGAATGCACGTTGGGCCGGCATCCTTTTTGCCATCTTTACCTCAGTGGCAGCCTTTGGCATCGGAAATATGGCCCAATCGAATGCCATCGTGGAGATGGTTGTCGTCAAGAAGGCGGTCCTCGGAATTCAAGCCTCGGATGCCTCCATTCACGGGTGGTTGGGCCTCGCCATGGCGGGTCTAACCGCGGCCGTCATTTTAGGCGGGATTCGATCTATCTCGCGCTTCTGTAGCTTTCTCGTCCCATTTATGGCCTTTTTTTATGTGGGCGGGTGCATCGTGATACTTCTTTATAGCTGGGACAAGATCCCCGGAACGATCTCTCTCATCGTGAGCTCCGCTTTCACGGGTCAGGCCGCGCTCGGAGGCTTCGTCGGAGCGGGCATCGCGGAGGCTGTCCGCTACGGAATCGCCCGAGGGCTTTTTTCGAATGAGTCTGGCCTAGGGAGTGCCCCAATTGCCGCGGCGGCCGCTCGCACGAGTGATCCGGTTCGGCAGGCCCTTGTTTCTGGTACCGGCACGTTTTGGGATACGGTGGTCGTTTGTGCTCTGACGGGTCTGGTCATTGTCAGCTCAGGCGATTGGACCACCCCCGATATCAACAAAGCCAAGTTGTGTGACCTGGCGTTTCATCATCTCGGCACGTTTGGGGACATGATTCTGATTGGCGGACTTCTCACCTTCGTTTTTTCCACCATTTTGGGATGGGGATACTACGGAGAGAAGTCAGTCGAATATTTACTCGGAGTTCGCGCCGTCCTGCCTTATCGGCTTCTGTGGGTCATCGCCGTGTTTATGGGCGCGATTTGGAAGAGCGACGCGGTCTGGAACTTTTGTGACATCATGAATGGCCTGATGGCTCTGCCGAATCTAGCCGCCTTGCTCCTTCTGAGCGGCGTGATCGCTGCCGAAACTCGTCGATACTTCTCCCAACACCCCTAACTCACGCCCCAATCTTAGTTGGGTCGCCACCCCATCCCGCGACTTTTGCCTTGGCCGACATTTCTTCGGCTTCGGCAATTCTTCCTGCCCTTCCAAAGGCCAGGGAAAGACTGCTATAAGCCAACTGGTCCTTTGGCTTTAACTGAATCAACTTTTGTAGTGCCTCAATTGCTTCATTCAACTGATCGAGCTTCACCAAAGCCATGCCCAGCGCCTGCCAGCCTTCGGCATAAGCGGGATCAATCTCGGTTGCTTTTCGATAAAGGGCAGCGGCGGCGGCCATATCCCCCATCGCTAAGGCCACGTGCGCCCCTTCCATCGTTTCGTCCAAAAGTGGATTCATGAGGTACTCATCATCGCACGAAGCACCCCCTGTGCCGAGGGCTCCTTCGCCACACAGGAGACCCTCCACCCAGCGTTGCGCGCGGCCCGCGCTGTGGCCGGCCCGATAGCCACGACTTGACGAATCTTTTTCAATCTTGGAAAAAGCCTGCGAAAGCGCGACGCCGCCGTTCCGCTGGCAAAAACAAGCCAATCGGCCCCCTCCTTTTGCAAAGCATCCTGCACAGGCTTGGGAACAGACCGACCTCCCTGATTTCGATAAATGATGATTCGATCGGCCTGATAGCCACGCTTTCGAAATCTCTGGATCATCGAGTCATCTCCCGCATCTCCTGTAATGTGCAAGATTCTACCCTTGGCCCACTGTGGCCATCCCTGCACCAGCTTTTCCGAGCCGGGCCCCTGCCCCACCCAATCGGCTGGCAGACCAATCGCCCCCAAGACATCTGCCGTGCCTTTCCCGACCGCCGCAATTTTACACCCCGCCACTTTCCTCAGATCACCCACCGCTTGGGGAAAAAAACGCACCGCGGAAGCACTGGTGAAAACCAACCAATCCGCCTTCAAGATCTTCTGAACCCAAGCCTTCTCGGGAATCAGCGGATGAATGTGGGTCATCGGAATTTCCCACACCTCCGCGCCCAGTTCCTCGAAACACTCCCGCCAACCTTTCCTCAGAGCTTCGCTTGCCGTAAGGACAATACGTTTACCCGCCAATATTCTCCTTTCCCACCACCTCAGCTTATTTCGAAGAGAAACGACGGAGCCCACGACCACAATGGCAGGAGCCGAAACGCGTTTCCTCTTGGCGAGGTTGGCCAATGTTCCGATTGTTCCCGTGATTACTCTTTGCTGGGAGGTGGTGGCCCTTTCGATCACCCCAGCCGGGGTGGAAAGCGAGAATCCTAAATCCAGCGCCCGCTCTAAAAAATCCCCCATGCCCTCCACTGTCATATACCCGACCAAAGTCTTCCCCCGGACCGATCCCTCCGCCCGAGCCCCAATCCGAAACAGCAATTCCGTGCTCATCCCCCTCTGGGTGACAGGGATTCCCGCGTAGGCCGGCCCAGCGATTCCCGCGGTCACACCCGGAATCACCTCGAAGGGTATCTTGGCCTGGGCCAGAACTTCTGCCTCCTCGCCCCCTCGGCCAAAGATAAATGGGTCTCCACCCTTCAGGCGGACCACCCTTTTCCCCTTGGCCGCATGGGAAATGAGTAGGCGATGAATTTCATGCTGTTCCATTCGTCGGCCTCGGGGAGTCTTGCCCGCATCAATCCAAAGCACGTCCGGCGACGCGTTCAGCAGAATGGCCGGATGAACCAGTCGATCGTAGAGGATCACCTCGGCAACTTTGAGCACGTCAATCCCGCGCTGAGTCATTAAACCCGGATCTCCGGGTCCCGCCCCGACCAACCACACTTTTCCGCACTTACCCACGACGCATCTCCTCCGCCAGGCGTGCGCCCACCATCTCCGCTTCGCGTACTGGTCCCTCGAGTGAGGCTCTCTGGGGACGATCAAATCGGTCTTTCACCCCCGCCTGGAGATGGAGTGTTCCATTGGGTTGAATCCTGGCCAAGGCCCCAAGTGATTCGGAGCAGCCTCCCCCCCAGTTTTCTAGAAAGCTTTTTTCCGCACTGACACAACTGCGAACGTCTGGATCGTCTAAACGGGAGAGCATCTCAACTGCTTTTCGGTCATCCCGTCGACACTGCACGGCCAGCGCCCCCTGACCGGGGGCTGGAATCATCCACGGAATGTCCAATCGCTCCATGACAAGTCCATCCATAACACCCCCAAGACGATCAATTCCCGCACAGGCCAAAAGAACTCCACTCCACTCTTTCTCTTGCCGACATCTCTCCATTCGACGATCCACATTTCCCCGAATAGTTCGAAATTGGGTCTGAGGCCAATGCTCGCCCCAAAAAAGCCTTCGCCGCGGACTCTCCGTTCCCACCCATCCTGAGGAATTCAGCGAAAATGTTTCGCCCGCCCGAAAAACCCATGCATCTCTTGGATCTACTCTTTCGGGATAAGCCCCCACCACCAAAGATTCCGGAATTACGGTAGGCAAGTCTTTCGCGCTGTGCACGGCTCCGTCAATTTCTGACTTAAAAAGAGCCTCCTCCAGCGCCGAACTAAATTCACCGACCACGGTGGGAACTTCGTCACCAAACTCAGAACGAACATCCCCCGCCGTGCGGATCACGACCAACTCGACCCCTAAGCCAGAGTGAAGTTGACGCATCTGATCCGCTACCTTCCTCGCTTGCGCTAGGGCAAGGCGACTCCCTCGTGTTCCCAGCCGAAACTTCATCCCTCAACTACCCGAGAACCCTCCACGCTTGGGGAACGGCCAACGGCAAAGATCGATTCATGCCTCCGCAGAACCTCTTCGGCACGGTGAATCGCCTGGAGTGATTCGGGCTTGATCTCGCTTCTCCTGGCTAACTCCTCCAAATCTACCCAAGTCGCTCTAGGAAAAGAACGCTGAAGCGCTGTCAAAGTCCTGGGGACACCTAAGTCCATCAATATGTCTGGCCCCCCATGACTCGTTTCCGACCACGGCAACTCCCCCCCGGCTAAAGCCGAAACCACCACCGACACATCGGCCACACTCCTTGGCCAATTCCCCCACTCCACTTGATGAGCATGAAACTCTGCCGCCAGTGTACCCGCTCGCTCGGCTGATCTGGAGGAGATCCATAGCGGCCGCTCCGATAGATTTCGATACGCCGAGACAAAGCTGCGCGCGGTCAGTCCAGAACCTAAAAGAAGGAGAGGCCTACTTTCTCCTCCGCCGCCCATCTCTTCCAGCGCTTCCGCGGCCAACCGACCGACGGAGGCATCCCCCTGGCCAAATCCCGCCACCGCCCGCGCCGCCCGTGCCGCCCGCAAACCTGACTGAAAAAGTGCATGCATGGAGCGTCCTGTACCGCCCGCATTCCTCGACCCCGCATACGCCTGACGAACTTGCGCCAGTATTTCCCCCTCCCCGACAACCATGGACCGAAGCCCCGTGGCCACTTCAGCCAAATGCCGCCAACAGGCAATCCCTTCGTGCAGGTAGACCCCCCGGGCCTCTCGCCAAGCGTTCCCTAACTCCAAAGGCATCGAACGCGCTACATCAGAAACAATCGCGGGTCCCCGACTTTCCGAACGCCCGTAAATCTCCACGCGATTACAGGTACTCAAAAAAACCACTTCGGCCGCACCCCCATGCTCAATTAAGTGAGGAATCCAACGATCCCCCGAGGACGAGGCCAAAACTTCGCGAACCCCCAGCGGTGTCGCATGGTGATCCACCCCAAGACAAAAGATACCGTCCGAAATACTCATCCTTTACGCAGAATCATTCGGGATTTCTTGGGGATTGCATCCGGCGGGGTGGGCACAGGGGGGCCGAGCAGATTCTGCACCTCGCGACGAAGGGCATCGGGCCTGATGACGTCCATATCAGACCATACCACATCTCCACTCTTGCCAAAGATCTTCACTTTCATCTTCGTGTCATCACCACCCCAACCCAAGGACTCAGTGACCTTTCCATCAAAATCGGCAATACCACACAGGTCAGGCCGGGGATTGTTTGGGTTTTGATTGGCTCGATACCATGGAATCAGTCTCTCTGCCTCCTCGTTCAGATCTGCCTTCATCTTGCCCACCGTCCATCCCTGAAAGAGAGTTCCCAGGGACTTTCTTAAATCCACGACCACGATGACTCGAAATTCTTTTCTCCCCTGCCATCCGTAGACCGCCCGCCCAAATTGCCGAGTGGTATCCGCCAAGGATTGGCTACTTGCCAGCACAATCGTGATTCGGTTTGTTGGATTGAGCTCCACCACCTTCCCGTCACAATCCTTGGGATGCACCAACTCCTTCGCACCCACCGGAGCGCACAGGAAGAGCAGCGCCAGCGCCAAGAGCCTCATCTCACCTCCAGAAGAAAGCCGCTTAAATAGCGACTTTCAGGAAAAGCCGGATCTACCGGATGGTCGGATGACTGTTCCAACTTGGTCTTGATCTGCAAAACCCGACCCTCCTCTTGCGCAACTTGTTTGACCATCCCTAACAATTCCTCACTGCCGACGCGGTGCGAGCAAGAAAACGTGGCCAGTAATCCACCCCGGGCGAGGACCTTCAGGGAGCTGCGGTGAAGTTCAGCCATCACCCTGGTCCCTCCCTCGGCACTATCACGGCTTTTGACTAAGCCTGGCGGATCTAAAATCACCAGATCGTACTCCCTCTTGCGACACGTCCGAAGAAACCGTGTCACGTCTTCTTGAGCCCACCGAATCTTCCATCCATGGTGCTCTGCACTCTGCCTGGCCAACTCCAAGGAAGGACGGGAGCTATCCACTCCTGTCACCTCGATCGCACCCGCTCGGGCTGAACGAAGGGCAAACCCCCCCGTATGACAAAAGAGATCAAGAACCTTTCGTCCCCGACTCTCCTGCGCAACGATGCCGTAATTCTCCTGCTGATCCAAATAGGTGCCTGTCTTCTGTCCAGCCCGCAAATCGACCCACACCTCCATCCCAGCAATTTCAACCAAGATAGGCTTTTCTGGGACTGTGCCGACTACCTCGCCCGGAAGGATCTCCATCCCGTCGAGTTTTCTTCCTGAAGCATCCCTCCGGATCCATATCCCATCCGGCTGGATGATCTTTTCTGCGACACTGCGAACAAGCTCCCAATTCCTCTCCATGCCCTCAGTAGTGATCTGTGCCACGAGATACTTTCCATACTGATCCAGCACCAGTCCTGGCATCGAGTCCGCTTCCGACCAAACAATCCTCCGTGCAGGCGTTCCCTTGCGCTTATGTAGGGCTGCTTGCAAAGCATCCTCCACGAAATCTGCATCAAAATCACCCTCATCTTTGCGAAATCTTCGCCAGGCCACCCGTGCCCCCTCGCAATAAAACCCGGTCCCCATCAACTGCCCCTGCTGACCCGTTGCTCTGACCGATTGACCGCTCCACTCCTGGCCGAGTTCAGTTTCGATTTCCGACTTAAGAATCCAAGGATGCCCAGCGAGCGCTTTTGATCTTCCGCCCGGTTTCAGCCGCAGCGTCGGACGGTCTACCCAGGTCAACCGCGAAGGTCGGCTATAGGAGTTTGGCCGATTTCAGGGTATTCATACACATCACCCTTATAGTTTTTAAGAATGACGCGATTATCCGCCATTCCAACGATGTAGTTAGGACCAATCGGAATCTTGCCCCCACCGCCGGGCCCATCCACCACGTAGGTCGGCACGGCATACCCAGTGGTGTGACCGCGCAACTGCTCCATGATCTCCTGCCCTTCTCGAATCGTAGTTCGCAAATGCGCCGAGCCGGTAATCAGATCGCACTGGTAAAGATAGTATGGCCTCACTCGGCAAAGCAGCAGCTTGTGCAAAAGTTCTTTGAGAATCTCGGGGCGATCATTCACTCCCTTTAACAGAACGCTCTGGTTGCCAAGCGGAATCCCCGCATCCGCCAACCTCTCCAAAGCTTGACGAACCTCCTGGGTCAATTCGGCCGGGTGATTCGAATGAACACTCATCCACAAGGGGTGATGTCTTTTAAGGATGGCGACCAGCTCCGGAGTGATCCGTTGTGGCAGAAATATGGGAATCCGCGTTCCTATGCGAATGAACTCAATGCTCGGGATCTGCCGCAGGCGGGTTAAAATTGCGTTGAGCTTGGCGTCGGAAAGGAGAAGCGGGTCGCCCCCCGAAAGCAGAACATCCCGCACCTCGGGATGCTTTTCCAAGTAAGAGAACGCCCCCTCTAGGTCCATCGTCAACTCCTGCTCCCCTGCTCCACTCACGACACGGCTCCGCGTGCAGTAACGACAGTACGAAGCGCAACGGTCGGTCACCAAAAGCAGGACTCGGTCCGGATACCGATGGACCAAGCCAGGAACCGGCATGTGGGAGTCTTCCCCACAAGGGTCCATCATCTCATCCGGGGCCTTGACCGACTCCTCGATGCGAGGCACCACCTGCCTCCGGATCGGACAGTCAGGATCATTCCGATCAATCAGGCTGAAAAAGTGGGGGGTAATGCCGAGGGCTAACTTTTTCCCGGCTAAAATCGTCCCCGCTCGCTCCTCGGGTGTAAGAGAAAGACGCTCCTCTAACTGCTCCAGTGTCTGAATTCGATTGCGGAGTTGCCAGGACCAATCCTGCCACATGGACAGAGGGACGGAGCCCCAAGAATCGGGAGAGACAGGCCTAAACTCGTTGGCTTTCAAGATGGAAGGGCGAAAATACCCCACTTCCTGCCCTCCGCCACCTTAAATATTCAGCCTAAGAAACCCGCTGTTTCATCAGATTCACCAACCGCTCCATGACCACCTCGACACTCTGCGCCCCCTCATCCCCCTTTTCCCGACTCCGCACCGCTACCTGACCTGCCTCCGCCTCCCTGTTGCCGCAAACCAATAAAAATGGAACTTTCTCCAACTGACCCCTACGAATCTGACCTCCCAGTTTATCCCCTTTCTTATCCACCGAGACTCTTAACCCCGCGGCTTTAAACTGTTCGGCGCACTTTTCGGCATAAGCAATCATCTGGTCGTTCACCGGGAGAAAGCGAGCCTGCTCGGGTGCCAGCCACACTGGAAAGGCTCCGCGATAATGCTCGATCAAAACCCCGGTGAAACGCTCCAGCGAGCCAAAGGGCGCCCGATGAATCATCACCGGCCGGTGCTTCTGATTATCGGAACCGGTGTAGGTCAAATCGAAACGCTCCGGCAGGTTGTAGTCGACCTGAACCGTTCCCAACTGCCACTCCCTCCCAATGACATCCTTCACCACAAAATCAATTTTGGGTCCGTAAAAAGCAGCCTCCCCAGGCTCTTCACTCGTCTTCACCCCAAGCTTCTTCGCCGCTGCCTTGACCGCCGCCTCGGCTTTCTCCCAACCCTCTTTCGATCCAACATACTTATCGGAGGCAGGATCGCGCAGACCCACCCGAACCCGAAAATCACCAATGCCGAGGGTATCTAAAACCAGACGGACCATCTCCAAACACCCCTCCACTTCCGGCGCAACCTGTTCCTCGGTGCAAAATAAGTGGGCATCGTCCTGAGTAAAGCCACGTACCCGAGTCATCCCATTCAACTCTCCCGACTGCTCCCATCGATACACCGTCCCGAATTCCGCCAAACGAACCGGCAGATCCCGATACGACCTCGGGCGCGACGCATAAATCCGAATATGCATCGGGCAGTTCATCGGCTTCAGCAAATATCCCTCAATCTCCCCCTTTTCAATCTTGTTACTCAGCTCGGCACAGGAGCAACCCTCCTTGGCGAGCTTTTCCATTGTCTCCCGGTCAATGATCGGCGGGTACTGTGACTCCTGATAGTACGGAAAATGCCCTGAGGTCCTGTACAACCCCAGTCGTCCGATATGCGGGGTAAAGACCTGCTCATATCCACGCTTTCCCAACTCCTCCAAAAGGAACTTCTGCATCTCATGCCGAACGATTGCCCCGTTGGGAGTCCACATCACCAACCCCTGCCCCACCTCGTCATCGATCAGAAAGAGGTCCAACTCTTTGCCCAGCTTCCGATGGTCACGCTGCAGGGCTTCCTCTTGGGCCTTGAGACTGGCCTCCAGCTCCTCCTTGGTCGGAAAAGCTGTCCCATAGATCCGCTGCAGCATCTTATTCTTCTCGTCTCCCCGATGATAAGCCCCTGCCAAGCGGAGCAACTTAAACGCCTGAATCTCCCCCGTGCTCTTGACGTGAGTGCCCGCACAGAGATCGGTGAACTCCCCGTTCGTGTAGAACGATATGGCCTCCCCCTCCGGTATATCCCCTAAGCGCCCAATCTTGTAGGACTGCTTCTTTCCCTCAAAGAATGCCTTCGCTTCAGTCCGACTCACCTCCTTACGCGTAAAAGGCTGGTTCTCCTTCACCACCTTTTTCATCTCCGCTTCTATTTTCGCAAAGTCCTCGTCGCTGAAGCGGTGAGACAAATCAAAATCGTAGTAGAACCCCGCATCCGTCGGAGGACCGATATCCAGCAAGGCATCCGGCCATAACCGCAGCACCGCCGTCGCCAGCACGTGGGCGGTCGAATGTCTCAGCTCCTCCAGTGGGGTCATGGCCATCGCTTGAACCTAGGGAGTTCCCGGCTTCCGCACCAGCCGCCAACTGCCGGCCGCATCTCGCACCTCCCAACCATGCTGGGCCAACTCATCCCGAAGCCGATCCGACTCCTTCCAATCCTTCGCTTTGCGAGCAGCCTCCCGGGCTTCCCCTAATTTTCTGATTTCATCTGGTGCCTCTGCAGTTTTCTCAAAAGCTGGTTCCACCCCAAAAACGGACAGAATCCGATCCAGTCCCGCCAGTTCCTTCGCCGCCTCGTCCGGCGTCAGACCCGTTTTCCGTTTCTGCTCCAGCTCCCCCACAGCCGTGTACATCGCCCCCAGAGCCTTGGGCGTTTCCAAATCTTCCCGCAAAGCATCCCAAGCCGACTGAAAGGAGCCCCAGCCCTTCCCTTTCACTCCTTTGGAGCTTTCCTCCAACCAACTGCGCAATCTTCCCAGTCTTTCCCTGCCGTGATGAACCGCACTCATCGTGTCCCAAGAGAAGTTTAAGGGTTGCCGATAGTGTCCGGAAAGCAGCACCAACCGAAGATCCGAGGAGTCCCACCCGCGGGATGTCACATCGTCCAGAGTATAAAGATTGCCCAGACTTTTACTCATTTTCCGATTTTCCACCAAAAGATGGGAAACATGAAACCAGTGACGAACAAACGCCTTCCCCGTTGCCGCTTCGCTTTGCGCAATCTCATTTTCGTGGTGAGGGAAAATTAAATCAGCCCCACCACCGTGCAGATCGATCGTCTCCCCCAGAATTTCCATCGCCATCGCGCTGCACTCCAAGTGCCATCCTGGCCGACCCTTTCCCCAAGGACTTTCCCAAAACACATCCCCATCCTCCTCCTTATAAGCTTTCCACAAAACAAAGTCGGCTGCTTGCTCCCGGGCGTACTCGTCCGCATCCGCCCGACCCGAAGCACCCTCCTTCACCTCCCGCTCATCCAGATGGGATAGCTTTCCATAGGAAGCGAAGGATTTGACCCGAAAATAGACCGAACCACCCGCCACGTAGGCATGACCTCCCTGGACCAGTTTCTCAACCAGGGAAATCTGCTTCGGAATGAACTCCGTGGCCCGAGGCTCCTTGGTTGGCTTCTGAAGCCCAAGGGCCTGCCCATCCTTCCAAAACCGGTCGGTCCATCCCTGAGTAAAATCTCCCAGCCTTTGCTTGGCTTCCCTCGCTCCACGGATTGTCTTGTCATCCACATCGGTCAGATTCCGCACATGTTGAACCTTTCCCCCCGCCTCCTGCCATACCCGAACCAGCAGATCCTGCGCCACAAAAGTCCGAAAATTACCAATATGGGCGGGCCCGTACACCGTTGGCCCACAGGCATAAAACTTCAGCGCCTTGCCCTCAGCTGCCGAAAGGGGTTTTACGGAACGGCTCGCGGTATCGAAAAGCCTGACATCTTCCATCGGTGAAATCTAGGCAGTTACGGGCAAAACATAAATCATTTCCCTCCCACTTTGGCAGGCAAGGGAAAGACGGGGATTGAAGCTGTTCCGCCACTCCGCATATTGACCTTTCATGGATCGCGCGTCCCTACCCCACACCCTAACGACTGCCTTTTCCATGGGTATGGTGGTTCTGCTCAGTCCGGAAGTATTCATCCTTGCGCTGGTTATGGCCGCCCACCAAACCCGTGCCCGCCTCAACTCGACTGTTTTTTTTCTCGGTGCCGCCATCGGCCTCTTTCTTGCCCTTGCCCTCGGCATTTGGATTACCCCCAGTGCCACTTCGGGGGCAGAGCATCACTCCTGGTTTCGTTTCGGCCTGCGGGCGAGCATTGGCACGGCCCTTCTCGCGGTCGGGCTCTATCGCACTTGGCAGTTCCTCACCGGAAAGGATGACCGTAACCCCAAACCAAAATCCACCCCTACCGGACTGAAGGCCAAGCTGCTCTCCTATTTTCCCTCGTTAAATACAAACTCGGAACCGACGATTAACACTCACTACCTTTCCAGCACGTTCCTGATTGGACTGACCACCACGGGACTGCATCCCAAAACCTCGATTCTGGCCTTCACCGTGGGCCATGAAATCGCGCGGGCCAGCGACGCCCTGGTGAAGATTTTTACCTTCTCCCTCTTCAGCTTCCTGTCGCTCTTGCCGGCCATCGTGCCTCTCCTTTTGGCCATTTTTCGACCTCAGGCCGGCCCCGCCATCAAACAAAAGTGTTCCGACCTTTTAGAGAAAAATGGCCGTTGGATCGCCGCTCTCATCTGCTATGCGTTTGCCTTCATCCTCTGGAAAGACGCCTGGACTGTTCTCCCGCGGTAGCAATTTCTACCAAATCGTTTTCACTAATTTGCTGGCAACAATCATCGCGTCCTTGGTGATCAAGGGCAAATGGTGTCGCCGCGCAGTCGCTACAATCACACGATCGAATGGATCTCCGTGAGGCAGAGGCAATCGGGTGGCATCCAGAGCGATCGCACCATCCAAGGCAACAACTGTGATACGGGATGTGATCTCACTGAGGACTGTGCTTGCGGATCGGGAAATTTTGATCCGCCCCTTTTCGAAAAGAACGGCTAACTCGTAAAGTGAAAAGTCGGATATCCCGATCTGCTCAGGATCGCACCTTTCAAGAACTCTTCTGGAGTCATTGCCCAGCTTGGCTGGGTCACCAAATACATAAGGAACCGCGTGGGTATCCAGCAGTACCTTCAAATCCAGTATTTCCAGTTTTTCTCTGCTAAAGTAGGCCGGGTCAGATCATGATTCGTATTTTGAAAAACCCCCTTCATACACCCCAAGAGCTTCGCTTCCGCCTTTTTGCAGGACGAAAGGGTCAAATCTCCCTCTCTTGTTTTAATCAAGACCTTGTGCCCCGCCATGGCGGCTTGCCGGTACTTGGGAAACTCCCGCAACAGACCACTCACATTCGTTTGCATGTCAAATAATTTGTCAAACATTTGCCGACCGTCAAGTGGCCAGAATTGGCTCTTCCTCAGCTGCTGGGTAGGATACTCCTATGCCCAAAGTCCTTCTTTCGATCCCCATCCGTTCCCGACGCCTCCGTCGGACATCGGGAATCCGTCGGCTTTTCACTGAAACTGCAGTGTCCCCTTCTCATCTTGTCGCCCCGCTTTTCGTTATCGATGGTCAAGGCAAACCGGAGTCCATCCCCAGCCTTCCCGGTCATTTTCGTTTTCCAATCCCTTCCCTAATCCGAGAAGCGCAACGACTCTCCCGCCGTGGCGTCGGCGGAATCGCCATCTTCCCATTCATTCCGCAAAGACTACGCACCCCCAACGCCAAGGAAGCCCTCAATCC
>Ga0247834_1001631_pt1 | contig 37198 bp, 72 predicted proteins | sample LaCruzMarch2015__8_FD_187118 | JGI IMG/M metagenome (GOLD analysis project Ga0247834, IMG submission 187118) | Freshwater microbial communities from meromictic Lake La Cruz, Castile-La Mancha, Spain - LaCruzMarch2015_12m | ecosystem: Environmental > Aquatic > Freshwater > Lake | place: Spain... | reverse complement strand
TACTATTGAGTTACCCATAAGTCCCCACATAAAGTTTATTAATGTTTCTCTTATTAATTCTATTGGTGTTGTAATCGCACCATATATATTAACTTGTTTGTTTAATGGGTTTTGTTGTTTTTTTTTATTAGTTTTCATTTCCAATACCCTTTATCGTTTGTGAAATATGATTTATTGTTTTGGTTAAAGAATGATGACATCATTAATTTTAACATATACATAACCCCCTTGTTTTTAAATCTTCTTGGTGGTGTATATACAATGTTATTTATTCTACCAAACTTCCTTGGTTTTATTTGTTTTGAGAAGATGTAGTCCTCAGCAACTTTTATTTCCTCATCAAACCCACCTATTGTTTTAAACGTTTCAGATCTTACTAACATAAATCCACCAAGACAGAATGGTGTTGACCATTTAGAAATGGTTTGTATAAAATCAAATGTTTTATAAACGTAATTGTATTCTCCATTGTCTGACCTGAATTTTGCGGTAACCAAATCTAAGTTATATCTATGTATTCTAACTATTGCTCTTAACAGTACTTTTGGGTCCAGGAGATACACATCGGCATCCATAAATAAAACATACGGTGTATTAACAAGTTTGAATCCGTTGTTTCTCGCCTTTGATGGTAATCCTCCAATCATTAGATGTAAGTCAAATAAATCTGAGTTATATTCTAACCTTTCAATTAAATTTGATTTAGTTATACCATCATTTGATTCGTCACAAACAATAACTTTTACGTTGTGTATGTCAACCTGATGATTTAAAAGGTCCAACGTTTTTAATATAATATCCTTCTCATTTTTACAAGGTATTACTATAGTCACTAAGTTTTTTAAATTCATATAAAAATAAATATAGTTCATTTTTATGTGAATGTCCAGCTTAACAATTTCTTAATGAAAGAACCATTAACCACATAACTTTGTTTTATCAAAATAAAATACCTATATTTGTAGTATAACAATTTAAAAATAATAGGTATGAAAGAGAAATTAAGAGTAATGTTTGAGAAATCAAAGGGAGTATTGAGAAAAATTGGGATGGTTATTTTTGTGGTTATAACTGGTATTGCGGCTTTCTCCGCAGGGTTCCTGTATCGTAAAGAAACCACACCTAAAGTTAGGGGTATTGAAATGGTTAAGGTAAACAAATCTGAAGTGAATTTGGCCCTTGATGAACACAATCATCTTATCGTTATTGATAAGAAAACAGGTGACTACACCGTATATGACGATTCAATTGGTGTATCCATCTTTAAGATCTACGCAAGAAATATTAAATTAACGGAGTAAATTATAAAGTTATGAAAGTTAAAACAATTTTCTTTATTACATATTTTGTGTTGGCTTTTTGTGTTACGTTTTACACATTTTCATCCACAGAAACATATGTTAATACTAAGGTTGAGTTGTCCGAGTCATCCTCATATGATAATAAAACTCCGGTATCTCTATTAATGTATGAATTAATTGAGAAGTATTCCACAATGTATGGTGTCCCTAAGTATATTGCATACAACGTATCGTATCGTGAAACAAGGTACCAGGGACCTTTTCACTGGAAATACAATCCCCATCAGGAATCTTGTGTAGGTGCGGTTGGTCCAATGCAAGTGTTAACATCAACTTGTAACTGGGTTAATAAATCTCATTACACAAAACTACAGGTACGTGATAACCTGGAACTCAATATTAAAACAAGTATGAAATTATTGGGTTCTTTATATAAAAGGTATGGGAACTGGACTATTGTTTGTGGTTGGTATAATACCGGTAAACCTATAATTAATGAATACGCAAGATATTGTGGTTCTAATAAGGATTATAAATCAAAGTGGATTAAATTACAATCCCGCCTGTAAAAGGTGGGTTTTTAATATAAATAAATGTTAGATCCTTCGACTTTTTTATTTGGGTCGGCGTAATATCCGTGTTTTTTAAACTCATAGTTAAACCACTCTTTAAGAGCTTCTTTAAATTCATCACCTATGTACCCTTTTGTTACTATCATTGTCATTATTTTATCTAAAAATGAATTATCGTACCAAAGTTTTTTATTTTTTATATCGTACTGAACTAGACATTTCTTGTTTTTATTAAGAATTAGAATTTTTGTCTTATCTTTATTGTAAAGGGGATGTTTTAATTCTAAATCAATTGCCTTTTTGATTGCTCTATTTATGATTAAATCTTTATCATCATTTTCATTAATACCTTTATTAATATTTTTAGGTGTTACCATTCTACCAATATAATCAGGTTGATTTTTAAGAATACTTTTAAAGTTTTCTATAAAAGGTTCACAAGGATCATCAATGTCACCATACCATTCCATAAAAGATATATTAAAATTTGAAAATACGGCATTTACCTTTTTTTTAAGTAATCTTTCTTCTTCTCTACCTTCCCATTTATTTTTAAGGATTGGAAAAATAATTATACTTTTAGTTTTATAGACAGGTGATAAAAATATTCCACAAACATTATTCGATAATGTCGTATTTTTAAAAAAAGATTCAACTTTATTTAAAAGTGTATTTGTAAACTTAGTTTTAATTTCCAAGTCCTCATCACTATTTTCAGTAGTTTCTATTAATATTTTCTTAATTAGATTCCTCATTAATTTTTGATTGTAGAATGTTTACAAATTCATTTTTCATATCTTTAACTAAATCTTGATATGTTCTTCCTTTTTCAGGTACCACATTAATATCAATACCTTCTCTTTTAATTTGATTAATTGCCGCCTCAATTTGTTTTTCGGATAATTTTCTGAATCTTAAAAGTTTACTCTTAATATCGTTAACAAAATTATTCTTACCCTCATAGTTTGCTATCGGTAATGTTTCATTTGGTAAATCTCTGGTGTAAGGTTTGTCATAGTTATTATATAAAAAACTAATACCTGAAATATTTGTAATACATTTATGTCCTCCAGAATTTGATAATATAAAGTCGTACCCATTTATTGTGTTTGTATCCGGATTGTAAGATGGTTTGTCCCCATAGATTGCCATCATATCTTTTTGGGTAAACCCAACTGAACCTTCTGATGCCTCTCTTTCAGCAATTTTTTTAATAACTTTAAATGGTAAAATTTGTCCCTCAAGTTCAGGTCTAAATATTTCTAATACCTCATCTTTAATTTCACCTAAATTAACTCCTTTTAACGCTCTTTCCTCTTTGAATGGGTTACAAGATGCTTGTACCATTCCAACCATTCCTCCCATACCGGTAACTAAGAAATCAGCATTAGGATATATTCTAAATGGTGTATATCTATCGTATGATCCTTTTCTCATACTACCTAAATCATATTGAGTTAATATATTTCCAACAACTTCAATTCCTTTTTCTCCACCTCTCTGTTCAATATACTTTTCTTGATTTTTTGTCATTGTCTCGGTATTAGCATACCCTTTTTCTTTTGCCAACCTTGCGATGTTATTATATAATCCTTCTAACGAAGCCTCAGTATTCATAACAAGATATTCCATAATACCAGGTTCGTTTTTGTATGCTAACAATAACTTATTTGTAACAAGACCCATTGCTATTCTATTTTGTCTTAACGACTTATCTTTATCATATTTGAAAATAAAATTCATTACCATTTCTGGAGTTATCTTATTAACAGAATAGTTTGCTGAATCAACAATAGAAATAATCTCAATGTCTTCACTTTTAAACAATTCTTTGGGTGAGATTAATTGGGATATTGTTTCCACATTTGACCTGGAAGCCCTAAAGTTTGTTGCAGTATCTTTCTCAACACCAGCTTGTGAATCGTGATGATCCGTATGGATAACAAACATTGGTTTACCGTGAGCAAAATCAACTAACACCGGCATTACATCACCCTCACCTTCAGGTTTTTTAATAGCAAATTCCTTACTACCATATTGGATGACTTCAGAATCAACAACATCAATACCTTGATTTTGGAGGTATTTTTTCATTGCAATTGCCGTAGTTACACCATCTAAATCCTGGTGGAAATAGATTTTAGCTTTAGGATATCTTTTAGCAAGTTCTCCAATATTTCTAATACCAGATTCTTTAAGTAAAACTTCCTCATTTAATATTTTTTTGATTAAACTTTTCATATTTTATAAATATATTGTTAACCCGTATTTTATTGATTATATTTGGTTTAATGGGGATAAATTTGTATCTTTGTTTTATAAAAAGATAACCGAGATACCATTACGTATTTTTTTATACGTCACTTATTTTTTAATTAAAGTTACTAAAGTAGAGGATATTATCCTTTATTCATTAATTAGAGATGAAATTAAAGATGAAGAAAAAACTGTCTATTTTTATAATTTAATATACGGTAGGACCTCAATTAAAAAAGAAGAAGTAATTACTCCCGTAAATAAAGAAAAAAGTAAAAAACAAGAATTAATTGATTCTATTAATTATTTAAAAAATAAATCTGTTAAAACTAAACAGGATAAGGAATCAATTTATACTTTAGAAATGGTATTAAAAAATATAAAATGAAAGTATTTGCAATAATAGTATGGATAGTGTTTGTTATGATAGTAATGTCATACCTTATTAAAAAAGTTTATGGGGATAATTAAGCCCAATCAATTATTACATCCCGTATTTGGATATCAAAACTTTCTGCAATATATTTTACAAAATCAACCATCATATCTTTTATCTCATTACTTAATTCCCACCATAAGTGTTCATATATTGATTCTATATCTGTTAAATCAATTTCTTCACCTGTGGTCATTAAAGTAACGTATCCATCCGTTATTAATAAGTCAAAATATAATTCAGGTTTCCCATTACCCAACATTTTTGTTTGCGTAATTCTTGGGTTTATTATCTTAAAAGAAAAGTCATAACCTCCGGTTGCAATTCCTTCATCACTAATATCTTCGGTTGTAAATTCTTTACTTGTTAAAAAGTTGGTACAAGCTTTTTTTGTTTCTTCCGGACCTCCTATGTACTCAACATAATAGTCCATAATTTTTTCCCACTTTTCACCTAACCCTAATTTTTTAATAAGATTGTGGTCATATCTTGGCATATTACCATTTGACTTTTCTTTATCCCATTTGTTAAACCAATACTTTTTAAGTGGGTTTTCTGTAGTTTCTTTTAGAATATGTCTTATAAGATTTTTCACACTAATAAATATCCCAAGAAATTCTTTTAGATTGATTGGTCTTTTTTAAGTTCTTTTTTTTCTAATTTACCGTAAGCATCGCAACTATTTTTTGTTGTTTTACAAGATGTTATTAAAGTAATTAAACCTGCAATTAAAATTAATTTTTTCATATGTTTTCTTTTTTTTATAAAACTAATAAATTAATTTGATAATAAATGTTTTTTTACAAGTTTTTTATAATAATTTATCTACTTCTATTGCTATTTTTTTATAAATTGGAATGTCACCGTGTGGTTCATTATTTCCAATTGGTGGTTCTATAATTGTTGCACCTTCATTTTTATATTTTTGATAATACTTTTTAACATCCTCATCTTTTATGTTTTTTAAAGGTCCAAATCCCCAAGCTCCCTGGACAACAATAAAATCAGCATTAGGGAATTTTTTTTCTAATAGTTCAAATAATTGACTAACATCATATTTTAAGTATTTACCAAATCCTCCGTTGGTTCCCATACTTATTATAACATTTTCTACGTCACTATCCACTGGATACTTTTTAAGTGCTCCAATTAACCAGATAACACTCATCCCCCCTAACCATAAAGAACTTTCACCACCTTTTTTATTTATTCTACTTGCTTTTTGAATTGCGTTGTCTAAATATGGTACTGTTGAGTCACCAATGATTATGTTTTTTGTTGTGGTACTTTTAGTTTCTTTTTTTTCTTTAAACTTTTTATACTCTTTGTCAATTTTTTTTAATTCATCATCACTTGCGGTTGTTTTAAGTTCTGTTTTAAATTCATCCTTATCAATTTTTTTATCTTTAAATAAATCAATTAATTTCTTTATTTTTTCGGTAACAAAATCATATATAACAGATAAGAATCCCTCATTTAATTGTTCATCATTGTATGATTTAACAATCCTTTTTAGTTGGGATTCAGTTATCTTTATTTTTAATTTTCTTCTTTCCATTATTATAATTTGTTGTAGTAATCTTCAAAGAATTTTTTAGGTATTTCAGAATGAGATAGATTAACTTTTTTAGCGTTTTTACCAAGGTTTTTAGCCGCAATTGGTAATCTTTGTTTAATAGTTGGATAACCTCCCCAGTTATTATCGTTATACATCATAACAACATTTGTTGGATTTTTTATACTCAGATGTGATTGACTGGTTGACGGATCAATAAGTCCAATAAATACGTCTGTAGGTAATTGTCCTATTGTATTCCAAGCATTTATCCCTCCTCTTGAGAATCCACAAACAGAACTGATTTCATAATCATCATAACCTTCTTTTTCTAATATTTTTTCTATCTCAAGTATACTACCATTTTCAAAGTTTGAATATATTACATTCTTTCCTTTCAAATATTGTCCGTATCTGGATTTCATTTGTTTTCCGCCCCATTCAGCACTTGGCCATCCACCCCAAACAACCGCAATCTTTTCACTTTCTGGGTTATCTATTTGAATAACGTAAGACCCTTTTGTAATTGTTTTTCCTTTTCCTGAAGGTTCTTCTTTCTTTTTTTCTTTTGTTGGCTCTTCTTTCTTTTTTGATGTTTTTGTGGTTTCAGATTCTTTTTCTTTTTTCTCCAGGGTTTTTTTAAGTTTTTCTTTATCCTCATCAGAAGGAAATAAATCATCAATTTTATCTTTTAAATAAGATACATCCCCACTATTTTTACCTAAACCTAATAAAGGACCAAATATCCCTTTACCAATAGAAAGTATTTCATCAAACCATCCCTCATTAATAGTTTCTTTATTTTTATCTATAATCTTTTTTAATTGATTTTCTGTTACTTTAATTTTCATAATTACGGTTTTTTAATAAATATCATTTCTTTTTGGTTTCTTTCTTCCAAAAATTAAATAGTTCTTCGTCGTTATATTTATTTGTTTTGTTATCCCAACCACACATATGACATAGGTATGGATGTTTTTCATTCTTTTTTTTGGTCCAAGAATGTTCACATTTTTTACACTCAATCTTTTCACCGAATAATTTTTCTGCTTGTTTTTCTGTAATTACTATTTTCATTATTCCGGACAATTTTTTTTATTATAATAATCGTAATACTCTTTTGCATATTCCTTAAAATTATCCTTAATATAATTTTCAACTTCGTGTTTAAGTTGAATGGATAATGAAAGTTCCCATTCAAAACCTTCATCATCGAATAATCGATCAATAACATTTATTTCAGTTCTATAAGAAACAAAATCAAAATAATTATCAAAACCAACATAACCACAAGGACTTTTTTTTCTTAACTGGAGTTTAAATTCTCTGTCGATTATAACAAAGTCATTCATTCTTCTTGTAAGTGTACTATATTGTGATTCTGTTATTACTATTTTCATTCAACATTAATATCAGAAATGTTTATAGGTGAAGATTCATATGTAACCTTATCGTATTTATATCCTTTTTGTGATGTGATACCAACTTCAACAGTGTAACTCTTTGAGTTGTCCATTATAATCATTTCAGAGGTTTGACTTTTTTCAAAAACAATATAATCAACCTCACTTGGTCTATATCCTTTTTGTGGAAATCCTTTTGTATAAACAATTGTTTTACCTCCGTAAGTTGAGTACCCAGTCATGGGTTTAATTTGAAACTTTTTACTACCTAAAATAAAGTCAACTCCTTTTCTTGTGTCTGTTTTGGACCCAGGACAAAAGTTAAAAATTCCATCAACATTTAACCCTTGTTTAATTATATCAAAAACATTAACTTCTCTCACAATCCCTCTGGACAGTGCGCTGATATTTAATTTAACCAACTCTTCAAACTCCGGAGTACCCAAAGTTTTATTAAAATAGTATTTGATGAATAATATGAAATTACCTTCGGTTTCTTCTTTTTTTCTAATTTTTCTATATTCAGAAAGTAACTTATCCAACACATCAGTATTTGTGTTGAAGAGGTTTATGATGGACCAATTTGATTGTGGTAGTTTATATTCAATACTATAATCAGTAAACGTGTATGTTCCTATTACACCATCATTTGTGTAACAATCCATAGATGGATTATCCGCAGTACCGTATTGTTTTCTTGGTTCAAAAACTTCTTTCATTGTTTTACTATAGAGGTCCTTGAAATTTCTATCGTTTTTTAAATTATCGGAAGTTAAAACATTTTTTATTTCATTTTCATTGTCATTGTCAAAGGACAACTCCAATTGGTCATCGCCCTCAGACAGTAACATTAAGTTTTTAATTCTTAATACTTCAGATAATATATTATTTCCCATTATTTAATATCTGACGTTTTAATTAAAGTGTATGTAAATGAATTTCCGTGAATGTCTCTAGCTTTTCTACATATTTTCATAAATTCTTCAAAGTCGGCAGATTTTTTAAAAACGGTACATCCTTCGCTCCAGTTCTCTACGTATGTTGAGTCAGCTCCCGCTTTATGGATATTAATCCCAAAAACACCTTCAGCGATTTTTGATTCGTCATAAATTAAATCTTTATTAAAATCTCTGAAAACTTTAACAGGTTTTTTCTGTCCAAGTGCTTCGTATTTACCTGCATGAAGCCTCATAATGTGTGACCCCCTGTATTGTCCTTCAACCAATCTTGCAACACCCTCTTTATTACCATATTGCATAACCCCTTTTGTTCCTGGGTCAGTAGTCGCCGGCCAAATGTGGAATTTTTTCTCACCATCTACTTTGTAAGATAGTGTTATGTAATCATCAAATACGTTAGTTACTTTTTGACCCGTCGAGGAATTTCTAATACCTATGATGTTAACATCGTAACCTTTGTTGTTTGGATCTTCAAACCAAACATACCCTTTGGCTTTAACGGCAGCCTCAACCTGTTCTCTTGTATAATTCATAATTTCTTTTAATGATAAATATATTAATCATCAAAAGAATTTGGTTCGTATTTAACATTAATACCGCTAGGTACCCAAATAAGTTCTCTATAGTCACAACTAATACTAACTATACCATTTCTAACCCTAATGGTTCCTGAAGAACCGGAATCTTTTTGGGCTGATGGAAAATAAGATGTAACATAATCCTCAAGACGTGACTTATGTTGATTAACATCCCCCCACAGTAATTTATCACTATCAGATTCTAAACTATCTGAATCTAAATCAAAATGACCATACTGACCATTAAATTCAATACTAAACTCATCACAATCATTTTCAAACATTGTTTCTTGAATAAATCTTGGTGATTTAAATCTTGCCACTCCTTGGTCGTTATATTCCGCTTCCTCAATAAAATGTTCCATTTCAATCACTTTTTTATTTGGACGAATATAAAATGTAACAAAATGAAAATCTCCCCAACCATAATCAACCTTTTTATTAAATTCTATTAGGTGTGGATAAATAATTTCAAGAAATAAATTTTTAAACATAGGTAAAATAGGTATATTTTTTGTGTTCACTCCTTGTTTTTCAAAACTACCTGGAAAGTGTTCTATCTCGGTCCCTAATAAATTTACCTCAAATGTAACATCACCTATCCTTTTAAGGTAGGTAAACATTCCATTCATTATATATTGAGCTTCTCTTTTTGTCATTCCGGTAAATCACTTATATCAAGAATTAAATCTAAATCAGATGTGATGTTTTCTTCTGTATTCCAATTATGACCAATATAGATTCCTTCTCTTTTTATTAATATTTCCCCATAAGAACCTTCATTTATCTCCCAACCACCAAATTCACTACTTAATATCTCATAACATATGTCTTCAATTTCACCATCTAAATCGACTATTTGGTTTGTCTCATCATTATAACAACTTTCCAATTCTCCAGAATCTCCACTACCATTATATTCTATTCTTATACTATTTGTATTGTTACTATCTAAATATTCATTAACTTTATCTTGCCATTCTTGATGATCTCCATCCTCAAATTCATAACCTATCCCAGTGGATTCACTATCATAAACCGTAATATCGGTTCTAAATGTTATTCTTTTTTTGGGCACATTAATTTCAACAATAGCATTATATGATTCGGAATGATCACCATCAATACCATAAAAACTATCACTATAAATTGTATCAGAATATTCATCAAATAAATCTATTATGTAAGATTCAAAATTTTGTGGTAAGTTAATATCCCCCCTATTATCTGTCTCAATGTTTCCATCCCAATAATCTATACTTTTCCAATCACATTGTAGGTATATTGTTGCTGACGTAGTTTTTAAAGCTGATAAATATTTAAAAAATGCCTCTATTTTATTTTTCATATTATTTTTATTTTTCATATTATTTTTCTTTTTCATATTATTTTTCTTTTTCATATTATTTTTCTTTTTCATATTATTTTTCTTTTACGTTATCTGGTGTTATCACTAAATTAAGTTCCGTTTGGTCTAGTTCGGTATATAATTTTTTATATTCAACGTAGATATCGTCTCCAATTATTGTAATATCTCCTGTAATACCGGTATCTTCATTCCAATATTTTCCCTCAAAAATTTTCATAATATTATAAGTAACTACCCAAAATTGTTCATCACTCTTAACCCTATTAATTCTATTATCAAATTCAATATCAATTACTTCACCATCACCCCATCTACCATAAAAACTCATTTCAAGTTTATGTAAGTCATACTCATTAAAAACTTCCTCAATAAAGGTTTGACTATGTTTATCTAAACTATCAAGCTTTAATTCTTTATCAAAATCTTCAGATTTTTCATAGTTACATTCACTTTGAAATATTATTTTATTTTCAAATGGATTAATTATTATGTCTAAATACCAGTATTCATCGTTATTGTAGTTGTTATAGCTATGAAAGTCGTAACTGTATAAACCTATTAATTCTTCAACAATTTCAACCATTAATTCTTGTGGTCTTATTGTTTTTTCACCATTATCAAAATTACCTTGTTCTTCAATATAACTCAAGTCCATACTATATGTTGCGTGAATACTTTTAGATTTAAATGCCCTAAAATATGCAAATAACATTTTTAACTTATTCTTCATCATCAACAATATTATCTTTGGTTAATACTATTTCATATCCGGAATCAACCATATCCATTGTAACCCATTCGTGTTCAATAGTTAATACCCCATCTTCAATTAAAATATTTCCATTAGCTCCATTATCATTTTCCCATCCACCATATTCACTTACAAGATATATATAAATTTCATTAAACACTTTCTCAACATCACTTCCAGGTTCCCCCCAATATCTTGCCTCTGGGTATTCTTTCCCATCTATTACCATGTCACTTATATGCCCATCATCACCACTACCATTATATTTTGTTGTGATTTTTTTAACATTATTTTCTTTCATATAATTTAAAATAAACGAATCTTCTGGTAGATTTTTTTCAAAATAACTATCTTCACCACCGTATTCTTCTTGAAAGATGTTTAAAACTATTTTTTGTTCGAACGGGTAAATTAATACTTTTATTTCGTGATAATCACTATCGCTAGAACTATTCTGATATAAGTTATCTTCGTATTTTTCAACAATTTTAACAATAATATCTAATATTGTTGAGGGTAACTGTTTTACATTACTATATGAGTCATTCCAATGCGCTCCCTCATAATCACTATAAAAATTAATAAAGATTAAATCTTTTTTATAAGCCCTTAAAAAATTTAATACTTGAATAAATTTATTTTTCATATTAATAAATACTTAGTCATCAAATTTAAGTTCCATTGTTCTCATCATCCACATTGGTTTTTCTTTGTCCTGGATTGCCTTTATCCATTCCTTTGCCGATGGTATATAATTGAAACAATCTTCTTTAACGTGATCTTCTCCAACATATCTGGTATAAACGGTCTTACCATCACTATTTTCAAATGATTTACCAAATATTTTCTCACATTCAAATATACCCTCAGAATGATGTCTCCATAACCTGTGATAGGAATGTCCGTACCAACTTTTTGTTTCATCAAACCATTCGTGAATGTGAGTATAATCTTCTACTTTTCCACCATATTTTTTAACGGAACTTTTTGCGTGTATTAATGGGTGTGCCATAATCTTAGTTTTTTATAAATATAGGTTCTTTAATCTTATTTTTGAAGTATTTATTATTACATGAGACATTTAATTAAGAAATTATTAAACGAGACGGTTGAAAGGAAATATAGAAAGGTATCTGATAATTTAATACCTTCTGTAATGAAATATATTGATATATTATTTAAGTCGTTCAAGATTGAATACTTTGATAAATCCCAAACATATGGTGATTTAAGGGTTGAATTTTGTTTAAATGGTAAAGAAGTTGGTGGTTTTATTGGTGGTGACGAACCTGGGTGGGATGACTATGATGCGGAAGAAGGTAGTAAAATTGAACCTTACGCCGGAATATCCTTTGATAAAAAAATTGTAAGTCAAATATCAACAACATTTAATATACGAAGAACTTTAGTTTTACATTTACTAACAGAGTATTTTGAAGATAATTTTCTGGATAAAGTATCACAAAAATTTGGTGTTCAATTCAATGATTTGGATGATGCTGAAGAATATGATTACAAAAATAAATTGTGTGAATCTGAATTATTAAAAGATTTACCTAATTACGATAGAGAGGAGATTCTTAATTGGATTGAGTCAACAGGGAGAGGTAGAAATAGTTGGGAAGACAAAAGTGATGAAGAACTCCAAAGAAGTTTTGAACAAATCTGGATGGTAGAAAAAAGAGATTTTTAAAAATGAGAGGTTTAATAAAAAACATATTAAATGAGGAATTTGACGAAAATAAAATTCCTAATTTCTTTAAAAGAAGGATTGACCACCACACATTTGAAAAAATGATGAGGAAGGGAATTAGTTATATGTTTTACGAATCTGAATCTCTTGAGGAATTTAAATGGAAATTAGTTAAAGCAACATTAGAAAATTATATTTTTTACAAATATAACATTGATTTAGTTGACCTTGACCAGGAAGATGTTGATACATTTATTAGATATATGATAGAAACGTATAACCCATTACTTGTTGCTTATTATAATAATATGAGAAAGACAATAAGAGAATCTACCCAAGATTCTAAAAAATATGAATTAGCAAATAATTTTTTAAAATTAAGGAATTTAAAAAAATGGAAGAATGATAAATATGGGATGTATTATCTTGCAACCAAAAAAGGAACAGTTCTTATTTTAATAGAACACTACAAAGATGATTTAGGGTTTTATTCAATATCCGTACAAAAAGAAATATATGATGTTTTATTTAACATTTTTAATGATGTTAATGAAATTGAAAGTTTTATTATTAAATATTTAAAAGGCCAGGGGTTTAAAGAGGTGGAAAAATATTATGTTGAAAGTAGTGATAATGTTGGTGAAATTGAAGATGATGATGAGCCTATGTCTCATCAGGATTTAAATGAAGGTAAGATGTTACCAAAAAACAAATTTGCTAAGTCATGGTTGTCAAAATATAATAATTTAAAAAAATACAAATCTGAAGATGGTTATTATATTTATCTTGCAAATTCAAATGGAACAATAATGGTTCAACTAAATACACAAATTAATGAGACGGCAGTTTCATCTGCAATCTGGACCATATTAGAAAATCATTTTACCGAAAAAGAAACAAGAAGAAAAATAATTGGTTGGTTACTTGATGAATATCATTTACCTAATATGGGTTACGTTTATAAAGAAAATCCAGGTGTTTTAGGTAAAATAAGTTTTGGTGACATTCCAATGGATAAAGATTCAATCCTGGAAAACGAAAGTAAGGATCCACTAAAATCGTATTTTACAAAAATATGGGATAAAGAAAAAAGTATGGGTAAAGTTCCTCGTATTGGTAATTTATCAAGATTAGGTCTTATAAATAAAAAAAATGAGATAGTCCAATATTATTCAGAATATATGGGTTATAAAACTAACTATAAAACTGAAGCAATTCATAATTTTTTAACCCAAAATGAATTCACAGAAAAGGACATAACGGATATGTCAGATAATTTTACAGAAGGTAAAATCAATGTTGTTTTTAATGATGTAAAATTTACTGAAGACGGAATCAAATATTGGCTTTCAATTCCTTTTAGCGTTCTGGACGGTTCTTTTTACAATGAAGATGAAGGGATTGTTATGAGTTTTTCGGATGGTGAAAACCCTTTTGATGATTTTGTAACTTATTGGGAATTTAAAGCTGAGATTGAAAATGTAGTTTCTAAATTTGTCTTTGATGTTGTTGAATCTTTTGGGTTTAATATTAATAAAGATTTCCACACAATAGACGTTGATTGGTCATGAAAAAATTAATTAAAAAAATATTAACTGAGGAAACAAATAATGTTTCAAACCTAAAAAAGTATTTCATAAACATTTGGGAAAAACAGGTTAGTTCAGGTAAACCTCCCAGAATTCCGGATATTGTTGATTTAATAAGAAAGCGTTTAGATATTTATGTTGACGACATTAACTCTTGGTATTTAGAATTTGTTGGTGGTGAGGATAACGCAAAAAAAATGTTAGAGATCTACCTTGATAATATTACAGTCACTCAAGATGACTTTAATAAAGTGGGTCAACGTATTGGACCTAATGATAGATTTGAAATAAAAATAACTGGGGTTATTAATTGGAATGATTCTATGGAGGAAAGTGAAATTCAATTTGGATTCTATATTATAGATGGTAACTTTGAAACAAGTGATGGTCAATTAACTTATGAAGAACTTATGGATGAACACTATGATGATATTTATCACGATGTTACAAATTGGTTAAGAGGAGAACTTGAGGGATATGTACACACTATATCATTAACTTTTGGTCTTAATTTTAATTTTGCAGAATCACAATGGAATGATTAAATAAAAAAGTCGGACTTTCATCCGACTTTATCTTTTTATTTCTTTACCATATGGTATTCCATCATTTCGGTTGCTTTAGCCACCGCCTGGTCTTTGGTTTTAAACCCACGTTCTTTAATATTTTTAGCGTGAATGATTTGATAAGTAGTTGAAGCGACTTCTTTGTTGTCTCCTCTTCCTGGTTTATTTCTCATTGCGTCTGCTGCGTAAACATCTAAAAAACCAACTTTACAAATGTAACGACCTTTTGTTGTACCCTTTCCCATTTTTTTATTTTTTGTTTTAATTAATACTTCTACAAATATACTAATTTATTTTTGTTCTGACAATATGAAATTTAAAAAATTTCTTACTGTTCTCATAAATTTTTGTCTTTCTGGGTTGTTAACATTATTTGGCCCAAAAAACCAGTCACCAACCATATCAGTTTCTTCAACCAACATTTCAACAATTTTAATTTCCATTTGTTTTTTATTGTTAAAACTATTAAATCCAAATCCAGGGAATCCTTCAAACCTATATTCAGTAACTCTCAATGGTTTATCTCCAAGCCAATCAGTTCCCAAATCTCTTTCTTCCACCTTTATTCTTCTTAATAAAAAATTAAATAATGAACGATCAATCTCCTCGTGTTGTGAGGAGATTTGACCTTTTTCATTTTCATTAATTATTATTCTCATTTGAGAAATCTAAGTTTATAAATTGTTGAGTTAATTAACTCCTGGACTGTATCAATTTGATTTTGAAGGTAACTATCCTCAACCGAATCTCTATTTTCTTCAATTATATCAAGTAATCTTTCAAAATATGAAATGGTTTTTTTACCATTTTTATATTGTTCAATTTTGAATGTTTTAAAATTACTAATAATCCCATATTTTCCTTGATATGATTCAATAATACCGTCAAACAAATCAACAATACCATCATAATAAGTGTTTAACGCAATGTGTTCAGCGTAAGATTTTGTTTGTAAATGAAAGACGTGAGCTTGATTTCTTGAGTGTAGTATATTACAAACCATTTCACAAAAATTATCATTTGACCCTACTTCATCTTCACTTTCATCTTCACTGTCATCCTCATCATCTATATCCTCATCATCCATATCCTCATTATCCATTTCATCCTCATCATCTTCGTCCGCTTCATAAAGACCACGTCTTTTAAGTTCTTCATAAAGTTTTTCATTTAAATTATTTTCCATAGTATTTTTAATATAAATATTAGGAAATAATAGAAATTAGTAAATTAACCATCAATAAAGTCCAATTCATTTGTATCCGGGTCCCAATCAACAGTTATTGGTTTGTTTCGGAACTCATATCGTCCGTTTAAGACCGCCGCATTGATAAAGTGAGTTGTTCCATCAAACACATAACCATAACCTTCGTGGATGTGCCCAAATACATGGATTTTAGGTTTGATTTCTTGAACTCGTTTCATTAGTTCTTCACAACCAACATTTACACTATCATATGGCACATAATCCAATTTACCAAATGGTGGTCCGTGAGTGATAAGGATATCAGTATCAACAGGAATCATATCCCATTTTTCTTTTAACTTTTCACCACGAGGTAAATTAAATGCCCAATTATTAAATTCTGGTTGCCAAGGACTACCCCAAATTTTAATCATATTGTCATAATCTTCACCAACCATTAATAAGTCATCTTGAAGATACTCTATGGTTTTGTACCCAGTAAGTAATCCTTTAACTTTTTCATTATCATCCTGGAATCCAAAATCGTGATTTCCCGCAATGAAAACTTTAGTGTCATAGTTGTTGATATTGTCATACCACTTCATAAAATTTTCAATCTCAGTGATATAACCACGTCCTGTTAAGTCACCTGCATGAACAAGTAAGTCACCCCCAGTCAAGAACCCACTAACCTTGTCGTGTTTAGTATGGGTGTCGCTAATAAATGTGATTCGTTTTTTCATAATACAAATATACTAATATTTTATTAATAAAAAAAATTAACTTATAATTCTTATTTCACCTTCAGTTTCAATAACTACTCTAGCTCCACAAGATAATAATGGTTTTTTATCTCCACTCCCACAATACTTTATTGTGCTCGGTCCGAGTATCTCCACTTCATTACAGTACGTATTGGTTTTACCTTCCTTAATTGTTATTACAGGAAGATCTGTATCCTTTGTTTTATTGGATCTAACGTGGTGTTGGTTTACGTGAATACGTTTTATACCCATCCTCTACCGGATTGTGACATCGCATTTATTCTTTGTTGTTCTAACCAAGCAAGGTATTTAAATAATCTTTTCATAATTATATTTTTTCGTATGTTAATTCAAAAATGTCTGGTTTACAAGGATAAAATTCACCCTTAACTCCTTTGATTATGTAGTCACCCCAAGACATCTCCATTTTACCTTCCAATGTGTTAATGAAATGTTTTACCTCATCTTTATCTTCATCTGTATTTATTATTAGATTATCGCCTAACATTTCATACACTTGTTCAATATTATCAGATACCCATTGTACCGCTTCAATTTCTACTGGTTTTTTTCTATATTTCATAACTTTAATTACTTTTTACAATTTTATTTGTTTTTGTTAAAACTATTTTACATTATCTTTTTCCAACCAAAAAGTATGGTTCAAGATTCACTTGATTTCCCACTTGTAAGGAATGAAAATTGGTAAACTCATAAGTAACTTCAAACACTCCTCTTATTAAAACGTGTCTTGTTCCTTTAGTTATATACTCTTCAGGATTATCTAACACATCATCCAATAACTTGTGAATATCATTTCTCAATGTTTCTTCATTATTAGTACCTTCAAATAAATCTTGAGCCATTTCGGGTGTCCAAGTTAGTAAAATATGTTTTCTTGGTTCAAATGTCATTGGGTCATAAATTGTCGGTGATATTGATGCCCCATTTTTAACCGGTTCAAACGCCTTTATTGGACCATACATTTCAGGTGTTAAAGATATTGAATACAAATAACACTTACCTTTTAACTTCATTCCTTCTTTGTATTTGAAATTTTGTGTCAAAACTGTTTTACCGTCTTCCACTTTAAATGTTGGGTAATGCACTATTTCCAAATCATCACATTCTGAAAACGCATCAAGTTTTAATAGTTCATCTTTTACTTCTTCAAGTTCTTTTGAGTTTAAGATTGGATTAAAAAACCCGTCTGTATTTAATTCTGGTTTTTCGTTATAAATTTTTGTTACAAATTCTTCTAATTTCATCTTATTTTATTTTAATTGTTTATTTCATATTTTAAACCCCAATTCTCACTCACATCTTTAAATGTTTCTTCAATCAATTCTTTTTTGATTCCTTCTAAAGATGAGAAATCATTTTCAAACTGTAAACCGTGTTCTTTGTTTGCCTCAGTTATTTTTTGTCTGAGTGTTGAAAGTTCGTTTGAAGTATAAAACTCTGTTCCGTGATTAATAACTTTTAGTTCCACAAGAATTTTATCAGTTGAGGTTTTAATTTGGTGTATCATTTTTTATTTTTCTAAATTCATTTTTAAAATTTTAATATGTTTTTTAATTTCATCTCTGTATTGCTTATCAATCACATATGGTGCCGTGGTACAATTAAAATTATTTTCATTTATAAATTTTTTTACTCTGGTTTGTTCTTCTTCTAACAGATTTATCTGTTTTTTAATTTCTTCGTTCATAATTTTACTTTTTTTTTATTTTTTTATTTTTTATTTTTAACTATATTAATATACCCTTCCAATAATACGATCTTTCTTCTAATTCCGACCTTATCCATATTGGCCAACATTCTCAAATAATCATTTAGTTCTTCCAGTTGTGTTTGTGGTTCAACTTCCTTTTGTATTTCCAAATCAAGATCCGGAAATGTGTTTTTAATTGCGTTTAATTTGTGTATGCTCATATTATTTTAAATTTAATAAATAAACAACTGTTGCTCCTAGTGCATATCCAATTGCTGAAGCTATTGCCATTTTAATTCTTTCTGTCCAGGTTTTAGATTCCACCATATACCCAACAAAAGGAAGCCCCAAGAACGGACCCATTGATGCCCAAAATATCATAGACGCGCTTCTTTCAGCGACAGTTGCAATATACATTGTTGATGCCGTTTCTAAAATAAACGCTGCAAGTCCTATTATAAGATATTTTTTCATTAGTTAGATAAAGGTATTTTTATTGTTGGGTGTGATTGGTAGTTTACCAATTTAAAGTTATCATAAACATATTCGTCAAACTTTAATTCAGGATTGGTTACCATAACTAATGTTGGTAGTGGATATGGTTCTCTTGTTAATTGTTCTTTAACGCCATCAATTTGATTTAGATAGATATGACAATCACCCATATTTGTAATCAATTCATCAGGAACCATATTAACTTCTTTTGCAATAATTTCTAAAAGTAGTCCATATGACGCCAAATTAAATGGAGTCCCCAATGGTACATCTTGCGATCTGGCATTATACATTAAAGAGATTGCTCTGGTTGGGATATTTGAATTATCTAACATTTGATGAGTATATGGTGCAAAGGTTCGAGCAATACCATCTTTTTTCTTTTTATACTCAGTTCTTTCACTTAAACTCAACTCCCTTGTATAAACTTGAAATCCATAATGACAAGGTGGAAGAACGGATGCCTCTAAATCCGCAGGATTCCAAGCCGTAACCATTAATCGTCTTGAATCAGGATTTGTTTTAAGGTCGTTGATTAGGTTTGCGATTTGGTCTATTTGTTCAGGTACCCAGGCTGTATGATCATCAAACTCTTCTGATTTATCTACCAATTTACCTTTCCAATTTCTCCATTGTTTACCGTACACAGGTCCTAAATCACCCCACTGCTTAGCAAACTCTGTATCTGTTTTAATTTTGTTAATAAACTCTTCCATAGTCATTAACCTAGTGCAATTTTGGTTAGGGTCATCAACATGAACACTATAATCAGGTTCTTCAATAGACCCTACAATTTTACAATAGTTCTTATAAGCATCACCATCCCAAATATGACAATTATTATCAACAAGGAACTTAATGTTTGTGTCACCCCTTAAAAACCATAACAATTCTGTTACAATTCCTTTGAAATACATTTTCTTTGTTGTAAGTAATGGAAACCCTTCTGACATCTTGTGTCTGATTTGACGACCAAAAACAGATAGTGTGCCTGTCCCGGTACGATCCATTTTTGTAACCCCAGTATCTAAAATGTCCTGAAGTAAATCTGTATATTTTTTATCCAATGTGTTCATTCAATATTCCTTTTAATCGGTTAATTTCCTCAATTACATCATCACCCAATTCAATCTTGGACATCATTGATAAGTCCACAACTTGTGAGTACAACAGATCAATTAGTTCCTGTTGAGTTTTGATTATTTCTTGTTCATTCATAATAATATGTTTTTTCGTTATTATATTCAAGTGTTATTTGTTTGGTTGGGACATTCCATTCATTATTCATTCGCCATTCTATGTCTTCGAGGTTGATAGTACGATTCCATGAATAATCCCATTTTTCTTTACATAAGACCATTCTTTCTTCCAAACTCAACTCTCGTTCCTCAATCTTTAGTCCCCACTTTTCAGAGAACTCAGAATCAGTTTTACATTTGTTGATGAATTGTTCTTTTGATAACATTCTGTTTGGATTATCAATTGGAAACATTGCATCCTTATTCAAATCATCTATAAGTTTGTTGTATAAATTTTCGGGTAAATCAAGGTCATTACTTTTTGAACGATAATTCTTATATACCTCATCAATAATCAGGTCTATTGATGTTTCTTTTTTTACTGTTGTCTTTTCCATATTAATCTTTTTCAATTTTAATTTCTTTTTTAACCTTTGGTTTGCGTCTTAGTTTTTTTGGTTCCTCGTCGGTTACCTCATCTTCAATAACAATCTTAATTGTTTCGGGAAAAAACATATTCATCCCGATTCCTAAACTCACTTCAATTTCTTTCATTTCCATATTTTTTTCTTAAGTATTCTGCCCACGCAGCTTGTTTCCTACCATTTACGAAGAACAATCCAAAGTTCATCTCAAACCATTTAACTAATCGTTTCATTTTATTTTCTCTCCTTTATTTTTCATTCTTACATCATAAACATATCATCACACCAAATGGGTGTTTTTTCTCCAACAAATGATCCTCTGGTATTGAAATCAAAATATTCAATTGTCTCAAACATATCCATACCTTCTATCACCAATATTTCAATACACATTCTAACCGAATATATTAACCTCATAGTGTTGGTATCAATCCCAATAACCGCATCATCAAATCCATCGGCTTTTAATATTTCCTCATCTTGATAATATTCAATAATTCCTTCTAACATAGTTTTTTTTTATAAAATCTAATCTATTTGTTATTGAAATTCAACTTATTTGGAAAATAATTTTTTGGATTGTTTGTCTCTGTGAAACTTGATAACGAATCTATGTACTTCGTCCTGGATTTTTGCAAGAATACCAAAGTTATTATTATCCATAATGTTAATTTCAGAACCATCGGTTAAATGAATTAATGAAGATTTGTGATTGGAGTCCTTGGATATTGAAATTAAATCTACCTTACCGGTAATCCCCAACTCATCAAACACTCTTTTTGCAACACCTAATTGTCCTTTACCACCATCAATGATAACAAGGTCCGGTAACTTTTGTTTCTCATTTATAAGTCGTTTAAATCTACGATTAAGAACCTCATCAAAGGACTCATAATCATTAATCCCATCAAATGATTTAATAATATACTTACGATAATCGGATTTACTCCGATTATTATTTACAAATCTTACAGAAGCCGCAACATTAGAATCACCTTGATTATGAGAATTATCAAATGCCTCAATAATCTGTGGAAGGTTTTTAAGACCAAGAACATTTTTTATTTCAAACGCAATTTTATTGTATTTCTGTAATCTAATAACCTCAAGTTTAGTATCGATACTTTTCAAATTTGCAAGTTTTGATAATACGTTTTGTGCTTTTTCAAATTCCATATTATCTGAAAAGTATTTCATAGATTTTTTTAACTTTGAATATAGGGAAGAAAAATCTAATGATAGTACTTTTTTTACATCCCGGACTATCTCATTATAGAATACCTTTTTGATTCCATTAACACAAGGAGCATTACATCTTCCCAGGTGGAATTCCAAACAGGTTTTGAACTTTTCTTTTTGAATATTCTCTTCCGTTAAGTCGTATGAACAACTACGTAACTCAAATACATCATAAATAAGTTTATATACTTCACGACATAAGATTCCTGAAGTAAAATCCAAACTTACTCTGTCGTCTTGTTTGTCTCTTACTATCTCAAGTTTTGGGAAGTCCTCATTGGTAAAACAAACAGACCATTTTCTTGTCTTGTCGTCTTTACCTTTTATATTAAATTTTGGTTTGTATAGTTTGATTAACTCTTCTTCCAGGATAATAGCTTCTTGTTCTGATGAAGATATTTTAAACTCAACGTCCGATATATTTTCAACAAGAGTTTTGGTTTTACCGGTATGATTTTTTTGGAAGTAGGATGATACCCTCTTTGGTAAAAACTTTGACATACCAACATAGATAATTTGGTCTTTGTCATTTTTAAACAAATAACATCCTGGTGTTTCTGGTATATTTTTTAATTTTTCTAAAATCATAATACAAAAGTAAGGAGGATTTATTAATCCTCCAAACTATTTGGTAAATAAAGAAGTGTTGGATTCTTTTTTTGTATTGTTATTTCTGGATATCGTTCACTAAATGTTTTTACATCAAACTTACCTGTTATTAAATGGTATCCATTCTTAGTTGGGATTACCGCTTCAATTTTTGGTCCTTCAGGTTTTAAAGTTTCAATAAACCTTGTTAGTTCATATACCATATGATAGTCAGGTACATCAATATCAACAACCCATCTTTTCTCTTGAGTTTTGATTTGACCAACAACTGAATCAAATAAACCCTTTTGATTTGATACGCCATCTCTAATACGTTCAGCAAGTGTTGCCAACATATTTAACGATACGTCTTTATGGTTTTGTTTCTGAACGTGTATATAAGCACGAGCCTTAAACATCTCACATAGTTGTTTAATCTCATCATATCTTTTCTCCAGGTATTCAATAGAATCAACACAGTAAGTTTTAATTGTCCGGACCGACTGATGATTATCTCTTTCCCCTTCAAGTTGGTCTTTCTTACGTTTAAAAACATATAACATATAGAAATCTCCCTGTTCAGAAAAATTCAATAAAGGTTTAATAAGTTCTAAATTATTAATCATTTAATTTATTTTTTACTTCTTTAATCTCAGTTAATACTTTTTCAATCTCTTCTTTCAAATCAGATTTATAAAGTGGGTTTTTACTTATACTCACAAGAGAGTTATACCTATAGTTTAATCCTTCAAGGTACCCTCTTAACCTTGCTATTTCAGCTTCTTCATTTGTTATCATTTTTTACTACTTTGTAATTATTAATCTCCAACCATCTAAGGAACTCCAATGCTCCCCATTCTTCAGGATCCAATTCACCAAGAGACCCGTCACCGAACTGATCTATGAAACCAGGTAAGTAATCCTGATCTATTTCTTCTTCCATTATTCCTCAATCTTAATTATGATTGATTGTCGTTTGGATGTTACCATCGTTTCAAGTGGCCAAATAACACTGTATTGATAATCTCTCCAATACTTGTCAGGATATTTAGTTCTTAATTGTTTTGCGAAATTATTAATCAATTTTTTGGCAGTAAAAGTTTGTTGGCGCGTCTCACAAGAGTCAATTACCTTTTCTATCCATTTTGCTACGTCTCCGTAGTGTGTACTTATTTGTTCCATTTTTATAATTTTTTTAATATTAAACAATTATTTGAATCTAATTTTGGTTTACCTGTAGTAATACACTCACCTTTTTTATTTATACCATCACAATTCTTGTCTAAACATTCTTCAACTATCTCAACATCCCATTCAGTTTGTTGTATCGATTGGATGTATTTTTCAACATTAAAACTATCATCAAAAGAACCTCTGTTATATGCTATTTTAATATCTTCGTCACTAAACTTCTTATCACCCATCAACTCCATCATAACTTCAATAGTTCTTTCTACCGCAGCCAATGTAAATGAATCAGGACATCCATCAAAACCATTAAATATTTTTTTCTTTATATCAACCAAACCATATCCATTTTCAATTGTTTGGCAGTTTTTGAGGGATATCATTCTACCTTCCATCGTACCTGATGTTATTGCTAATGTTTCACCATTTAAATCTTTCAGTAAAAACTCATCACCTGTTTTAATCAATTTTCCTTTCATATCAAATGTTGGTATTACTATTTTATCTTCGGGTGATAATGGATTTTTTTCACCGGTTAATTCCTCATAGTACGGATTTAACTCACCGGTATATGGATCATGTGTTGGTATTTTATTTTCCATTTTTAACAATTGCTTTTGTTAATTGATTAATTAATCCTTGGACTTCACCAAAACTATGGAATCTAACTAAAGGATCTGTATTGAAAAACTCAACGTACCAATTATCATCTTTAATCTCCTCATTTGTTGGTGTAATGAATGTTAATCCATCAACAATGTCCAACACGTAGTAATAAGAGTCGTCCTCATCGTGTTCTTTAATTTCTTCACTTCTTAACCCTAAAAGGATTATTTCTCTTTCTGTCATATTATTTAGATTCAATTATTTTATATGTTCCTTCAATGACTCCGTATGATGACTCTTCGTGAAACTCGTATGTTTCAGCAACGTCGTTTGAGTCCATATCTCTGGTTAGATACCAAATTTGAGTTTCCTTCCATGTTACATTAACCAATTTTTTACCTTTTGGTAAGTTAATTGTTCCTTCACCACCCCAATCCTTAACTCTTTCATTTTCTGTACAAGATGTTACCATAACACCCAACATAATCGCTAAAAATACTTTTTTCATTTTACTAATTTTACTTTTGTTATTTCCCCTATTTTATTTTTTTTAATATCCATTTTTAAAGTGTCGTCCGTACAATATATTCCTTCTTCCATAACCAAACAACTCCACTCACACGTATTGTGATCATAAAAATGAACGTGTAGGGTTTCTAAATATAATTCTTTATCATATGGAATGTCAAGCTTTTCCCAAGTACCACAACTACTTAGTAATAATAGCACAAAGATATAAAAACATCTACCCATTAGTTAAATTTATTATCTTTTAAAACATATGGTGGTTTAATTCTAACTTCAGATCCATCACTATTAAAGTAATATGCGGTATCTCCATCAAAACTAATTGTGTCGGTATACCAAATAGCCGGATGAGGTCCTTTTTTGGTCATAACGGTACCTTTTATTTTATACCTATAATCATTTCTTCCACAGGAAACTAAAAATAGTAACCCAATTAAAAACATTTTTTTCATCATAATTCTTTTGATTCAATTTTTTTGTGTTTGTTATAAAATCTCATTAGTGTTTGGACCAATTCCGGGATATTGTCAAATGCCCATCTTTCAGTTTCTATGACATAGAAATCCCCACCCCCACCATTTTGAGTTTTTATGGTTAGGTATTGCTCATTACTATCACAACAATCAGCATCCTGAGTGAACGTCATTTGTAACTCCTGGGACAATAGATATTTTTTTCTGTCTATCATAATAATTTATTTAGACAAATATACAAAATCTATTTTAATTAAACAAGTTTTTTGATTTTTAATTAATGGGTTAGTTTGGGGGTTTCATCCTTTAACATTTTATTAGTAAACATATTATTATTAACGTCGTGTTTACCAAAATTATATGTTGTATAGGTTCCATTTTCATAAGATACTTTTACCATTAAGAATCCTAATTCAGATACATAAATTTTATCAATTTCACCAAACCCTTTTGGTGTTTCTATCGTTGGTGATTTCATATTAGATAATATAATTTGCAACTCCGTCAATAACTTCAACCTCAAGAACTCCATCACCTTCTTCTAACACATCAATCTGTTTTTGAGTTAACTCTCCTTTTTGAGGTTCAGAATATACTTTGTATGTTTGAGTTAAGGTTAGTTTTGAATCTGTGATAAGATTTATAATAATATCGTTTTCACACATTACAACACTGGGATATTTACCTCCAACGGTTACAATTGCTTTATCCCCAATTTTCAATTTATCCAGAGATACAAGATATGGTTTTTCATCAACCATAAATAATTTTACTTTTTTAGTCATTTTCAAATTTTAATAATGTTTTTATTTTTTTAGAATGGTTTTGAACCTCAATTATTGGTCCCCATTCTCCTTTATAAGTAATACCTCTTACTGGTTTATTATCAATCCAAACATATTCTTCATCTTCAGAACATCTTGGTTTATCGGTTATTAAATCGTGAAACTTAAACCCGTGTTTCCACAACCAGGCAATCGTAACTCCTTTATCTTTATGTTCTCTTGCGGTAAAAAAAACTATTTTGTTTCCACCATCATAAAGTTTATTTATTTCTTCTTTAGACCCCTCATATGGTTTTGCAATTGGGTATAAATGACTGTCTTCGTTTTTAATATCGTCACATACTGTTCCGTCAATATCAATTAAATAAACTCTTTTTTTCATATATTACTATTATATACATATCTATGGTTCCAATTTCCACATTGATTACAAGAATCTCCTTCGTCCGACTCTTCAACATTATATTCAAAATTACCAGACAATTTAACAATAATTTCTGCAATTACAGTCCAATCATTCATTCCCATACCACCTTTTAATTCGTGTAGTTTTGTAATAAGGTTATCCTGGATGTCTTCAACTACCTTTGGGTCCCTGTTATCGTACTCGTGTATAAATAAGGACTCACCGTCAACAATAACGTCAGGACCAAAACAATTTTCCAATAAAATTAATTCTTTCATATTACTTTATTCTCACTTTTTATTAGATAATCTAAAGCCTTTCTAACGCTTTCAACATTGTCCCCCAATAATCCAAGTCCGGTATTACAAGTTTTACATAACCACCCCCTAAATTGGCCTGTTTCGTGACAATGGTCTAATTGCCAATTCCTATTTACAGGTTTACCACAACAATCACAAGGACTACCAAATTCAGGTGGTTTAAAGTTTTTTTTATTTAAAACATTTTTTTTTCTTATTTTTTTTTGACAACTCTTACAATTGGTATTAGTTCTTAATCTAAGACCATTTTTTGTTTTTCTTTGATTATAAAAGGAAAATTCAGTATTATCTTTTTCAATAAAACATACCGAACAAATACAACTTCCTGATGGTATTCCATTAATCATATCCCTAAATTGTTTTTGTAATTCATATCTAAAATATAAGTTTTTAAATTTTTAACTAAAGATTCGGCATCACTTTTTTCATACATACCTGGATATCTTTCCGAAAGTTGGTTTGTTTCTTCCATATCACGACAACTTGTTAATATATCCTGTAACATAGATTTTAACATATGTTCTTTATCGTAGTTATCTTCAACTTTTCTTTCCAATATTTGTCCTTCAAGTTCTTGGGTATAATCAATTAACTCTTCAATAGGAGTTAAATCCATTAAATGCTCATTACCTTTGAATATTTGTCTTATATTTTTCATCGTAAGTAATTTAATATTTTTTCTTTAATCCCCGATTGTTTAATTCCTTCGTTAGATTTAGGTGTCAATACAAAATTATCTATTGCCCATTCGTCTTTCCACGCTTCACCATTTTTTCCCATATTCAAATCATCAACTGAAACCCAATGAGTGATTTCAGGATGATCGTGGAGATATTGTTTAATCTCAATAACACGAATCATTTCCAATTCCCATCGTGGTGACCACATCCAAATAATATTATTATACCAAGTACATTTTCCTAAATTTGGTGTCAATGCAATTGGTTTTTTAATTATTCCGTGTAATTCATAGTATTCACCAAGTTCCTCTAATGTTGCATATAGTTTCCAATCCGAAGATACCACAATCTCAGCACCTGTTTCTTCAAGAATTTCATTAAGTACTTTAACCGACTTCGTGTCAAAATCATCAAAACGAAAAGATACTGGAGCATCTTTTTTTTCTTTACTACTGTCAGGGTTTTCACTACGGTACTTTGCCCATTTTTTTGTTCGTCCTCCCCAATTGTTGGAAAGACAAATTACTCCATCGTGATCTAAAAATATAACTTTCATATATACAAAGATAATAAATTTATTTTAAATAAAAAACCCCTTCGGTAAAAAGGGGTTTATATTTTTATTTAAACCAGTACTGAGACATTTTCAAAAGTTTACTTGTCTTTCCTTCCCAATCTTTGATTTGAGAAAGTGGAACCCAGAACTCCATCTCACCAATTTCCTCAACTCTTTTAAGGTACTCCTCACGATATCTATCAACTTGTGATGAATCTGTGATGTAAGTGATTCCCATATGTTTAGAACAAGTTTTACCCATTCCTGTAATCATTGAGAACTCGTCTGTTAACTCTTTACCACAACACACACAAACATTTCCTCTCTTAACTGTCATCTTACCAGAAAACTTAACTGCTTTTGCAGAGAACGCAAGTACTTTTGTGATATCCAAAAGAACCGGGTTAAATTTAAGTCCGTATTGTTCTTTCAAGTTTTGACCAACTTTTCTTCCTACTTTAATTGTGTCTCCGGCTGCCGGTACGTTCATCTTGTGAACAACAGTTTTGTTGATTTGTTTCAAAGCCGCAGAGATTTGTTTGTCAGACAATCTACCGTATTGTGCAAGTTTACCTTTCAATTCAATAACGAAAGAATTGTCACCGTCGTAAGCTGCGATTTTTTTCATATCGTCAGTCATTTCAACTGCCTTCACTTCAGTAACGTTTTTGAAGATTTTTTCTACGGCCGCTCTTTGGTTTATAGTTAAAGAACCGTATTTAGACATTGCGTCTTTCATTTTCAAGATGAAAGAGTTAGTTCCATTGTAGTTTTTTACTTGTGTTGTGATGTCAGTTGTCATATCTTTTCCGTTTTGATTTATACAAAGATACAAAAAATATTATAACCACCAACTATTTTTAAAAAAATTGGCTCGTGCCACCAATTATCTCAATACAATTAATATCATATTTTTCACAAATCCATTCCTTTATTATTTCATACGTCTCATCATAATCCGTATTAAACATATTAAGGATAGGGTTAACCATCATTTCAGTATTAACTATTATAAACTCCTCTTTTGTTTCGTGTAATATTAAACTTTTCTTTGACCCTTTTTTAAAATATCTTTCATATCTACCATTATGGTTTTCTTTTACAAGATTTCCATAATGAACATTTAAAAACTTAACTATAAGATTTTTTCTATTTGGTTCCATCTTTATCTTTACCCATCAAATATTTGAATGGGTGTTCACTTCCGGTTATTTTTTTTGATTTACTAATAAATCCAATACCCAGAACTAAAATTAAAAATACGAATAATATCAACATAAATCAAATATAGTAAAAGTTTATTTAATAAAAAACCCCTCTTTAAGGGAGGGGTTTAAAATATATTATTTTTTTTTAAATTATGGTATGATAAACAAACCGTTAGTTGTTGGGTTTCTCCATACAGATCCTGATGGTAAACCAGATGAATTTGTTGGTATATTCATAATTGATAGGTTATTTACAAATGTTGAACATTGTCTATTTGCAGTAATATTTGAACCCGCAATAAATACACACCCGTAACTTTGTATGTTATTTAAGGTACCACCTAAAATAGCTGAATTACAAGATGCTGAAATTCTATTTGAGTTTCCACCGACAATTGAGGATAAGTTAGCAGAACCACTAATTGTGTTATATGTGCCAAAACCAATATACCCAAATTGTGTTCCGACAATAGTATTTAAACATCCAGAACCTATCATAGAAATCCCAGTATTGTTTGCGTTTGGGGTTGACGGGTAAATCCTATTACAATTACCATTTACTATTGTATTCCAATACCCCACTGCGGTATTTTGATTACCTCCACCAATAACACCATACTGACTTAATAAAGTGTTACCTCCACCTCCACCAATTGTGGAATATGCGGTTCCTGAACAGTTATTTGACTCGTCTCCAGCAGTATTACTAACACCTCCACCAATTGTTGACCCATAAGATATTGTTGTATTATTAAAACCTCCACTAATGGTTGACCCATCCGAACCTGTTAAAATTGTATTCCATTGACCCCCTCCAACTGACGAACATCTAGAAAATACATAATTACGTAGACCTCCGACTATTGTTGAGTAACATCCAGAAACAGTATTACATAAACCAGAACCAATAAAAGACCTGGTTTTAGTTATTAAATTACATTCACCAGATACTATACCACTTTCAGACCCTGTTGAATTTATAATATTACAATATCCATTACCAATAAAAGAATAACTAACCAAAGAAGAGTTTGCTAAACCACCGGAAACAGTTGTGTATGTTCCTGATGAGGTATTACCGTAACCTCCAGCTATTGATGAATATCCACCTAACGCAGTATTGTTTCGACCACCACTTACAGTAGAACAAGCCCCATTTGATTCGTTACTATTACCACATCTTAAAACTGATCCGGCTCCCAATCCTGGTATCATTACACTAGAACCTGAACCACTATTAAATCCTGTTGCCGTAACCGTAGATCCATTTGTGTTTGTTAAGGTTAAAATTCCAGTTCCAGAATTATAAGACGCTCCAGTTAAATAGATATCCGTAAACCCGGTTAAGAAACCAGAAATGTTAAATGTATTTCCAGAGTTTGTTACAAATGTAGCAACACCAGTATTAGGATCATAAGTACCTCCAGTTACTGTCATATCTGAAGAAAGTATTCCTAAATTAACTGTGTAATCATTTCCATCACTAACAGATGCGGTTAAATTAAAATTACCAGGATTCCAAGTAAGACCTGTTAAATAGTAATCTGTCCCACCAGTATAAAGTCCATTTATTGTAACAGAACCATTTTGTCTGTTTAATGTTATTGCACCATTAGAATAAGTTCCACCAGTTACATAATAGTCGTTCGTTAAAAAACCACTCGTATTCAAAGTGTTTCCATTTGAATTTGTTAGGGTTAAGGTTCCTGTCCCATTATTATATGTTAACCCAGAAACAAAAACATCTGTGGTTGTTGTTCCTGTAACAACAAATCCGGAAGAATCTAAACCTAAATTAATAACCGAAGTTCCGGACCCAACATTTTTAATATTTAATTGTGGAACATATGCCGTATTTGATGCCGTGGCAGTAATGTTACACCCAGCAAGTACAGATGAGAATGCTCCCGTTACTTTATTGTTTAAACCACCAAGAACAGAACTATAATTACCACTAACAGTATTTGCTCTACCACCACCTAAATGAGAATATACCCCATTTGCAGTATTTAAATAACCACCATTAATTGATGTGTAGGATTCTAACGCATCGTTATTTCTACCACCACTAATAACTGAACCATATCCTTTTGACGTGTTTAAATATCCCCCACCAATAGTACTATAAGTACAATTTGTTGTGTTAAAATACCCTCCTCCTATTGTTGAGTAAGTAAATGTTCCTGTATTTGCTCTACCTCCAGAGACCGTAGAATAAGCAGAATAAACAGTATTACAATTTCCTTGTCTTACAGTTGACGTGGTTCCACCGGAAAGATCATTAATAATTACATATGCCATTTTTTTTGTTTTTTTTTTAAATTTATTATTTACTTTATAAATATCTATAAAAATTTAAAAACAAAAAAAACCCCAAACTTTTTATGGTCTGGGGTCAAAATAATCATAGTAAGAAATATAAACAAGTCAAAAGTGATTTTTAATGGTTGAGTAAAATGTAATTTTGAAAAGTTGAGTCGTGAGTTTTGTTTTCATAATCAGGTCCATTTATCAATATTGATTTTCAAGTAAATTAAATTTATACTTCTACACTAAGATTATTTTATTACTCTACAGGTAATTCAGTAACCGCATTGTGGTAATCAAGTTCGTCCTGTATTTCGTCAATTCTTGATTCCAAAAATGCAACTTCATTATCTCTTTCAAGAATAGTCATCTCTGAGGTTTTAACTATTATACTCTCATTTCTTCTTGAGTAATAGTCATTTGACGAACCTTCTGTACAATCTAAATTTTTCATCATCTTAACTAATGACTTTAATTCAGATAACAAAAAGATTTTATCATATACTTTATTGTTAGCCAAATGGATTTGAGTTTTTAATACGGTTAACTCATTAATTTTACCGTAAATTGATGACAAAGTTTCCTTTGCTGAATAAGGTCTTGTATTACCCTCAACTACAGAGTTATACTCGTGTAATCTTTGATTAAGTTGACGAATGTCGTTAATCAACCTATTTTTTAATTTTAATGCTTGTTTTACTGTCATAATATTTTTTTTGTTTTTAAATTATAATATATCTTTTTTAATTTGTCAATAATTATTTTAACTTTTCAATCACCTTTAATGACCAAGGATCAAAAAAATTATCTGAATTACATATTAAAACTTCGTAAGTTTTTGCGTTGTAATAATAATCTCCATTGAGTGTTGGTTCGGATAATTTTGTTAAATATGTTTTTCCTTCGTATTCAACATATAATTTTTCATCCCTATGTTCCTCACATAAAGTATAAACCCAACCTTTAATTCGATTTTGTTCTCCAGGTTCCCCACAAACTTCACAAACCTGGAAGGTTTCTCTTTCTGATTCAATAATAAAATGAGTCGAGTTTTTTGGTATATTATCTAAAAATATACTCATACCACCAAACTTTTGTTTTACATTTATAAAACTTCTATCCCATCCCATCTTTATCAAAACTTCAAATAATCTTTGAATTATTCCTAACCATCCATTTCCAACCCCAAAATATCTTCTTTCTATTATTGGTTCTAAATGTGGTTTATGTGAAATCGTAACCCCATTAATTGAGTTTAAGAAATTTTCAAAATCGTCATCTGTTTTATAATTTTGATTCATTTTGTTTTTTTCTTTCTATTTTAACCATAGTTAAAGCGTTTGTTAATATCCAATAAGAGTCCCAGAAACCGCCTCTATCATCAAGGAAGATATTTGCATACAATTTTCCATTTAACCCGTATGGTTTATCCCATTCAGGGTGCATTTTATTTACTCCGTGAACAACAATACCCAATTCTTCAACCTGTTGTTTTGCCTTTTCTAATTGGTATTCACTCCTAGCAGTATTAATTAAAAATATAATACCTTCTTCTTGACATTCCAAAATCAAATTAACCATTTTTTTACAGTTGTCTTTAATTTCTTCATTGTAAGGAATAATGGTGTCATCAAGATCACAACCAATTATAATCTTTCCATTCTTTAACCATTCAGTTACTAATCTATTAGTATAAAAGTTTGCGTGGTGTCTCATTTAATCAATTTTAATAACACCCATAATTCTTAATTGTGCTAGTAACGCACATCCCCAACCCATAGCGGCAACATAATTACCTGATACAATAGTCATCCCTACATTAAGGACATAAAGTAACGTTAAAAATATTTCATATTTTTTATTCATAATTTTATTTTATTTAAATTCTACATTTGAGTTCATTAACATATTGTAATCATTTTTTTTAATTGCAACTATACAATCATCAATGGTACAAAACACTTCTTCATTTATTTGGTGTGGGTCCTTAATTTTTAAAGGATCCACTTTTATTTTATTATAATAAACACTCTCGTTAGCAAATCTAACGTAAACTTCTTTTTTATTCATATTTTTAAGGTAATTCGTCAATTAATTTTTTTAAATCTTGCAGACATTCTGACACTTTTTCTTCAAGTAATTCACCCTCATTTCCATATGGTAAATATTCTTCCACGGTTTCATAACTAATATCCTCAAAACCCTCATTTCCATGAATTTGGTAATTAGGTATTAATCTTGCGGTTCTTCTTAACCGAGGAACTACTGTCATTGGTCGTAATAATCCCGGTAATTCATCCGATACAGTCATTTTTTCTTCTCCACCAAGATCTTCATCGTCCAGTAATGGTCCGTGGTGTATTCTCATATTATCTTTTTCTTCTTCAGAAAACAACTTATAATTTGGAATTGTAGTTGGTGATTTTAAATCACACTCCATTAAAATTATCTGAAGGATGTTCATTGGAAGACCAGTTTGGATTGTATCAATTTGTTTATCTTCCTGGTTATATGTTTTAAAGGCGTATTGTTCGTGATCGTCCGAAATTTCATATATTCGTGGAAAATGTTTATAAAACGCAAACTTTTTATTTTCTTTTTTGTCAATAAGATAAATTAAGATTCCTCTTGAATGGTTGTAGAAATACCCAGAATCATCTACCATTGCGGTACACCATCTTGTTTGATACCCATACGAACAAGATGACGCATAGGTCAATGGTTTAAAAATCATATAATTATCGTCTTCAAAAATCTTGTGAATTTCTTTTTTTGATCTTTTAAACAACTCACGATTCTTGGCCTCAAATAACTGTGTTTCCAACATATCCCAGGAATCATATTTACTGATGTCTTTTTCATTAATCACACCTTTTTCCATTAGTTCTGTAAATTCAACAAATCTTTCCATGCTATTCCAAGTAAAAATATAATCACAGACAAAATTTCTAATCACTGTATTTTCCCAAGTATTATATGGTAATAATTTATCCATTGATGTACGTGGATCAATCTCAAGATCCATGTTATTTTTATTCCAATTATCAATTTTTTTGTTAAACATTCTTACCAAGAATTGTGAATACTTCTTGGTTTTACTTGTATCAAATTTGGCGAGCATATCACCAATTGATATATTTAAAATTTCATTTTCTTTTTTTAATTTTTTAATTCCCATTTTCTTCTTTATTTTCTATTAAACACGTACTAAATATAAAAAACTCAAATATAACAAACAAGACCCCACCCCAGAAATGTTGATAAATCCACCAATCAGTTGGGTTAAATGATTTGTTAAAAAAAACCATAAGTGCATACCAGAATAAATTCTTTGATATAAACTCAACAAAATTAACTTTTGATGTTTTTTCTATCATCTTAAAACAAAAGGATGAATAATAACTACTATTTCTTCAGTTCTACCTTCCTGTGGTATTACAGCCCTATCTTCTTTAAGAATAATATCCATAAGTCCAAGATCTTCTTTTAATCTATCTGCTTGGATTTTAACTTCTTTTTTTGCATCTTCTTCCCGTTTGAAGAATCCAAAATACGAATCACAACTTCCGGTTTTATCACAAACTCCGAAAATTATTTCTCTTGCTGGTTGTATCATAATTTATTTGCTATTTTTTTAATTAATTCTTCATCTTCATTTGATAGTCGGTGATAAGCATTCCATAACTTCTCAAGAGCGTCTTTAAACTCTTTTTCTCCTATTGAATCTTCCTCACCTCTAACTAATTTTCTAATTTCTGGATTAGGATGTGAACCCAAAACACCATCATCAAATAGCCATCCGGCCATTTCTCTTTTGTCGTGTTTATCCATTTCATCATAGATTTCTTCTAAATCTATATCAGTTCTTATATAAGGCATATTTTAATTTTTTTGTAAAGTTAATAAAAAAAAGTGACTCCATCAATGGGAGTCACCAACATTATGTTTTTCACCGTGGATTAAATAATCCGGATTTATACATTTTGAGACTTTATTACGAACACCAGTTACAGATTTTACAACCACGCCTTCGTGCGGAACTTTGGTTCCTTCTATGAAATTATCAAACACAAAACTATCTTGTATTTCTTTATTCCAACTACCACCATATAATACTTCAACCTGTGGTAAATCCATAACTTCAAAGTGTGTTTTTTCTCTTATATATGGTTGGTATTCACCATCAACTTGGACATCAAATCCTGCAAATTTTATATCAGTTAAACCATAGTCATAGTTTTTCTGTATACCATCACCGTATATTTCACCGTATATAACGACACCTTCACTCAAGTCAAATGGTTCGTAAGTATCTTTTACGTGATCCCACAATTTTTGACGTATGTTGTATTTTATAGCCACTTCTTCCCATACGTTGGTATCATAAAAACTTTGTGAATCAGATCCTTTCTCAACATTATGACTACCAAAAACGTATTCAAATCCTACCCACTCATTTCCGAAGAACATTTTAACTCGGTCCCATATAGAAAGTTTTTTCTTTCTAACTATTCCGTAACGAGTATTTGTTCCGTGTAACTTACGAGTTATAACAACTTCATCTTCTTCACTAAACATATCTGGTACGTTTTTTTGGTTGGGGAACTTGTAGTAAACTTTGAAGTTAGGATTTTGGTGGTATTTTATCTTACGTCCACCAACACTTAACTGTACGGTTTTAACTGGTGGTTCAAACTTGAATATCTCCAATAATTCCATACAATCAGTCCCTTCATATCGGTATTTTTCAGGAACGAAAGTAGTTGGTATTAACAAACATTCAGAATAAACTTTACGAAGTTTTACAGTTCTAACTCTTTGTCCCTTACGAAGGTAATTAGTCACACCCAAATCATCAGATAATTTTTGTGGTATTACTGCATCAGTAGTTGCAACAACAACAAGGTCGTCAACTTTATATTCTCCTTTTTTAGTTATGGCGTTCCATCCACCAACAGTTACTAATTCTATGTTATCAGCACCTGGTATTTCAGATACTGATCCTATTATTCCTACGTATGCTACGCTATTTTGATTTTCCATATTATATATTATTTTCAGTTTTTACTATTACAAAATTTTCAGAACTCAAAAACTTTAATATTTTTTTTTCTGATGTTGAGTTTATCGCTGGTCTTGTTGCAATATTTGTAAGACCTTTTGAAAAAATTATCTGGAATTTCCGTTTATTACTGATGTAATACGAATAAACCGAACAATACTCTTGTTTATCATTAATGAATATTCCACTAGACTTAGCACCCAATATTTGACCTAATGTTTGATTTTCCATAATACAAATATAATAATAATTTTTCTATTCGTCACTATCTTCTTCAGAATATTCTTTCTTCATAGATCTTGGTTCAACAAAATCCCACTTCTTACTTTCAAATTCTGTAACCCATTCACTAACATCTTCTCTTGTCCAATGTGGGGCAAAAGAGGGACGATACTTAAATAG